>Ga0181612_131840_pt1 | contig 12468 bp, 6 predicted proteins | sample HoacroProtozoa21_FD_119630 | JGI IMG/M metagenome (GOLD analysis project Ga0181612, IMG submission 119630) | Hoatzin crop microbial communities from Cojedes, Venezuel. Combined Assembly of Gp0051906, Gp0051904, Gp0051908 | reverse complement strand
TGGATGGCATCCTGTCATTCTGGTGTATCAACTGCACCACTCAGCTTGGTGTTCTCTGCAAACTTGCTGAGGGTGCACTCGACCTCACTGTCTATGTTATTGACGAAAATATTAAACATCATGGACCCTGACAAACTGGAGAAGTGGGCAGAGAAGAATCTCATGAAGTTCAACAGGGAAGGAATAACCCCAGCCACCAGTCTAGACTGGGGCTGGAAAGTAGCTTGGCAGAGAAGGACCTGGGTGTCCTAAGGGGAAAAATGTTGACTACAAGCCAGTAATGTGCCTTTGCAGAAAAAGCAGCCAACTGCATCTTGGGCTGTGTTAGGAGGAGAGCTGCCAGCAGGCTGAAGCAGGTGACAACTCTGCTCTGCTCTGCATTGATGAGGCCACATCTGGGGTGGGGATCTTTGGGCTAATCGGTAAAAGAAAGAGGTGGACTTGCTGAAGGGAGTCCAGTGAAGGGCCACGAAGATGATTAAAGGAGTGAAGCATCTTTCATACAAGGAGAGCCTGAGAGAGCTGGGAATGTTCAGCCTAGAGACAAGCAGGCTCAGAGGGACCTTGTCCATGTACATAAATACCTGAAAGGTAGACTAATGAAAAGGGAGCAAGGCTTTTCTCAGTGCTGTCCAGTGATGGGACAAGAGGCAATGAGCATAAATTGAAATACAGGAAATTCTGTTTAAGAAAGCACACGCTTACTGTAAGAGTGCTCTAACAGGTCACCCAGAGATGTCGTGGACTATCTGCCTTTGAAGATATCCAAACAACCACTGGACACAGCTCTGAAAAACCAGCTCTTGCTGACCCTGCTTTGAGCCAGGGGCTGGACCACAGGATTGCCGGAGGTGCAGTCCCTCTTCAGATGTTCTGTGATGCTGTTCTATTGTTTGCTTTCAAAGCATAAACACTACTCTTAAGAAAAATAATTGTCCCATGACTGAGGTTCAAATTCATTAGCTCTTCTGGATAAGGTAACAGAAATCGTTTCTGAGTTCACAGTGCCGGGACAGTGTCAGTGAGAGTCAGCTGTGTAGGAAGAAGGTCCATTTTCTATGCATCAGAAACTGAGGCTTTTTTTCCTTACTAAACTTGAGAAGAGAGTTTTGAGACAAGCGAATACAAAGGAACACCCACAAACACCACTGTTTATCAGCTACATGGTTAGGGTGGAACGCAAGAGGCAAAACTATGAAACAGAAGCATCATTAACTTCAGAAGCTTAAAACCAAAAGTTTTATCAAGTGTTTTCTAAACCACTATCAGATAATGAAGTACAGCCAAAGGATATCCGTGAGTATTAGAATGGCCACATTTTCTGTAGCAGAAACACTATTCTGATGCATTTGTGGGAGGCTGACAAATTTAGTGATAACTTTATCATTGGACTGGTCTATCTCTGATCTTTTCTGAGAAATTGAGATTTAAAATTTGTTCATTTATCATAACTATATTTTATATCTTTACATTTGGTCCTGGTATTCTGTGACATTTTAATGAAGTCTTGTATAGACAGTTCTGTGGATGAGCAAATTATGTCATTACACATCCGTATTCTCTTTTCTTATAAACCTTCAAGGTGTGTATCTATGCTAAGTGCCAAACCTGTGTGAAACGTACTCTGACATATAGAGCTGTTACTTTTTCCAAATTTCTGTTTGGAAATTTGGACTACATTCTGAACAAACTTTTCAACAAAACTGGTTTGCTTGTTTGTAAGAACGTGCTTCAGGTTTGATTCTTAGGCAGAACAATACAAATCTCCACAGCACCATGCAGTTGTGTTTCCAAGCAACATGAAAAGAGCCTCTGGGGATTCGTCTGTACATAAGTTCCAGCCAAAATTCATGAAATAGAGCCTTGCATAAGCTACAATATAACTTAACACTCCATGAAATCTTCGTGACTACAAGGAGAAAAAAGTTGTGTACATATATGCTAACCTGACCATTTTGTTACATTTCTACATATATATTGTAAACAAAAAGGGAAAATAAAAGATGTCTTCTAGAGTATTTGCAGTGAAAAGTCAGAACATCTGACGTCCCTGTTCCTCCAGTGTCACTCACTAGGAGTAGCAGATACCTAGGAAGCTGAACATACAATAAAATTCTTTATTAAAGAATGCCATTATTAATAAGAGAATTCCTGATAGTATCAAGATTAACTGATTCAAAGGTTTTTGTGCTGGACAAGAGAATAAAAGAAAGATCACTTCAGCTGATGCCATCTTGCCTGCACAAACCTTTTTGACTATCAAAGATTTCTAGAGCTATTTTTTCCAATACTGAGCATGAAGTGTGACCAGAAACATTAGTTCATGTTTATATGCAGTTTACATTTGTGTACGTCATAATCTTGAACTACAAATGTTGGATTTACGGTAAAGTAACGGATGTTGCAATCAAAAAAGCATGAATTAGTTTGAAGGGAAAAAAACTCCAGATGACTACAGCCTGAGGGAAATGAAAAGAAAATGGAACTATGCTTATCCCGAAGTCAGGACTAATTCAAAAAGGAGAGAAAGTATTGGAAGACTGAATATTTGTAATTTTTGCTTCTGGCTTCCTGCAGCACTCCCTGTGCTCCTTAGACGTCAATTGTAATGTTAGATTCTGGCCTCTGAATTCAAGAGAAATCCAAACATATTTAGCCAAGCATATTTAGGATGATTTAGCTACAGTTGTGAAGTTAAATGAAGAATAATAAGATATGTTGCAGAGAATAACTCTTCAGTATAACTAGGATCAAGCCATCATGTGGTAAAACAGATTTTAAAAAACTGGGACCATTACTACTCCAAATTTCAATATAAATCACCACCTTATGAGATGTGAACTGTGATCTCATGCTAAACACTGTTAGCAGGGCCAAGGCCACTGTTCCACTGACCAAAGTACCGAACCAGGCTATGAATAACCTTTAAAGGTTAACCTTCCCACTGGCCACAGTATCAAACCAATCCAGCTGTAGCCTTTAAAGGTTTCCAGTGGTAGCCTTTAAAGGCTAAACTTCAATTTACTTAGTGTATTGTTCAGATATATTTTTCTGCCAAGGACCTCAGACCCTCCTGAAATCTGATTTTTGACTAAACAAAGTTAACAGCTAAAGGCATTACTACCACTTCTTTCTGGAAAAAAACAAGTAAAAAAAAAAACAACACATAATGACAGAAAGATATTTTTATGTTTGTGTCATGTATGAAATCCTGTATGCAGCTCTGTGGGAAACAGCCTCTGAAGAGTCACAAACAATTTATCTTATAGAGCGAAAAGATGTCCGGATGGCAAACTTCAAGCAAGCAAGATCATGTTGCACATTGGTGGCAAGCTGCGGTGGCTGCCTGCAACTCTTCCACACTCTTGGGTTTCACCACGCTTTCGAAGGATCCTATCCCTGGGGCTGTCTACAGGAGCGGAGGGGTCCAGAAGCAGTCTGTGTGAGCAGAGCTATCAAGACCTGGCCCAGGCTGGGGAGCACCGCAGGGAGGGCAGTGCGCTTGCTTCTCCTGGACGGGCTTGCCCTCCTAGTGGCATCATGACCTGCATTTGAACCTCTCAGAAACAGCAGCATTTGTCTTGCTTTAAATCCTCTCAGGGATGAAACATAAAAAACATTTCACTTGTCAGGACTGTTTACTACTTGTTGAAGTAAATGTAGATCTGATGTTTCTCTAAGCAGGAGCTGATGGCTTTCCTTTGCAGTGACATATCCATAGATATCTTGGCATTTCTTTTTACTATTTTGACACTAGAAGCTCTTTCCTGTGATTTAGTGTCAAAGCAGTAAGGTCATTTTGAGCTGTTTAGATGCTTTCTAAATAGCAGAATTAAAATAGGAAGCAGTAACACTATAAGAAAGACCTGAAGTGTTTAGATACATCTCACCACAGGCACCTGTGACTACTTCTCTGAATTTACAGTACCTCCAAATTACGATTTATTAATAATTGTCTAATGAATGGCAATTGCGGATCCTTCCTTGAGCATTTTCTGCAGTATTTCAGTTTCAGCCAAGTGACTCCCTACTTCTCTTTTTGGTGACTTGAGCCCTCTGGATTCCGACAACTCCATACAGAAAGTTGCTGACCAGCCACAAAACACCAGAAGGCATTCTGCCACTTAAAGTACTGTCCTGGTCACCCTACACAACAGTTCTGCATCTGCTGATTGAACACTGACTTCTATTTAATAATTCTGCTTAGTTTTTTTCCTGATAGTGAACTGATTTGGTTTCATTACTTGGTCAACTAGCTATTAACACAACAGCATTGTAAGTTGTCCTTAAGAAGTTATGCCCCTGTAAAACCAATTATGCTCTTAGAGACATTTCACCACCACATCTGCTGAGGAAAAAAACAAGAAAACAAAATCTGTTATGGCGATGGCATTGCCTAAAAGAAGAAAAAAAGATACCATCGGATTGTGGGTTTGCTTTCTGATTCTGCTAAATTCTCCCTATCCTGTGCTTTCCAAAGGTTAAGGCTGACTAGGGCACATTGAACCTCTGGGACAACAAAGAGTAACTTCAGAGCATCTCTGATCTGTAATTGGCTGTGGAAAGGTTTGTTGTAGTTCAGCTACAGTGTTGAAGTCAATATATGTCAAAGCTGTGGGACCCCTGTTGAACGCACAGAAGTTGTTATAGATGTTCACATTCTGATTGATTTAAGATGTGGAGCTATTTTGAAATGATTCAGTGTCACAAGGACATCTGTCTAGGAGCTTCTTTGTTGCTGAGAATTTATATCGTAATGGACTCTGTACAGTCTCTACGGTATCTCGTTTACATCTGGTTTGACTCAAACAGCTGTCACATTAACAGGAAAAGCAATGTGAAAAATCAATAATTGCTACAAGTCTTTATCAACACCACAAGCTTTTAATGTTAACTCTCAAAACTTTCTTTCTGTGTGCAGTTTTATCCACAAGTTCATATGGATTTTACTTTAAATCCTGTAACATATATCACAAGGCCTTCAGCTGAAGTGCATATTTAAGGAGTAATTACAGCACACAAATGACTTTTTTGACAAAATGCACTAATCCCATATTTATGCATGTGTGTGAGTCTTTCGCATTCTTTATTACTGATATTTAGCCTTTACATTAATCAGCTAAGCCATTTACTTCTACAGTGGCACACTTCTTTCACCTGCAGCTTCTAGTCCTCTTTTTCTGCACCCCATTTGACAAGTGCTTTCACTGTCTGCATGTCTGTGTGCATTTTTCCATTCCTACTGTTCTGCTCATGATAAGGATTTTGGTTTTACAGCAAACAGCTTCTGTTGGCCACTATAGCTGTTGCATCAACTTAAGAAGGAAACTTCTTCCAGGTGTAGCATTCTGGACAAACAGCTCTACACTGGTGGCATGACCAGTAACAGGACATTTCTAGTGTAGTCATACAAACATTCAGTGTTCAGCCTCTGTAAGTATTTAAGAGGGTACTGTAAGGTATATTTTGCACATTTACTGAACCTTCTTTATCCTTTCTTGCAAAAAATGAAACAACTCAGGAGTATTTGGAGATTCAGGGATATGTGAGCATGGTGCTTAGGTTTAGCAGACTAGAAATTTTCGTGTTTGCCAACTGAAGCGGAAAACTGTAAGCTTTCCAAGCTAATGAATGCTGTAGTGCCCCAAATCATTGCGCAAGTATCAGAAACCTGTGTGTTAAGTATGGCTAAGCTCCTCTTTCTTTCTGTTTGAAAAATGTCCTTGTCCTTCTCCATGGTTGTAGTGATTTCTTCCAAAGTGTTTTCACTAATTGTTAGATTATTATAATTTCTTGGGATTAAAAGCTCTTAGGTATAAAATACAGTAAGTAAAAAAGTAGCTTGCTATCAATGTGGTGGAGAATTGGTTGCTAGTTACTTGGTACATGACAAATACCTTCATATTCTGTCAAAATTTATGCCCAGCTCATGATGTGTTCTGGAAGTGTCTCTGCAAACAACTACTGTGTCAACGGCAGACATGATATCAAGCCTTAACACATTTTTGACTGTTTGCTGATGTAGAGGATAATCTTGTTTGACGCATAATCTCTGAAAGTCATATTGATGTCTGGGCATAAAGTGTTGATATCCATCAAGAACTTCAATAGGAACATCAGGAAGAACACACCATGAGGCAAAGTTCACTTTATTTCCAAGGTATTTTATCAGGATGGTTATCTTGCCTGATGATAGCTGGCTATTTTTAGCAAGAGATGGAGGATAACATTGGTTTTTGTGACAAAAAACCTCTTGTAAGTCACCTTCTTTCTTCTGACAGGCAATGAATAATTATGGGAATAAAAGATGTCAGTTTTTGGAAGGGTTACTTGCCAGCTCTTTAATGACACATTCTTGAAGGAATCATATATGAAGAAATATTTCTGGGTTTGAGCTCAGATTATGTTTATCTTCACAAGTTTTTTGTCAAAAAATCATTATATAGTACAAGGTCAGCATATTTGATGATCGTTAGGTTGTCTGCAAACATGCAAGGATCACTTCTTAAGAATGCCCCACTGGAGGTATTTTAAACACACTCCAGTATTTTCTCATTATGTAATTTGCATACAAACATGTTCACAGAACAAATTCTGGACCATCACAGTGTGCAACCTGAAGCAGGTGCTAACCAGATATGCTTTTCTCTTTCCAATCACACCAGTCTCTGTCCCAGAACTGCTTTGGAAGAGCCACAGTGGCAGAAGGAAAAAAATTATGAACCACTTTTATTATCTGAACCTCTTACAGAGAAGGCTTATTAGCTGCAGTAGATCATATCATCTTTCTTTTCCCTTTCTCTGCACACTTCCATGCCTTCTTCCCTGCTGTCTGATTATCCTCTGCTCCCCAAGCATCATCATAATCCTGTGATCAAGCATCTGTGGGCCATGTGTGCAGAGGTATAAGAATTGTTGCAGATATATTAGTAGAACCTATTACATGCTTATTATTTTAATTTTAGGATGAATGGGGAGAACATTCATTACAACAAAACTCTGCAGCATAATTAAGAAATTCTTCATTAAATGTTTTCTTTATATTTTTCTCACTTCAGTTTTTTACAGATAGTAATTCCTCTTAATCTTATGGATGAAGGATGCATATAGAAAAATTAGATGATATATTTCATTCAATATAAGTTAGTTCCTGCACAAGTTTTCCCAAACTGATTTAGTTCTACAGGTGACAGCCAGTGTTACTCACATCAAAATTCATTCTTTCTATGTTGAATTTCAGCACCCTTTTGTTACAGGATAGCGGTAATTTTTACTAAGCTTGTCCCTGTCTCATGTTGACTTTTTGTTTAAATAAGAAAATCTCTGTAAAGTGGCTTTGTGCCTATGGGTGAAATTATTTGAAGTGTAAAATGTCAAACTGGCAACAGTAATAATCCTATAAATTAGGTATGTCAAATAGTGTACATGTAGACTTTTGATTTGTCTAACAGTGGAAAGATTTCTCTAACTCTATTTTGAGAAACCTGAGTCATGATCTCCCATTTCTTAATTTGTACTCTTGACAAAAGTGAGGAATACACCAACATAAAAAATTTATAAATCAGAAAATATTGAGTCTAGGGTAAAACTATCACCATCTCCCGGTTCAGCAGTTCCCAGAAAGAGAAATATATGTCTGTGCTTGGAACAGAGGTCATCACCAGAAAAATATTTTTTAAGTGCAAAACTGGATTCATTGAGGAAGTTCTGCAAAACAATGTCCAGACAGTTGCATACAGTGTATATATGCATACACATACTGTTACTCAGACTGTACTGTGCAAGCCAGTCTAGAAAGGCCACAGCCACTGAGATGATCTCCTCACACATCCTCACATCGATGACCAGGCACATTCTCACTAGGACAACTGAAAATGCATGGGGAGACCATACAGCCAGCAGGAAAACAGGGTAGAGCATATGTAGAGAAAACACACATTGCCATTTGGCTCCAGCTGCTATAGCTGAAAAACCAGCAGCTCACCCAAGCTTGTCCCTTCTCTCTAACCTTTCCTGCCCCCTTCGCCAACTAGTGCTGCCCCTCAGGTTCTCCAGGTTCACTGCTTAGGTGGGCATTCTCTGCTCGGTTTTGGTGAAAATGAGCTAGAATATGAAATATGCATTTGAGCTACTTAAGTTTGGTTTGAAGGAACTGAGTTACAAAGCGCGCACCCAAGCACTTTCCCAGCAAATCTGAAGGGCAGTAAGGAGTATTAGCAAGTGCTGGGGAGCATGATCTTTTCCAACTCCATGACTTCAGCTAGAACATTTCAGAATTAGAGATTTTCTCTACGAAAGGAGAAGTAATTTTGTCTAAGTAATGAATTTAATTGCAGCTATTTTCTTTAAGTACAGTGCCAACACTTTTCCTTCTACAGAGACCTGCAATGCTAAAATGGACTGGGGCACAGTTCTGTTCCTATTGAAGCTTTGCTCATTCCTACTCTTTAGTTGGTAGAGTCTTCTCCTTGGTGTAACAGTGTCAACATGTATTTCTACACCTGCTGCATGTATTATTTGCATATGTATCATGTAGAATACTATTGCATTGTATTACTGTATTATTGTAATACGTATGTACTATTACCTTGTACTATGCAACATTTTTTGCAGCGCTTTACCTGCCACTCTTTCTGTACTTAAGTGGGATAATCAGCAGCAATTATTCTCTCTTACAGAGAAAGCAATAGCTGTTAGATTTATAGGGCACAATGTAAAACAAAAATGCTACCATGCAAAAAGAAAAAAAAAAAGGTAAATCATTTAAATTACTCTTTATTATATGCATACTATGTTAATCCTGTGGTACAAACAGTAAACGGGAGTTATCTCCCCCTTCTTGCATAGAGGATTACAAATCCTTGTGCGTCCTGAGGGATAACACTGCTCTCAGACATCACCAAGCAGCTATCGCACAGCAAATTCTTGCGATTGCTTCTCTGTGGACTTTCTCATAGACTCATATTATTCTGATTCTCTGCATTTCATAGAATCAGGGAATAGTTTGAGCTGGAAGGAAGCTTTAAAAGCCTCTAGTCCAACACCCCTGCAATGAGCAGGGACATCATCAACCAGATCAGGTTGCTTAGAGCCCCATCCAACTTGACCTTGAATGCTTCCAGAGGTGGAGCATCTACCACCTCTCTGGGTAACCCGTTCCAGTGTTTCGACACCCTCATTATAAAAAGTTTCTTCCTTATATCCAGTCTAAATCTACCCTCTTTTAGTTTAAAATCATTACCCTTGTCCTGTCACAACAGGCCCTGCTAAACAGTTTGTCCCCATATTTCTTATAAGCCCCCTTCAGGCACTGGCAGGCCTCAATAAGGTCTCTCCGAAGTCGTCTCTTCTCCAGGCTGAACAGCCCCAGCTCTCGCAGCTTTTCCCCATAGGAGAAGTGTTCCATCCCTCTGATCATTCAGGAAGGCAGGCTAATTATAGTAGGTATATACACCGAAACTAATTAGGAATTAGCTATACTACACTACACTGGTACCACCTGGTAACATCATATCCCATGGTAATGTCACAATACATGGTAATGCCACTTTACATAGGTTAAAAGAGACTATGGAGGATGGTTTTATCCTGGACTAACCAAGGGCTGACCATATAATAGGTCTTTAGCTTCAAAATACCTCAACAGTCCTTTAAAGGATGGAACAGAGAGGGTGAAGAATCAGCCCCCAAAGCACCAGCACTAGAAATCTGCAACTGAACCTTATCAATCAATTTTCATTTTCATCCTTGATTTCCTGATTGAAATGTTAGAGCTGGAACCACCCTGTAGCTGGTACATGCTAGAAGAGAATTTCTAGAAATGACACCTGAAAGAGCTTTCTGGCATCCCCAATCAACAGCACCTAGACGGGGACATGCAGGCACCAAAAGAATCTATCAAATGAATCAGCACATAGGTACTGTACCTCTCTACTTGTTGGGCACAATGCAAAGAATGCTGCAAGTATTTTTCTTCTTAACTTACTCTTCTTTCTAATGGGTCTTATAAATGTACAGTAATTGCTTTATCATATAATTTTTAATCACAAAACAAATTTAAAGAAAGTACAAGGCAAAAAACCCAAAACCTTGGTGTCTGCAAAACCTTCCAAGTGAGTTTTGCTTTTAAAAGGAAGCAGTCCAAATGTGTGGTTTTCCTCTTAACCTTATAATGAAATAATTGCTTTACACAGGCTTGTTTCTCTTTATTTTCAGTGTCAGTGTAAGTTTTCCAAGTTGTTAAAACTGAAATATTGTTAACAGCAGAGTTAGAGACTAAGTATGTCTTGGAGTCACCCTGGTTGCCTACTCTCTTTCTTATGTGTTAAGAAGCTAAGCATTATTTAGAGTTGACTATTAGCCACACTGCCTTCATAAACCACTCAGAATTTATTTGTCAGATATTCCTCAGTGTTAAATGGTATAAAGTACATCACATTATTTGTGAAGAAATCTCACCTTTATGATCTCTTTCATTTCTGCCTAATTGTCTAAGATAAGAATAGCTTGCTGTGCCTGAGGGGGAAATTTTCCATTACCGCTGAAAAGATAAATGGTAGAAAGCAAAATGAACCTGGCTCATTACAGCCTTCTGAAAAAAATGGCAAATTGGTCTTCAGAAATGATATAATAGCGCTGACACTTTTAATAGTCTAGATTTCAAATGTGGCGTTTTATATATTTTTTTCATAAAGTATAATACAAACAATTACAGATGCTGGCAATAATGAATTGTACTTAGTTTCCTTTACTAGTTTTACTCTGTAAGTCCCAGGGGGAGGAAAATGGTTTTACCAATAGCCATTTTAATGAGGAGGAAAAGGTTACATTTAAAGAAAAGTAACAGTCATTTCAGTGTGTTTCTAGTCTTAATCTCTATAATAACTGCACTAATGCCTTCTGATCTACCATGAAAGTGCATAAATTGCTTAGAACAGTGAGAGCCAGACGGCTCATTTGATGCTTTTAATATCTGATGAGCTTTGGAGGACAGGGCTGAGAAAAGATTGATTTCCCAGTACAGAACACGGTTCATAGTAACAGCCAGTTTCTTACCTGGGATTCATTTAGATCAGTTACGTCTAAACATATTTTCATAAAGTGCACTGTCTGTTATTAATGCTTAACAGGTAGGCATTGATTTGCTGGAGTACTGATTAATATCACACATTTACATCTGAGAGTGGAAGGGTTAGAGTATCCATACAGCAGAACTATGGATCATTTAATTGAGGTAATGGATGTTGTTAATCTCAAATACTGTATATCCATACTGAATAAAAGGGAAAGTTTATCTATTGTCTGTGTCACATAAATTTACTTTGGTATATTGCTCTAAGCTAATGAAGAAGAACTTGCAGATATATTAAAAACATGTGTATTGCTGTCAATCTATACACCAGTCCAGGAAAGCCCCCAACTATTTGCATAAACTATCTTGACTTCAGTGGGATTTAAAGTCTGTTTTAGGCAGGTTTTTAAAGCAATGCTGAGCAAAGGACATGACTTGGGGACATAAGATTAAGATGATTTTTCTGACAGTTTAATTACATTTGCTCACAGGTCTGCAGCTGACAGTCATTTTTGTCAGCCTCAACTTCAAAAAAAAAAATCCGGAAACACTATGTGCACTTGATGCTTATCTGCATACAGCCAAACTTTTTGTGTTTTCAATGAAGATCAGTTTCATAGATTGACATTTGCCATGAACATTTTGATCATGCTGATTAGCAAATTTTCAACTCTGGGAAATGCCTGCATTTGTATGTAGGCTGAGGAGAGCTTAATACATTGCAGGTACTACCTAAACAGAGTGTAGTAGAATGAAAACAATAATAATAATAATAAGTCACAGATATTCAGTTATTGCCCAACACGAAATTACACACATTTTTATGGATACTTATAACTAGAACAACACAAGCTCATTAGCAATGGGAGAAGTATTTTAAAGTATTTTTTCAAAATGATTAACGCTACCTTTCCAATCTTATTGAGGTCAAATGTGTGCATTGCATGTATATGAATAAAAAAATAGATGACTTCTGTACAAATAAACTTGTGTATGTCACCTCGCTTATTCGATTCCCCCTCTTCCCCACAACCAGCCTCTGTGGTGTAGGAGGAATGAGGTCATAACCACTGAGTCGTAAAAACACAATTTGCAATCCTTCTATGTACATAGCTGTAATGGGAAGAGGAAGGAGGTCCTGGGGACTGTGGAGTCTATTTCTGCCTGCATGTTGTGACAGGTCTCCGAACAAAGCACCCCTGGAGCTGCCCAGTGGCTCCCAAGATGCCAAGTGCTCATTTGCTTTCTCTCATTCCCAGCTTCTAGTCTCTGAATTCAAGCTTGCTTCTTTCTTTTTCTTTCTTTCTTTCTTTCTTTCTTTCTTTCTTTCTTTCTTTCTTTCTTTCTTTCTTTCTTTCTTTCTTTCTTTCTTTCTTTCTTTCTTTCTTTCTTTCTTT
>Ga0181612_128890_pt1 | contig 12468 bp, 14 predicted proteins | sample HoacroProtozoa21_FD_119630 | JGI IMG/M metagenome (GOLD analysis project Ga0181612, IMG submission 119630) | Hoatzin crop microbial communities from Cojedes, Venezuel. Combined Assembly of Gp0051906, Gp0051904, Gp0051908 | reverse complement strand
CCTCTTCTGGGGGCTGCAAGATGCTGGCAGGTTGCACAAAGGCAACTCCAAACTCATCCTTTTTTTCACCCCTTCCTCATGCATCCCACTTCCCCTTAGCTGGAAACATATTCCTGGATGAGGTACACTTCTGACCTGCCTCGGTCCGAAAGCAGTACACCCCTCGCAAAGGAGACATGGGGCAGCCAGCCTTCCTTGGCACCAGGGAGAGATGTGGGGTCTGGCATAGCACTGCCAGCATTTGTGCCTTCCCCAGAGAAAGCACACCCTTCCTGCAAATCCAAAGTTAGAGGAGACAGACCCCAGGCAGTGCTGGGAAAGGAGATCTGCTCAGTGGGATCCTGCCGAAGAGGGAGAGCACGTGAACTGAGGTCTCTTACTGCCAGGCCACATGTTAGGGGATTGGAAAGCGCAGTACTGTGAAGCGGCAGAATAGCTGTTATCTGAAAGCTGCACTGTGAAACTATGAATAAAATCTATTTCTGTTGAACCTTTAAAAGTCCTTAGGGATGGTTTAGGAGTGGGGATGATCTGCTGCACAAGCCACTGGCAGAGGCAGGGGTCATGATGCATGGGGAGTAGCCTGGCAGGTCTGTGCCCCACGGCCCTCTGAAGAGCATCCCTCCTCTCCTGTGCGCATAATCCAAAGCTTTGCGGTAATCGAGTGCCATGGGGCTGAATCATGCTGTGTTTGGCTGTCCTGCACGCGAGCATGGCTGGGAATTCTTGTTAGCTCATGCCATTCTTCCTTGAGACAGGAAATTCACTAGGAACAAACAGATATCTGGCTGGTAAAGCCAGGAGAAGTTACTACAGCTGGTAGGAGTCTTTGGACCCACAGGCTACCTGTTTTTGCTCTCTGAAAGTCACCAGAAGACCTTTCTAGGTCCAAATGTTTCACATATCAGCACCACCAGTCACGTGCCTGCAAATTTACTCTGTAACTGCACTTTAGTCCCTCTCTCACAACCGCCCCTCCTTTACGGCACCCCGGGGACTGCCATAAGCCACAAAGCAGGGAGGCACACACCAGAGCCAGGGCCAGCGGGGGCACAGCCAGAATGATGGTCCACCCTTCCCAGCATCCTAAAAAGAGCAGCTGGAGGGTGGAGAGAAGGTGGCTTTGTGATTAAATTGCAGCAGAAGCTGCAAGGCAAGCCCTGAGACAGCGAAGGACGGCGCTGCACGCGGCCAGTTTTGCCAGCTCTTGTCCCTGGGTTCGGCTTGCAGGAGGGTTAGGGTGCTTTAGCAGCACCCCTGGCCCGACCCAACAGCACAGGTCAGCCTGCACCGCATACACGGACAGTAAAGATTTGATTTCAGCTCCTTACCAACCCCACATCTTCTGGTGGCCTTGCCACGGCGGCGGGTGCCGCCCTGCACTGCTCTGCCGCCACATCCCTCCCTCCCACGTGCTCTCCCCGTCCTTCCCTTGTTCCTTTTAATTAGCAACTTTTTCTTTGTTCCCTTTAATTAAGCAAGGTGGGGGCAGGACAGGGGAGGGGGAGGCTGCTGTCAGCCAGATGAGTTATTATCGCTGTGCACAAGATCAAAGGCCAGGAGCTCTCGTCTCGTCCTTAATTTGGGCAGCGTCTTTGGGCAAAAGACTCTCTTCTTTGTGGTTTTTCCATGGATGGTGGTTGGGATGCCAAGGCGTACGCTGGGTTGGAAGGGGGGGGCTGGAGCCCAGGAGGGCTCGTTGGGAGCAGGACTTTGGCTCCTCTCCTTTCAAGACAGAACTTGAAGAGGAATTTGGGTGGTGCCTGGACTCAGCATGTGGGCATCTCGGGCAGGTTTGCTAATGCCCGCACATAAAACCTGACAGTCCAGATACTTGCCTCGAGGAGGGGGAGATGACTAGTTTTTATGTGGATGGGGCATGCAGCTCTGACAGAGCTTTAATGTAACGAGCGCACTAATTACGGGAAAACAGGCAAATGTGGGAAAATAAACCACTCGATGATTTAAGAAAGAGCAGCCTTAACTAAAGGTATGAGCAAAGGGCCATGCTATAATGTCATTTTTTATGTGCCTGTTTTTCAAGTGTGCCTGGGATCCTTTGGTGAGTGGTGTATCTTTTTTTGGGGGAACAATATTCTGGGGTGCCAAAGCCCCAGACAAATTTAATTTCAATCATAAAATCATCATTTGGCCTTAATTTAAGTTTTAATTTTGATCTAGCATAACAATACTACTGGACAGGACATTTCCTCACCCTTAGCTCAGCAAGCCATAAGGCGCTACACCTTGCCTGAGGTATTTGCACTTTAGGGCTGGAATCTCTGTAATCGGGTCTGCTTGGGTCCATGGGACTGCAACAGGGCGATGCTCTTATTTTATCAAGGTTTAGCCTCTTACTAAAAATGCTTTAGAAGCCTCTCTGTCTCACATGCCATGCTGTATTTTTTGTCATTATCATGACTGCTTATCTGTAACATGTCCCAGATATTCTGCACAACATTTTAATAACTTTTGGTGCTTTTTTTGGTAAGCTAGGTCATAATTTCATGCTGGAAGAGACAGCCTCAATACTCTGCCCACACATCACAGTCTTGAAATATGGGAAGTTAGAGTATTACCAAAATGGGCCTACCTGCTACAAAAACACACCTCCCCACCAGCACCTATCTAATAGTAGCTAAAATTAGAGAAAATGAACAAATTCATAATCTAAGATTAACGTCTGTGTGATGCTGGAGTGTTGTCTTCTAACTGGGTATCAGAAGGCAGAGGGCTGTTAATTAACTTTCTATTGACGAAACAAAGCGCATGGAGAGGAACCTTGCTAATCTGTTCTGCGCTAATCAGCACAGATTATTAATTTGCTGGAAAAAAAAGTCATCTTCTTCCCACTTAAACGCAAGTTTAATAGGGCTGGAGTGCGGTTTCGCATTACCCAGTCTCATTCTTTTGATGACATATGTTCCAGTGCATTTCCTAGTGCATTATGAAGCTTCGGCATAAATAATTTAAGCTAAACTCCAGTTGTTAAAATAAATGAGCAAAGTATCTTTGGTGATTAATTACTCTTCCTTCCTCCTCCTTCCCTTCCCCTTTAAAAGTGCAAGCATATGTGCCACAGCCCGGCAAAATGGTTCAGACTCCTCCTGCGGCTGAGGGCATCCCAAAATGTTTTACCCGCCACGGGGGATATCAGTTTGCTGCAAGCGCCTGCTCAGCCCTCAGGAAGCCGGGAGATTTCAGCGACCAAATCCTGCTCATGCCGAGTCAAGGAAAAAAAAAGCTTCCACAGATTTAATGCTTGATGAATTCCCATTTAACCAGCAGCTTTACGGGACTCAAGTTTTCAATGGGACAAGGTTCAAGTTCTGACTTGCCAGCTTAGAAAGCTTGAATAATCAGTAATAACCGCACTCCTTGACTCCTCCTAGAAGGATGGTGCTCACACGGGACACCTTACTCACCCTGCTCACAGCTCACCCAAGCCTGGGGTGCACCCAGTGACCACAGCTGGGTCCTGCCTGGCCCCGTCTGGGGCTTTTTCCTCCTGCTGTCTAGCAGCGATTTAGGCAATGACGTATTTCCTTTAAGGAAAGGAAATTTCCTCAAAGGTTTGCTTTCTTGCCCCCTCTTCCTGCTCAGGAGCAGGCTTCATTTTATCCCTCCCAGCAAGCCCCCGCTTGCCCACACCACCTGAGTCAGCACCAATCCCAGGTCCCCTTTGTGAAGGGAAAGCAGGGCGAGGGGCTGCCCCCCCCTCTGCCTGGCCCATCCGAGGATGCTTATGGTACCCGAGGACTCATGCCAGAAAGAATCATCGCTTTGCTTTCCCCATCTCCTCCGTCATCCTTCTCCCTTTCCTCAGCCCTGTCAGCTCCGATTAGGAGCCAGGCAATGCTGGGTGCTCCCAGGCTGCCTCCATGCTGCTGGCACCACGGGGGTGTTGCTTCAGGGGACACCCCTGGGCTGCCGCCATCCTGCCGGCCCTGGGGGCCGGGCAGGGATGCATATCCGCGGGCCCGGTCCCACTGGACCGTAAGCACCTTCCTCTCTCTCCAACGCCTGCCAGATTACAGGGAGCTGCCGTCAGCAAAGCCTTCAGCCTCTGGGGTGGGGTGGGGGGACCAAAGTCATGACATATGGGTTATGTGCTAACAGAGCTGTACAGATGAAAGAACCCTGGCATTAAATAAAGCCCACGGGTGTTTCACAACCAGTCATGAAAAGTACTTCATTTAACAGCTCAGAGCTATTTACAGCATCAGTTAATTAATTATATTTTTTTTCTGCATCTACTTTTTCCCCCCCCTCAGTCGCTGGAGCCGCTCACACATCATCTTGCTCTGCCTGAGGAGCGCGTTGGCTCCTGCCACCAGGTGCCCACCTGAAGTCAGAGGTCTCTGTAGCAACACCATAACCTGGCTCTGGAGAAAGGCGGGCTGCCGTGGGAGCAGGGGCTGGCTGGGGATGGAGGTGCAGACATCCAGGTGAGAGGAAAACTTCCTTCCTGAATGACAAAGAAAATGGAAATTACGTTAAGGGGGGGGGGGGCGGGCAAAAATAGGGAACCCCCTGAGTAATACTGGAGAGTGATTTCCATGCATCACTACATCCAACTCTCTTGCAGGGTCAGCAGCTTTTTAAGAGAAAAAACAAGCTGCCACAAACACTGGGTTTTTTTCTCTCGCAGATGCTTTTCACCTTCCTAATGACAGCCCTGCAGAGCAGCAATGGGTCCAGAGTGAAGCAAGAGAAGATGGACTATTGACCCAGGAAGAGGAGATGGGGCACTGGGGAAATGCATGCCGAGGCAGTCACAGCGCCTGAACACAGGCTGGAGATGGAGAGTTGAAATTCCCATCAGGCAAAGGCAAACATGATGGATGGCACTCCCATCATCCATCCCCGCAGCTCACCTCCAACTGTCTCTCTTCACTTGTTTCTTTCTCCCCTTCCTTTGTTTTTGTTTTGTTATTTTTTTAGAGAGAGGTGTTTTTTAACTATTCTTTTGGTGGATAAGATTATTATGCCCCTTTCTGGATACCAAATCCTGCTCCAGAAGGTGGCCGGAGGGAACCAGCGAGGTGGAGCACTGCCCATGTCTACCCTCACGCTCGCACTTTGCCTCCATGAAGATGCATCTCCCAAAATCCATCAGGAAGATGGCCCTAAGCCCAGCCTGCACACAGGGTGAGGGGCCTGGGAGGGTTCTGCCACTGATTCCAGCTCCCACAAGATGGCACATCTCCATAATTGTTTTGTACGCTGCAATCCCGATCGCACAAGCCCACCAGCAGCAGCCATGGCTTGCTGGCTCTGCCAAGAGGGGAGCCAAGCTTCAGCAAGTCGTTTTCCAAAAACAAGGTGAGTCTTTTGCACATGTAAGCTGTGATTTTTGCAAAATTAATATGTCTGTACAAAGGAAAATAAAGCAGTGCAGAAGAACCAGGACAAGGCACGGCCAAATCATGGCTCCTTGTGCGTCCTGGGTGATTGCAGAGCTCAGAGCAGACACATGGCAAAGCAGGATGCCGGAGAGGTAGAAACCCAGGAGGGAGCAGACAGGTAGCTCAACAGGGTTCAGAAGGAGGGGAGGAGATTTAGAGATTATGCCAGATCAAAAGGATAATTATTTTTGTTACCTTTCCCTATCTGCATCACTCTACCGGTTATGCGAGAATCCAAGAGCTTGTGCTGATTTCCTAGTTTCTGAGCATGCCTGGCATAAAGAACATGTTTCTAAAGCCTTGGCAATAAATGCCAATCTTTTATCAGACCTGCTCGCTCTGTATTCGGGAGCAGAAGAGGCAAACCCGGCAAGACCTGGTGATTTAGTCTGCAAGACCCGGAGATTTAGTTTGCAAATGTTTCCCCTGACACCCGTGGGCTTGCTGCCTCCCGAGGTGTCAAGGAGCATCAGCACAGGACAGAATCCCCCCCAAAAATAAAGCAGCTCTCTGATGGCTTTGGCATCTCGATTTGGCATCCTTGCTACCAGTCCCACCAGGACTCAGCTAGTTGGCCTCCCACTTGAACTGTCTTAGGAAGGACACTCATCCCATATAAAGCATCTCCAGCTGGCAAAGAAAGGAGTCCCAGCATGAGCTAACACCCTCACTCACCTGCGGTTACCAAATCCCCAGCCACAAACGGGGGTGAGGAGCAGAGGCAGGATTTGCCTCCATGCCCTGCCAGAAAGTCTGCAGTAGATGGCCCAGATAGATTTCTGGTTGCCCTTCCCTCCTGGGAGCCTGCTCTCAAAGCAGCTGCTGCAAAATCCTGCCCCTCACAGCCCTTTCATGCCAGGCAAGCAGCAGCTCGCCCAGGAGTCACGGTCTAAAGCAGAGCTGAAGGAGGGGTGTAAGGACTGGGACGGATGGGAGCGAGAGGCAGAAGGGCACCCACTGTGTTCACAGCTCCGGTCCCAACTCCTTGACCAGCAGCACTGGTGTGGAGCTGGCTGCACCCAGAGGAGCCCAAAGCAGCTGGAAGTGTCTATGTGTGAGTATGTCCCTCCCTAAGGAGGGAGGGGGGAAGATCTGTGCACAAAGCAGCTGTCTCCAGAGCCTCGAGCAAAATGTCTCTCCACTCTCTATGTGCCCAGAGGACTTTCCCTGCCTGGAGAGCCACGAGGAACTGATCCTGCTGAAGCAACCCATCCCTTGCTCGCTCCGATAGTCCCAAGCCTGGCGACAGCTGGAAAGCTGTCCGCGTGGCAGGGACAAGGACACCTCTCTTCCAGGCTTGCCAATGTGAGAGCTCTGCAGGTGGAGAGTGAGCATCCAGCAGCTGCAGGTGCAGTCCATCCTGGGGCTCCTCTCCCTGCTGACTGGGAAAAGAATGCCATCCCAACACCACTTATCAGTGGCAAGTGAGCTGGCAAGAGCACGCTGTCTTGCCATCAATACCAGGCACTTTGAAATGTCATCGTCAATTAAGAAATCTCCTCCAGAAAGGCAATTTCCCAATAGCAAGCTGCAGATCCTCCCACCAGAAGTAACGATAGGTATTGGAGTACCTCAGAGGACCTTGGCCAGAGCTCCCAGATCCTTAGCACCTGCAAGCTGTGAGTGAATCTGGTGCTTGGTAGGGATGAGCATCAATGCATGGGCATGCAGAAGCTCTCTCGACACGCAGCTGGCTTCCCACTCCTCTGCTGGTGCTGCCGCTGGGTCCACTTCGATGCCACAAAGCCAATCCCCAGGGACATTTGGCTACCAGGACCTTTCCCTTGCCTGGGGAAGGAGAGCTCCCCAGGAGGAAGGAGCACATAGACATGCTCACAGCTTGGACAAAGCTCTCTCTTGCTGAGGCCACCCATGCAACTACAGGCCTCGACGGTCCCCCGACAGCTTTTGGGGCTCCCCATCACTCTCCTGCCGTTGCCGGAGCCAGCTGTCTGCTCTCAATTAAATATCAATAACACGCTTAATTTACAGGGCAATAAAAGTTATTTAATGCTGTAGTTACAAAACCATTACAATGTAATTATTGTTTAATTGGATTATAAGTTATGTAATTTCCGACAAAGTGCTTATTGCTTATGTAATAAACCAGAAGATATTTACAAAGTGATTAATGCCACAGTACTAAGCAGCAAGCGCAGCACAGAGATAGCGATGGGAGCTGCCCATCTCTCTCTGGAGGAGAGCCCCGAGCCCATGCCTCTCCCAGCACCCGGCAAGGACATGGGGCTGGCTGTGCAGCCAGAGGAGCAGCGGGGACCTGCTCCATCCCGCTGCCGTGAGCGGCTCTGCCTGCTTTCGCTCACCCCAGCGCTGGGACGTGGGACATGGCCCAGCCCCTGGAACACAACATCAAAAAACCCCACAGGCTTCAGTGGAGCCAGGATTTCTCCTTGGCTGTGCATATCTGTTGTGACCTGATATAGCATTCTGATTTTCTCCAAATTCCTGATTTCCCGATCACATTTCCTTGGCAGATGAGCTGCTGGGCTTCTGCCGGGAACTGTGGAGGAGCATCACCTCTTGCTGCAGCCCACGACACTGCTACCTGAATCTGCTTGCATGGAGAAATACTAGCAGGCTTCTAAAGACATTGCTCTCAGAGAGGTTTCTTTGCTCTCAGTTTCCAGCAACCACAGTGTGAAGGCGCCAGACTGCGGGGAAAAAGCAGCAGTTGAAAGAGGAGTTCTCCAATGCCCCCTGTCTGCCCCTCAGCTTCCCTCTCCCACTGTCCCCTTCCCTGGCAAAAGGGAACACAAAGAAAAGGCTCCCAAGCAGCAGAATCTCAAGTCAGGAGGCTGCTCACCCATCTGCCCTTTCATGTACGTTGGATGAGCCTCATCAGCTGTTACACATGTGCCTTGCCTTGTCTCCCCTGCACCCAGTGAGCTTTGGGAATGAAAAGGGCAGCCGCCGCGGACAGGCACCTGGGGCTACAGATGACTTTAGCACAGAGCCAGAGCCCAGGGGGTATCAGAGGAGGATTTAATTTGCTCTGGAGAAGGCTACTGGGTTTCCGTGTGCGGGAGCAGGCACCCACGCAGCCAAGCCGGACCCACCAGGCATCCCCTCAAAGCGAAAGGGACCAAGCACATGGATCTCCATCAGTCCAAAATGGTCCAAATTCTGCCCAGAGGGCTCAGTGCACCCTGCTTATGAGCACCAAGCACCCAAATAAGCTATGGGGCGGCGTGTTCCCAGCCAGGATATCCTGGGACAGGCAGAACCCCTGCGCAGGCAGCCCAGGCAGACAGCTGACATCGGTGGCTTAGTGCTCTGCAGAGCAGCAAATAAAAAAAAATTGAGGTTTTTATGATTAATATTGCTGCTGGGATAATTACTGTTATTACTACTATTATTACTGTTTGGATAGGGGCTTGTCATGGTTCATTTGGGGAGGAAAAAGTCACAGCCTGCTCATGGGAAAAAGGGCGAAACATGCTAAAGGCCGTTCATTGCATGACTCTGGGCCAAATAACCCTCTTTTTTTTCGCAGTGAAAGATAATTAGATGCCTAATAGGTGTCCAGAGCCTTCTTGATCCACCTCCCCCGCCCCCAAAACCCCCTGCTTCACGTACAGCCTATCTGACCCAGGGGAGCAAGGCCCCATCCTGCTCCCGAGGCCCCTGTGGTAAAGGAAACTGCTATAAAAATGCAACGGAGCTGTTTTCCAGCAGAAAATGCAGCTGCTTTGAATTCTTGGCAATTAAAAGTTTGACTGGAGGGGGGAAGGGAACTATCTGAATTTCTCTCACACTCGCTTTGTTTACTTTTATAAGATTTTTTAAACATTTTTAGGATGCTGCATTGTTCTCTAAACAAACTGCCTCTCTGGATCTGACTTCTTATTTTATGGGAAATTTTCAGCTTTCTGCCTCTAAGTCAAAAAAAAAAAACAAACACCAAACCAATAAATCAGCTTACAACATGGAAACAGTCTGCATATTTGACACAACACAAATTCCAGCTCCCGATCTAGCTGCATGTATTGAACTGGATGAAGCCCTCAAAAGTGGACATCTTCCCAGTGCTGCTTTCATGTGGCAGCTCTTCCACCACTTGAATTATCTCTTTGTGACATTTCCAGTGCTTAAAGAGCAGCAGGGGGATTTGGTATGTTGCTTTTGTGAATGGTATTTAAAGCTTCTTTTCATAACCCTGACCCGGTTTACCCTTTAATGTAACAAATCAATCTTCCCTTAAATTGTTTAGCTTCTAGTCAAACACGGGGAGTCTTATTGATGTAAATATTATGTTTGCTCACTTTATGAGCCGGCACGCTCCGCAGCTGCCTTTGCTCCTCTATAGGATTGCTATAGGATCAACATACAAAAGGGAGAGAGGGATGAAAATGTCCACCTCCTGCCCCTGGTGGGATGCTTTCCTGCGGCAGTGGGTGGCAGGAGCTTTGCAGGGTGGCATTGCAAGGCTCAGCACTGAGAAGAAATGGGAAAGATGTCACACAAAATATACTAGTTCCAGCCAAATGAAGCACCAGCGTTTGGTTTATAACTTCTATTGTGTCACCAACTCCTTCTGCATCCTATTTTGCAGAGGCTGCTCAGAGCCTCTGGCTGCCCAGATGAGGTTAAGGAGAGATCTGCTACTGAAAATTGTGCATTTTTTCCCCCATGGGGCCAGATTATCCAGTTTGGGCATGACTACATGAATAAAAACTTTCTCCCCCATGTTTCTAGCTCTTTACAGGCCAGCCACCAAACATGAGCTCCGAGCACAGAGGCATTACTATTATCCAAGAACATCTAATAATATTTAATCCTGCTAAGCTCCTGAACATGTAAATACCTTCTAGCAATGAAAGCTGCTGCTTAATTAACAGAGATTAATTAATAAGCAAGGGAGTGGGAGGAGGAGGAGAAGGAGGGAGGGGCAGCTTTGTAAGAGAACCTGGTTACCCCTCCTACACTTCACCGAGTGCCTGATGTGCTGCTGCGACTCTATTTTCAGGCCGGTTTCTAAACAAATCTTGCTCTGCTCCTGGCTCTCAGCCCGTTTCCTTGCAGAGCCCAAAATAAAGGACGGGGTTGTGGATGCTCAGCAGCCGAAAACCCGATCCCAGGCACGTGTTCCCTGCTGTCCCCTGGGAATCCATGGGACATTTGAATAGGAAGCGAGCTAAAGAGGGGAAAGCAGCAGGGCTTTCTGCAGGAGCCAAAACCAGAGCTATTATAGATGTTTTACAAGCCTTATTCTTACCATTTTCTGTCTGGAGAAACACAGCTGACGGGCCAGCTCGGCACGCTGCCCTGCGCCACCCCCCGCCTTTCTGAAACAAAGCTTCTCCTTTCCCCGACAGCTTGGCTGGAGAAAGCCATGTGCCAGCCCCAGCAGTGCCATTATCCCCTGGGATGCCTGAACCCATCCCTGTGATGTCCCCATCACCTGGGGTCGCCCATCACCTGGGCTGGATCAACAGCGGCTCCATGCAGGAAGTTAATTCTGCTTGACGGACAAATAGAGCTGATTGTCCCAATTCCATTTGCTTTAATAAGATAATGAAAAGCTGGGTTTGTGCCAGGGAACAAATAAAAATGCCATGTTGTCACCCTGCCAAAGCGCTCATCTCCCTGACTTTCCAGAGGGTGTCCTTTTAGCACGGCAGTGCCCTCCCCTGGGGCCGAATCCTGCGGTCCTGCAGAGGCAGGCACCTACCGAACACGATATTACAAAGCCCAGGTCTGCAACTAACATGTTACAGGCATCTTGCTGGGGAACAAGCAGCCGGCTGGCATGGTCTCAGGCTGAAACACCAACTTAGCATCGCCAGCCCAAGCAGAAATTATGCTCAAAGCTCAGAATATCTCATTGCATCACACAGATATGTATTTCCTATTGAAAGAAGCGTAAGGAAGCCTGAAAAGCAATGTAGACCTAGAAGCCGATGACACTTAAACCATCACCTGGAGGCCTGCACCATTACTCCCAAACACAAGTCCCTGCCCCAAAGCCTTTACCATCTCAGCTAAGACAAGAAGCGGACGAAAGGAAATACTGAGGATCAGGGAACAAGTAAAAGTAGGTGGTAGGAGAAGCGCTGCAAAGGGGACAGGGAACGGGCTGCAGAAGGAGTGGGATGCCTGGGGATGCGAAAGAGCAGAAAGAACAGTGTGGTCTCCACCTGGTAGTTGACATATTGGCCAGTGTTATCCTAAAGTTACCATTTTGCCATTTCCTTCCTCCAGAGCCCTTTTAAGGCAGGGAAAAAAGAGGGGGAGAGGGAAGAAAAAAAGCAGACAAATCACTTTATTTTCCCCAAAAATAATTGTTGGGGTTTTTTGGCAAAGAGTAGATAAAGGAATACTGCCGTGTTTGTCATCATTAGGTTAGGGAGACTGCCAAGATATAACAGCATTAAAGCTGAAGGCATTGTGGGTAATAGCATGCAAATTGCTACAAAGGCATTGGAAAATAAGGCCGCTGTCTGAGCAATGTGAAAAGGACACTGTCAAGTACTCTTTTCAATGCAATTTTCGTACCCTGCTTTTTGTGATACTATTGTAGAAGTTAGCAGATAAAGCACCTTGATCTGCTGATCCACCCTGGGCTGCAGACCCATACGAGTTCATTTGGTAGGTGCCAGCATCATCAGTGACTTCAGCAAAGCTCCAGGGACAGCCTGGGAGCAAGCAGGGGCTGTTCTGTCATCGCTTACTCCTCCGAGTTCAGCCATTGGTTTCTCTCCAGACCCACGCCCATGATGCTGCAGAGCACTTAGGAGGATGGCCAAAGTGTGAAATGGCTGGCGTGAAAGGTAAGCCATGGGTAGCAGAGCCTTGCTTCATTAGGAGCGATGCCAGTAAATCTGTGAGGCAGTAAGAAAAAGCCAGGTGAAGCTGAGGGCATGTCGCTCATCCGCAACCAAAATGGCACGTCTGACATCAGGCTCGGCTATCAGACCTCAGAAACTGTTCAAAGCTCTGTCTCCCACTTTCTTAACATGACCAGCTATTTACGTAACTGCTAAGAGAAGAGGGCCCAGCCTCTCCACGCATACCCTTGACCGGGGGCGGGGGGGGAGGG
>Ga0181612_107115_pt1 | contig 12468 bp, 16 predicted proteins | sample HoacroProtozoa21_FD_119630 | JGI IMG/M metagenome (GOLD analysis project Ga0181612, IMG submission 119630) | Hoatzin crop microbial communities from Cojedes, Venezuel. Combined Assembly of Gp0051906, Gp0051904, Gp0051908 | reverse complement strand
CCTGGTGATGTGCTCAGCCCTGTGATGATTTGCACCTCCCCACCCCACTCTACTGCCTTGCCAGAAGCAAAACACTGTCCTGTGTGGTTTTTATGGGTTTTGGTGGCCAGGATGTGCGATGTGGCCCTATTTTCTTCCTCTTGGGTGGCACCAAATGTGGGTGGTGTGGGCAAGAGCCTCTGGTCAGCGCTGGCTTTAGCAACCCCAGCAGAGCTGGGTAGCTCCAACCTGCCAGCCAAAGGCAGGGGGTGGAAAGGTGCTTCCCCATCACTCCTGGGGGAACGCGGTTCACATCTGAGGGGCTGTGCCTAAGGGTTTGCTGTTACAGAAAGAGGTAATTCTGCCAGTCCCTCTCCTAAGAGGAACTATAAACACTTCCCACTCGGTCGCACTTACGCGATCTCTTTTTCACCATGTGGCTATTGCTGATAAGTGATTCTAGGGCTCCCTGTGTGCAAGTCATTTGACATTCGGTTAACTCCTTCACACTGAGTTACAGAGCCGAGTTAATGGTCACAGAGCCGAACTTTCACTGTCGCCCTTTCCCCAGAAGATCGCCGAAAGGTCACCTCTTTCTCCCCCCCTTCGGGATTAGAGTCCTTTTATGCCCTTTCGAGCTAGTCTCCGCCAACAAAGTCCTCCTTTGAGCCAACCAGTCTTGAAATCCGATGCTCTTGTTCATTTTGCACTGCTGGTGGCAGGGAGGAAAACAACAAAGTGACATTTCTATCATCGGTCACAAGGCAATCGGCATAAGACAATGATATTTATCTCCTCCTTGAGTGCTCTGAGGACTCAGATCTGAAAAAAATTACAGTCCCTGGCAATCACCATTTCCAGCAATCAGGCAGTAGTCGAGCAAGTGGGAAGATGAACAAGTGCTGGTACAAATACTCACAGACTAACCCTAATAGCAGGATCCGGCCAGAAAAGATGCCTTGTGTGTAACAGAAACAAACAAATGCCTTTAAACTTGCACTGGTGTTAAGTAACGTAAACCTTTGCCAGATCAGGATTGTTTGCTCTCACTTAGGGGTTTCTGGCAGCCCTGCTCCTTGGATTATTTGCTGAAATGCATTTGGCTTTTTTTCAGTTTGCGATCTTGAAGGCAGAGCGATCAAGTTTCATCCTCATCTCCTACTACAGAGCGATTCCGGGCAGCATGAAAAATTGGATCTTTCCGCAGCTGGGAGGGCTGAGGAGGGAGGCAGCCGTGGCAAGGTGGCCCAAGGCGGCGGGCACGGAGGTGAAGGTGTCTGCTGGCACCAGCGTCCTGCCCAGCCCAGGCCACGCCACTTGTTCCAGCCAATGCCGAGCCTCTCCAGCCTGCAGACTGCAGCGTGGGGCTATATTTTGCTGCACGCTTTCAGACCACTGGATACACCAGAGCTTCCACGACTTCCTCTAAGAACAACTGAAATATAAATAAAAGCAAGTCGGTGGTGGCTTGTCGGAAGCAGGAAAGTCGGTGAAGGAAAAGTTGAGCAAAAATTTGGTCTGGCAGCAACAGAGTGTTTCTACATAATTTTGGTTAAAAAAACCCGCCATGCAGTCAAGAAAAAGCACATGCAAAAGGGGCTTCAGAGGCATTTCTGCAGCACAGCAGAAGAGGTCTCTAACAGCAATCGTGTGTAGGCAGTGGAGGGCACTGGGAGTCCTGGGGTTGCTGGGTGCTTGTATTCTGAATCACCTGTTCCGAGTGCGACAGCAAACCCCTTCCTGCGGAAGAAATGCTGCCGGGCTGGGAGCTTTCTGGTGTCTTCCCCTCAGGAGCAACGGCCAACAGAAAAGGAGAACTTCGCCTGCGTTCGTTTCTCTAGCTCTTGTCACGGCTTGAGCTCAGGGTAGCCTGCACCCTCCAGATTACGGGGGGGTCAGTACCTGCCAGCTCTCCCAGTGATGGATGCAAAAGCCAACAAGTCATCACCATTCGGCCTTGGAAACCAAATAAACCAGAGGATTTTTTTTTTCCACTGTGCGAATTGGCCAAAACAAAGACAGAGAAGAAGTCAAAAGGAATGCAAGTCTAAGAGTGATGCAATGACAGGGGGTGGAAGGACTCTGGGAAGATGCTGGATGCACAGATTGGGGTGCAGCAGTCCTCCTTCGGGTTATTTCTGTGGGAGTTTTGGCTGTTGGCCAGGACCAGGTGGGCTCATGTCAGCTGGTGGATTTTCTTTGGCTGCCTGTTGCATGGGGATGACCCTGACACCTCTGAATTGTGACTTTTCCTCCCACAAGTCAAAGATGGAGCAGCCACATTAAACCATAGCCGTCTCCACTTACAGAATTGCTCCTGAGATGGCATTTTCCAGAGTTTGCTTTGAAATATTCCCTGTGGAGTGGTTCCCACCACAGCCTTCCTGAAACACATCCTTGCCTCAGCAGTCTCAGGTGAGGCACCAGTCCAGCTATCCCTTCTGCTTTCCTTTGCCCTCCCTTCTTAGCCCTTGATGCTGACCTGAGGCTCCCTCATTTCAGCATCTTTCTCAGCATCTTTTCTTGTCTCATCGGGATTACATCTACTGAAAAGCCACAGGCTGGATTTTAACCCACCCGGCCACGCAGAGACATGGTGACTGGATTTGGGGAGGGGATGAGGGGAGAGCCAGGAGCACCGTAGCCCCCTGTGAGCACAGCCCCATGCAGGGAGAGGCTGGTTCGCATTGCAGCCAAACTCTCATGGGAGCACAGCGGGTGCTGCCGCCCCTGCCTTTCATCGTCCGACCTCTGAGACGGGCAAAGGCACGATGGGATTTGCAGCCGAATGAGTTAAAATGCTGCTGAGCGAGCGCGCTTTGACTGGGGCTGGATCGATTTGCCCGGTCCCTATGACTGATACAAGCATGTCCAGCCTGGGAATTGTAAAGAAAACAGGCTTGAAACCAATTTCATTGCAACCAGCGCCAGCCGCGTGTGTTGATAAGGCCTTTGATAACATTGTGGAGAGGAGTTATCGATGTTGGACGGGGCTGTCTCAAAAGTACAGCTCCCTCACTGCTGGCAGAGGGGAGCTGGAGGCAGGTACCAGCAGGCGCTTACAGCACCCAGAAAACATCCCTTGCAAGCAGTGAGCAGCCAGGCAGCCCCGTGCCCCATGGCTGGGCTGAGGCAGCAGTCAGGGTGAGGAGGGAGACCTCAGCCTGTCCCGCACGGTGCTGGCCAGCTGCTTGCCTCATTCCTGCTTGCACCTTGGTCATATTGACTCACTCGTGGCTCCTCCACCCCAGGAGAAGATGGGGATGTGGAGCAGAGGGACATCCCAGCAGGACAACAGCTGCCTGTTCCTTCAAAGGGGACCCCAAGGAGGGGGCTGGTGTCCACGTTTGGCAGCCAGCAACTGCAACACGTGTGCCATTTGCTCTCCCCTTGTGTGCCAGTCCTGTCAGCCCCTCATTTTATTGCTCTTTTCTGAAGTACCTGTGAGATACAGAGGCTTATCAAAGCATCAGAGAGAACCATTCAGACCCTTTTGGGAGGGGTGACGGGCACAGGCGGGAAAGCTAGCAGGGTCACCATCAGCAGGACTGCCCTGACCCCGCAGCTTCTTATTTGGCAAAAATTTGGCTGCATTGGCTTAACTGTGATGCTCAGTGACTGAATGGCTGGGGCGTGAACTGGATCAGCCCTCCCAGGCTCGTTAATCTAACTAAACTATTAAACCCTGCTCGGGGTGACAGCTTATTGCAGGGCTAATGTGGTTACGCTGTTGCTCACTCTGCCCAGCCCAGCACGCTTTTACAGAGACCCACGGTCTGTGCCTGTGCCGGGGCTCCACACCCCTCTCCAGCTCGCCGGGGAGCTGCCAGCAGGCAGAGAGCCCTCGATGGAGATCTACTCATCTTCCCAACCAGGACAGATTCCTGATACCCCAGAAAGGCAAAATTAGGAAAACACCCTGAAAGCAAAAGGAGATCTGGAAAGGAAATGACACCTAAAGGTCTGATTGCATCTGAGCTGCCTGCAGCTGAGCAGGGTTAAAAGGTAACCAAGCCCGAGTAGCTGTCACCACCAGCCTCCCCACCAGCAGGCTTGGCCTGCTCCCGGGCACTTTCAAAATTACTGGCTCAGCCTCGCTGTAACCCGTTTTGCTCAAGTGACTCAGGTTTACCATGGCCACTGTCAGCTCGCCCAGCTCACGCTGCCTGTGCCGGTGCAGGCAGGGCTCAGCATGGGGCGGGTGGCCAGGAGCAGCGTCGTCCCGGCCAGGGGAGAGGAAGGAGGCGGTGGCTTTTTATCGGGGTGCAGCTGCAAACTGATCAAGTCCCGCAGGTCGGTTATGGTTGCAAAGGAGGCTTCAGTAGCTTTGTGTGCTCCAAAGTGCTACACAAGGCTCGCTCCGTTTCACCTCCCCTAGATGCAGTGCCAGAATTAAATGGCGTGCCTGGGGGCACCTCCATGGGAGCAACACCTAAGAGGGTGCTGCCTGTTACCCCTCTGGCTAGTTCTTGTGGAAGGGATTCCTGGCCTGGAGCTGCCGCGTCCCCAGCTGGCTCCCTGCTGGGGATGAGCTGGGGGTCAGGACAGCAGAAGGTGCTCCATGCAACCGCCAGCTCTCCGGGTGCGACACGCACCGGCACCGCCGGGCTGCCGCAGGGCCAGGGGTATGCCAAGGCACTTCTCGAGCCCGAGGTCTAGTTGCCAAAAAACTCTCCAATTTGCGGAGGGCTGCGTGCTCCCGTTGGTGGTGTTCCTGCCCTCCTCGGAGAAGGGCTTCGAGGTTCGAGAAGAGCACGGTAGCAGTCCCACAGCGACATGTATTCAGGCAGCAGGGCCGGTGCCCTGGGCAGGGGTTGGAGCAGAAGAGGGGGCTGGTATCACCTCTGGGTGCAGCGCTGTGTAACTTTACCTCCAGGCCGTTCCCATTTGTCCTTGCTTCTTGCATGTCGTGAATAGATATTAGCTCAAGATCAATGGGCTCCACGCAGGTCTTGGAACCAGATGATTCAAGCTGGGATTTGTTCCATATCTTGAGTTTCACATGTTTTCTTTAGCTGCGTTTTAATTGTGGGGTTTTCCTTTTTGTTTGGTGAGATGCTCTACCCAGGTGCTGCTTCTTTGCAGCTGTAAATATCCCAAATAAATCCCATTCCTAGATTATGCGAGGGTGAAGAGGAAGTGCCCTACAACATAACAGGTTAGGTTTTTATCACAGCTCTTGATCTGGAAAGCCATTGGGAACGTGTCCACAGAAAACGTCTGGCGCTAGTCCAGAAAACAACATTCAATGTCAGCAGAGCCCTAGAAAAAGGAGCGTAACATGGTTAAACAAAGCCTGGATTGGGTTTACCTCGCCTTTATTTCCACCTTGAACCACCAGACCACTCCTCTGAATGCAGCTGAGCTCAGGGCTTGCTGAGGACGGGAAACAAAATTCTCCTTGCTTCCTAGCTGCCTGAATTTTGCGGGTTGGTCCTGACAGGCTGCAGTAACCCACAGGCTGTTTTATACATCCTGAGCCACGAGAGGCCAGGAAGAGGCTGGCAGCCAAAAACGAGGTGGTCTGGTCCTGTGTGGACCCGTCAAACCTCGCGCAATTAATTCCCTTTTCCTGCTGCTTCCTGCCCCGCCAGCTGTTTGTCCCCACCAGCTGCAGCGCTTGCGTTTGGGTCACGGAGCAGGAGAGGGGCTGGCGGGTACCTCCAAGGGGGGGGGTCCTGTATTTGGAGGACCCACTGCTCCAAACCAGCACCTTTTCCATCTGCAAGTTGGTGTTGGGAGCCCTCCTGCCTGGCGAGGGGTCTTACACCTGGGAGAAGAGGATGCTTGGAAGAGCTACTGACTCCTTCCCTCGGCTGTTGTCCTGTGCCAGGGCCAAAACTGCTTTATCCCTGCTTGCCACAGAGCGGAAAAAGCAGTTCTCCAAGTTATGTTGCACCCTGTGTAGGGAGGCAGCAGTGTGTTTGAGCTGCCGAGCCCCAGCTCCGCATCGCTGCATGGGGTCTACATCCCATCCCGGAGCCTGCCGACGACTTGTCCGGGCACGTACGGGTGTTACCAGCGCTATAAGACCTTTAGGAGGGACTGGTTTGACAAGCCGCTCCTGCCTTCTGCTAACTAGCCCTCCCAAGTTCATTCGGGGCAACTTGCCATGGGCTGCCCCGTTTCGTGGGTGCCCCAGAGCTGAATTTCCCTGGTGTGCTTAGGCACCGTCAGCCGAGGGCCAAACCACTCAGTAAATAATTGCTCTCCTTGCTGCTGGGCTGTTTTAGCACTACCTGACGTGATATCAGAAATGTCACAGCCCGGGGGAGTGAGGGATGGTCCCATCCCCACGGGTCACCCCAGAGCCACCCACGCAATGGCATTCAGCTTGGGAAATCACGGCTGGAGTAGAGGGTGATGCATTTCCGGGGTGCAGGGGGGTATGCGGTCCCCTGCTTCACCTACCCTCGCTGCTGTGCCCACCATGTGGAAGAAAACCCTCCCGAGGAAGGTGCTGAGCGAGGAGAGCTCTGTACCCCTCCCGTGCCTGCCATGCCCTTATCAGCCCGCCGGAGCCCGGCGGATGGATAGCTGCAGGCAGCAAATTTGAACAGCGTCTTGGTGCCAATTTAAATAAATAAATGAGTCTGAATGCTTCGCTTTGCAGAATGGCATCTCTGTCAGCCGTTCAAGCATCAAATACCTCTGGGATTCTTTGGGTCTCAATTTGCAGAACTATTTCCCTTTTGAGTGCTCTTTTATTTTTCTTTTTGCTTATTTAAACCTGTTTTTCCTGTAGTGAACAATCCTTGCAGGTGAAAGGAGTAGGTTTTGGCGGACCTTTCCTCCAGATTTAGGAGGGATCAGCGGAGTCTATTTAAAAAGATCTTTCCTGGCCTCTGCTTCCCCGGTTGCGGCTGGTGGGGATGCAGGGGCACGTTCCCGTGTTTCAGTTTTAGTTTGGGTCCCCCCCAGGCTGCTGGATCGCTCGTGCAAAGCCCGTTGCTCGCAGCCGAGGCTGAGCAGATGTGCTGGTGTTGAGGAGAAGCACTCGCCCTGCCAGGGCCAAGCAGCAGCTGCTGGAGCTATTGTGGCTGGGGGTGTAGCCCCCTCCCCACCTCCTTAGACAGGTCACAGGAACGGGAGGGTGGGAGGAACACGCATATGTCCAAAATACCACAGATGCCTTAAGGGCAGAACGAGCTCAGGCCTGGTGAAGTTGCCTTCAGCGTCAGTGGGATGGGGGGAAGCACCAAGCTGGAGGAGGGGTGTGAGGAGGTGACTTCCCGCAGCTGCAGCACCCCTGCTCTGCCCCTTTCACTTTTCTAGGAGCTTCAGGCCATGAAGGTTGCAAAGAACTGCCTGGAAAAGCTACCCAAGGCACCTCAGAGGCTGGAAGAGCAGAGCACAAATGAAAAGGAGCTGGTGTTATTTTCTTTTTATTTTAAGCCAAACACAAGAACATTAAGGGATCTGATTCATGGTGTTTGAACACCTGGGAGTGATACACAGCAGAGCCTTCTCAGAGGCCCGAGATTTTCTGTGCGTATAATCTAAAACAAATGCCTTCCTAGCCAATCTCTAATCAAGGCCTTATGGATCAGTGAATAAATACAGGGGCTTAGTTAAATTAGCAAGATTCATGGTGGTGGTGGTGGTGGTTTTCTGGCTACTTCATTCCACCCACATATCCCCTCACGCAGATCATCCTCTCCTGCCTTCAGGTATCTACTTAAAGCAGTGGCCAGGTATGGTGTTTTGCAGGTATTAGGGAATAAGCAAGGATGTTTCGGGGCAGGACACGCACACAGGCTCAGGCTCCTGCGAAACAGCCGAGAGCAGTCCTCCGAGCGCAGTTCCCTTTGCTGACGCTTGCATCCTCATGCTTTCGCACGACGCTTTCGCATGCAGCTGCGCTGCTTTTGTAAGGTTGTAGCGGCCTTTTGCACTGGTGTAGGAGGAATGTGGCAAGCAGAGGGTACGCGTCGGCGGCCTTGCTAAAGGCATCTGGTCTCTTTCTAGCAGCAGTCACCGTGGTCAAAATTTTGCACATCAGCCAGACCATAAATAAATGGTTTGGCCTCATGTTTTAGACACAGTTGGTAAACATGGTGCAAACTCTGCTGCATCCCTTCAGCTCCTCCATCCTCCTGCCAGCTCCCCGTGAGCGCCGGCTGCCTTCCCTGTGCTGTGGATAATGGAGAATTGACTCTATACCGGTTGCCGATCCTCCCCAGGAGCGGCAGGTCAATGCCGTGGGGAGGATGCGCTCCCCACGAGGGCTGATCTCCTCTGGTGTCTCTCATTTCCAGCCAGCCCACGTGCTCAGCGTAGCCGGAGCAAGGGGGAGCGAAAGCGTCTCTCTGACATGCCTCGGTCATCTCCCTTGTGGGAACGCCACTGCTGCTGGAGTGATCTGGGGATTCGAGAGGAGAGCGAGGGAGCCCAGGATGAGTGAGATGTTGCTGCACATCTCTGCAAACAGACACAGCCAGTGCATGGGAACTGAGAAGTTCAGGAGACTGAGGAGTCCTGTCCTTGGCTCTGCAGAAACAGGGATGCCACTGATGGGGTGGTCCGCACATCTTTCCTCGGATCTCAGCTGTTAGGAGGGGACTGAGTCCATTTTATAGTACTCAACCTGCCAAGCCCATGCTAGCACACCACAGCCCTCCCCAGCTGCTGGCTGCTGGGCAAGCACTGGCTCTCCGAGCCGTCTGATGGCAGAAAGCCCTGGGCACCTTGGCCACTGCCACGAGCGGCCAGGACCAAGGCAAGCATGGTAGGCAGTCACTCAGGACCTCCTCTGCTTTCTGTGCCTGCACTATCCCTCTCTATCATCCTCTCTTCAGCTCTTTCCTACCCTCAGGCTAGCAAAATCCAGTTTTGCCCACATCACCACCCTGCCATCACCCGTGCTGGCTCCTCTCCAGTTTCCCCAGTCCTCAGAGATGTGTATCTCACTCTGCCTCCTCCCACCAGCAGTCCCCGTGAGGTACCAGCTCAGCAAGGCTGAGTGGAGTTTGCTGCCTCTTGCTCGTGTTTCCCAGGCCCCCTTGCACCTCTCCAGCCTGCCCTCCACAGTGCAACCCCCGCGGCGGGAATGGCTCCAACGCCGAGCGCTGCAAGCAGCTTAGCTGCACGTGAGGCCATTCGCTAAGTCCAGCTGGGGAACGGATCTGGCTGGAAAAAATCCCTTTTTAAAATATTTCTTCTTTCCCCTGGGTTATTTTTTAATCCAGTTCAACTCCTCGACTTGGCTTCCTCTGGTTCCTCCAAATGAGCCGAAGGGCAGCCTAGGGGCAGGCTGGAGGATGGGGATGCTACAGTGTTCAGCACACCCGCCATAAAGCTGCAACATCAGTGGTCCGAGGTGAGTTCAAACACCAAACTCTGGAGCTGTTTCCTTCCCCTCTTCCGCGCAGACCAGGAGCAGCACCTTCCTGCAGAAGGGCCAGTGCCCGGGGAGTGCTGCCGCTGCTCCCGGCTAGCAGGAGCTGGCTTGGAGCAGAGGGTCCTTCCCCTCCACCGCTGCAGCCCTTCGAAATGTGTTTACATACCAGATGGGAGTAAAAAGTCAGAATTTCATTGGTGTTTGGCCAGGGAATCGTCCTGACTTGAAAATACTTTTGTAACTTGGTTTTTTGATCATGCCAGCAGAAATAAATGGAGGGACTGAAACGGGCACGGGGCGATGGGTGGACCAGGCTGCTTGGGCAGCCCAGCTCCATAGGGCTTCTCGCTAGGGGCTGTCCGACACGGTGCGTCCCACCAAACCCTTTCGGTTTCGATGCCCATTATATCTTCCTCCTGTTTTGGTGGGTTGTCCCCACCAAGTCCCCAGGGCACAGCCCGCTTTCTACATCCCTACCCCAGATGATCCACTTAACGCCGTTCGGTGAACGTGCCTTCTAATGAGGGCGTCACGACCCCAGCATTGCTGCCTGGGGGAGTTTCTGCAGCGACACTGCTGCTCCTCGTGTCTCTCAGAGCTATTTTCCAGCATGGGGTCTTCACCAGTCCCAGATAAGTAGGGAGCCCGGAGCAGCTCCCTTTGCCATCTTCCTTTGAACTCATTAGTGAAGATGCCGAGATTTGACCAGATATTTCGTTCGCTTGCACTTCCTTAGGCCTCTGTGCCCTAAATAGCACGCAGCAGTCATTTATCATCGCAGCCCGGGTCCTCCAGGCAGCGTGCTTTCGCGTGCCTGTATTTATAGCCATGCCAATTTTCATTTTTTTTTCTTCAGAAATAGAGAAATACTTATATTCCCTGCTGAAATTTCCTATTGAAGCTGTCACGCTCCTGTGGTTCACTAAACATCAGCCGCCCCTCAAACAAAGTTTGTCACAACACATTCTTCTCTCGTCCCTTGATCTCCACTAGCTGTGGCTGCTCTTCTTCTGGAGACTATCCTCGTTTCTCTGCTGTGGGCATGAAGTGGGCTTTCCCAGTGGGTGTGGAGCCTGGCTAACACTTGGACCTCACGTCTCTCCCCTGCCCCACGTCCTGGTTTGTGTCATGGCATATTGGCTGCCCTGAGAACCACAAAGCCGGCATGTGTCTGGCCATGGGGTGTGGGAGAGGCTGCGGCAAAAGGCTGGGCGCAGCAGTGTGCCTCCCAGCTCCCCTGCGTGGGGGGGGTCCTGCTAAGTCACGTCCCTCCCTCTGCCTGCAGCGGGTTGGGCAAACGGCCTGTGGAACCATCTGTTTCTGCAGCCCCGCTCCCTCCAACGCCCAGTTTGAGAAATCGGTCTAAGTGGAGGAGAGTGAAACGCTTCTCCTGCTTGGAGAGCCGCAGGTCCCCAGCCTACTTCAAGCTCCGCATAAGAGCATTAGCACGAGCGAGTGTCTCCCCAGAGCTACGCATTCGCTCGCATGCTTGGCAGGCGGCCGACCAGACGTAGCCAGGCTGTCGGGAGGTGCCAAGCACAACAGTCATCAGCCGCTTTCTGGTGGGGTTGGCAACGGCAGCTGCAAATCGCGGGCACGTTTGGCCGCCCACCTTGCTCCCGGGTGCAGCATAGTCCTCTTTCAGCCCTCCAAGGGGGACTGCCGGGGGTCAAGGAGATGACAGTGAGGGTCCCATGGTGCCAAATGGCTGCAGGACCTCGGTGACTTACCAGAAAGAAAGTCCTGTGGCGAAGGGCACCAGCCGATCTGCAGCTCAGCCAAATCACTGAATATCGTACCTTGTTTCTCTCAAGGTGCTGTATCTGTCTGGGGTTTTTTCATGCTGACTCAAGCTGCAGTTCTGCAAACACGGAGTAGCTTTATCCAGGTGAACAGCCCTGTGCAGTTTGGGAGGGATGCTGCCACGTTCCTCGCTTGCAGTGGCAGGCAAAAGCTGCTTTATTAGGTCTTAATTACTTCCTTGCTATCCAAAATCCTTAAATTTGCCGCTAAAGGCAGATAGAAATAAAAATGTCGCACTTTTGCAGCTCAGATATTTGCAACCATGAATAATACACTCACACACTCATTTACTAATGGATACACTTCTCCTCTACTTTCTTTCCCCCTCCAGACATTTGCAAAAGCTCTTCTCATTCCCATCACACCTTCAGCAAGCAGTAAGCCATTCTCTGTTCTGTTGCTCTTATCTCTTCTCTGAAAGCTTTTATTGACTGCGTGTTGGTTTTGTCTCCTCACCTTTTCCATTTCCCATCTAGCCTTCTTTTTTTGCTGCTGTTGTTGTTTCAAGGCTTCAGATCTCTGAGAAGTCCCTTGTGGAGCTATTTTGGATATTTCTTATGACAGCAGCTTAGAAATCCTGGAAGAGCTAATGACAGGAGCAATAAGGAAAAGCAGAGCCGGCTCCAGAATATGTTGGGATGGGGCGAGGGGGAGTTCAGTAAATTATTGAACTACCTGGATGAGAAATTCAAAAGCTATTTCCCCTTAGTGCCTGACTCTCATTTACATTTAAGAGCTGTAAGTGTTTTAGGGATGAGCTCTGAAGCTGCTTCTCTGCATATTTCTCACCTCAAGCAGAGGGAAGAACCTCTTCCCTTCTCATGCAGCACGTGGCTGCAGGTAAAACGTGCTGTGGGTCGCAGGAGGGCCGGCTGGGGCCAGCCTCCACGCTGAGCCCGTTCAGAGGTGGGTTTTCATTCCTGTCCGCACACCCGCAGCGCGGTGGGCACCCACATCAAACCTTTAACCCAGGCTAAACTGGGTGACCCAGCCGGTTCGCTCCTCTTTGCCTCAAACTAGGCTCGGAGGCATCCCTTTCCCGACGCGGGCGGCTGGTGCCCCTTGCATGCGGATCGCACAGCGGGTCTGGGGTGGAGGTTTGGTGGAGACAAGGCGCCAGGGCTCTCCCCCTCCCTCGCGCTGTCCCGTCTGCGTGACGGCGATGCGGAATCCCCCTCTCCCTGGCCGTGGGAGGGGGATCCCGCTCAGCTGCCTCAGTGCACCAGTTTTTCGGTCATTTCGCTGGGCAGGTTTGCAGCCAGGCCAGGGGTCGAGCGGCTCGGGCAGCGGCGAGGGCCGGATGACCACGCGGCATGCCCGCCAACGACAGCGGCTACCCGCACTGG
>Ga0181612_137165_pt1 | contig 12469 bp, 7 predicted proteins | sample HoacroProtozoa21_FD_119630 | JGI IMG/M metagenome (GOLD analysis project Ga0181612, IMG submission 119630) | Hoatzin crop microbial communities from Cojedes, Venezuel. Combined Assembly of Gp0051906, Gp0051904, Gp0051908 | reverse complement strand
GCATCCCATCTTTCTGGTGTGTCAACTGCACCTCTCAGCTTGGTGTCGTCTGCAGACTTGCTGAGGGTGCGCTTGATCTCGCTGTCTAAGTCATTGATGAAAATCTTAAACAGCACCGGTCCCAGTACGGACCCCTGCGGGACACCACTCGTCACCGGCATCCACTTGGAGACTGAGCCATCATAGAAGCCCAGTGACCCCTGTAATTCAGAAGTCAAAACTGCAGTAGTCTTTTGTGGTTTTAGTTTCTGCGAATGACAGTGAGATGAGTAAGTTCCTGGTTTCGCTGAGATTTGGTCAGGAAATGAAAATCAGTGTGAATCCTGTCACTTGGTACCCTGGCATTGACTTGGAGAGGTATTTCCCCGGTTTGCCGTGGCAGAAGGACCTTCCACTTTGGTTTGGGAGTTGTCTTTCCTGCCTCACACACAATACGAAAATATAAAAACGAAGCTTACCATTACAGCTATGTCCGAGCTGCAGGTATTTGCTTGTGTCAGCAGCCAGGAGGATATGAGAATTTGGAGGTATATCTACTCATTTGATGTCAATGAGCTCTCAAAAGAGAAAAGTAAACTAGTTGACATGGTAAGCGTTAGTATTGAAACATAAGTAGACTAGTTAACGTAAGGAAATGGTCTAAATCTGGATAGATCCTCATCTAGCTGACAAAAAAGTGATGGTGCAGCTGATCATCTCAGCAGGGCAGATCTCAGCAAGGAAAGCAAGAAGAGGAAAGGGCAAGCCGAGAGCAGGCTGCATTGCCCAGCCACGCTGGGCGGCTCTGGAACCCCAGAGGGGCACGAACTTCAGCAGAGGCTTGCGTTGTGCTGAGTCACCGCGACCACTGGTGTTCACTGTTGCAACCAGGAAAAAGTGTTTCTGGAATCGCAATGTGAAGGTGAGCAAGAGCACAGTCAGGAAAGGGAAGAAGCAAAAACTGAGGATTACTCAGCAGCAGCATTTTCAAAAGCACACAGGTAATTTAGGAGCCTGAGCTCCCACGAGAAGCATTTAGGATCATCTTTCTCACAGGTGATTTTAAAGTGTTGCCACCCTTCTGTTCAAAAAATTGGCTTTCGTTCAACATGGGTGCTCTCAGGAAGCCCACTGTAGCATCCACCTCCTTCCACTGAAAAATTGGACATGAAGAAGAGGGCCTACAGTGTTTTGAAATGCAAGCAGGCTTCCAGTTTATCAATATAAAATCTGGGAGTAACAGCTGCATTATCTGAGCCAAAAAATACTCGGTGGAGTGTTACACCAGTAATCTGGGGCTGTAGTTAGTGTGCACCACAGCAAGCGTTAAATGAACTGGAAAGCTCAGAAAGAAGCTCATACCGGGCAGTTTTTGTTTATGCTGAAATGTTCCCATATGTTTCAGTTGCAGAACATAATTGGGTCTGCCTTGGGATGGAGATGTTTTTCTTACGCGATTTATCCATTAATCGGGTGTCGGGGAGAGTCCACCTCGCCAGGAATGGCTGCCTTTCCATTTTAGCCAAAAAGCCACAGTTCCAAATCTCCTCCCTTCTCTCTTCCCCTCAGTGCGCTCGTTCTCCTCTCAAAATACGTTCTGCTTTTCTGCAGTGAAATAACCTGGTGGAACAATTTCAAACATGAGGTAAAATAGTCCTGCCCTAAATTAGCTTCCAGTTAATGTGTTTCCTGGCTCAATCTGACGAGCAGCTCACATTGCACATGGATGTTCCTAAATTAGAAAACCGTACATATAAAAGTTTTCCTGTGTTTTTGTGTGTGTGTTGCTTCAAAGTCAGGATTTCTGGTTTTGATTTTAGTACCTCAAAGTAACAGGAATGAATTGTGCTTGACATTAATTACATCCTTCTGCTGCTTTATTATTATTAGAATAAACAAGCTACTGATTTGAGGGAGAGAAAAGTCCACAAGGTGTTTGAGGTCTTTATTTCCTTTTCCTTTGGTAAACTTCCAGTAATTTAGCTTGCCTAATTTGCCGCTGGAAACCTGCTGCTGGGAGTACTCGTACCTGAGAGAGAATAAAATTAGTGAACTGCAAGGAAAATTTCAGTAATGAGATGAGAAGCGGGGAAAAACGGGCTTTGTCTGCTTGTTTGCTTTTTGTGCGTGAAGGTGCACAGAAAGCAGGAGGAATATCGATGGTCTGAAAGCCAGACAGCGAGCGGTGCGTGAAACGGGATGCTCGGTGACGTCGAATGGGTCTGCTGGGCCTTACGCGGTGTTCCAGCACCAGGTGGATGGTCCGGCACGCCCACCTTCCGTTGGACTCGCAGCGGTGTCATCGGTCACGGGATTGCCGTCTCGGCAGCGGGGAACACTGCTGCGTCCTGGAGCCGTTATTGTGGCTCCTCAGTGTTAATTTAAGGGAATTGGAGTGGGTTTCTCTACAGGCTGCCACTTAGCCCCTGGTGCTTTATTGGCCCACAGGAGCCCCTGACAGCCCGTAAACTTAAGCCAACTTTTGTACCATTGCCATTTACTAGGCGCAAGGCAGATCGGGGATCGGTGGCATTCAGCAGCTGCCTCTGGCCCTTGCTTAACCTGTACTACACACTTCTTGGTTGTAGCAGCGAATGTGCTGCAGTGCTTGGAGGCAGAGCAGGCTGGTGATCCGTTGTGTTTCACAGTGTGCTAATGCTTTATACCAAATGACAGTCCCATGAGGAGTTGTGTTCCTTGACTTTTGGAACCAGTGGGTTGTCAGGGTATCGAGACTGGTGCCACTTGGGAGCGAAAGCCCCTGTTAGATTCGGAGAGAGATTCATTTGCTTCGCTGGAGTCCAGCCGGAGAAGCAGCTGCCGTGGAAGAGGCTCTCCGAGTTCCCCCGTGTGCGTGCACACTCCTACCCGTGCACACGGGTGAACAGATAGGTTGGTGCAAAGCTGAGCTGTTCACATGGGACCAGTTCGGTAACTTTAGTTGACATTTCGAAACAATGGAGTCTAGTTGGTCCAGTGGTTTTGGAAAGCTTCCTTTCCTGCTGCACGAACTCCCTTTCCGGACGCCTGTTCTTAGTTCCACATCTTATTTGTAGTTAGCATTCGCTTACATTTGAAAATATCTATAAATGAGATTAGCAGACGTGTGGGTCCACTGAGATTGCAGGTAAAACTTCTTAAGTTGGCCCCACAAATGCAGCCTGGTATTTGATCATCAAGCCGTGCTGTCTTAAGCATCATTCCTTATCGTGCAGATTCTGTAAGCCAGGGTATTTCCCTTATTTCACATGTGGAAGCTCTCCAAGTTCACCGGTTTGATCTTTGCACCACCCTGTGGCTAAGCAAGTGCCGCTTGGGACAGAACTTAGTTATCAAGCTTAATTGACAATAGTTCTAATTATGACACAAAAGACAAAGTTGAGTTCAACTGCCGTGCCTGTCGTTATGGTGACTGTACTGCAAACGGTTGTAAAAACGTACTAAAAATACCTCAAGTCAGCAGACACAACACTGAATAGGCTTGGGGAGAGAATCCTTCTGGTACTGAACTGCTGCATTCCACCGCCCGCTCTCAGGGGAGAGCTGCACTGCAGGCAGGACAGATCCCACCGAGCCCCTCTGCCGGGGTGCTCCTGCCTGGGTGTCTGCGCGTTTTGTCTCTTGCTGTTTACTGTTCCTTTTCCTTTCAATTAGCACAATTCCCTCTTGCCCAGCAGTCCCAATTGCTTAAATCTTTCCCTGTCACTTTGTAGTTTGGTCCACTGCACCCATGTGCTTACAGCCCCTTAGGGTCATCCAAAATTTATATCATAGGAAAGACACTGCCAGCGAAGAGAGAGAGAAGTGTAACTGTGCAGGAGGCAGAGTGATAAATGAGATTCTAGGAGGAGGGAGGGAGAGGGTATTAGTTTCTTACAGCTCCTAGAAATCCGAAAATAGACCAGAACTGGGCCACAACTAACAGAAATCATGACTGCTTGCTGATGTACAGCGGCACCACTGCTGTGAGAGAGGGAGGTTTGGCAGAGGACATCTCCTGCAGCTTTTGTGTAGTTACTAGAGCGAATGACTTGGAGCTGGGGGGACCCTGGGCTCCACTGCGAGAGTCCTTGGAGTTCAGCAGAATGAGGTCAGCTTAATGGGGTGGAATTTTTCAGCTGGTCCGGTGGTTTTCCAGCGGCCTGAGTCAAATTTTCTGAATGCATGAATCTGGCAATTCATAAATCTTTTGGCTTTTATGACCATCAGCCACAAATAGTATCAAACCGCTTTGCATGTACATGCGGACAGGAGGGAATTTAGGGTCAGTTGATGCCACATGAATGGACTGAGAGACTGGTGTTTTCATGGCTGAACTAAGAGGCCTCAGCTTTCTACTAAGGTTTTTAGTTTCTACCTTTTAGCTTCTTAGTGATTGAGCAAGTCTTTAGTCTTCTGGGCTGCTGTTGAGCAGCTGGGAGTTCCCAGTGCTTCTGCTGAAGGCGGTGAGATCAGCAGAGTCCCACGTGACAAACTGGGCACAGAAGGTTGACATTGTGATAATGGCAAACAAGACACATAATTCTGAGTAGAAAACGGTATTTGGCTCCCTAAACAAGGCTTGGCGATCACTGTTTTCACAAATTGTCCTCCCAAAGGATGTGGGTCACTCTGCTTCTGTCTAAGGTATGGGATATGTGTGTTTTGAGGCAATCCCTTATACTCTGATCCCTCTCCCGTGCTAACAAGGTACCTGCCTGGAGCAGCCCACCAGTCTCCTGCAGCCCTTCAAAACCACAGTGTGGGGTGGCTGGGGCACGCCTGGACGTCAGGACAAACTGGTTATCCCACCCGTATAAGAGTTCCTGGATCTGATGGTGTAGACATAGCCCAAGAGAGCTGGTGGGGGCACAGAAAGCAAAGTAGCTCCAGCTGATGGTTTTCAGAAGCTCTTTCTTTGAACACGGATTGGGAAGGGTTCGCATGTCCTCAATAAAACATATCTGCCCTTTTTGCAGGAAGGTGATACCACCATTGGGGTCCTGCTTGTCCCTTTCTGAGAAAGGCCCAGCATGGAAACAACATGGAGATACAAGTTCCTACTTTACCCAGAGATTATTCTTCTAAATTAGTGTTTGGGCACAAATGGCAGGATGATATGTAATTGTTTTAATGTGTAATGGTGTAATCGCTTCTGTCTGCCCCTCTTCCACAGTTCTCACTGGTTTTCTCTTCTGCTCTGCTCTTCTCACTGTAGCTGCTCCAGCATGAGTCCCAGCAGCCTGCAGTCCCTCGGGAGAGTCCCTGCCCTGGCGTGGGTCCTCCGTGGGTCACAATCCCTCAGGGGTGTCCCTCCTTCCAAGAGCGTGCCTCCAGCCCTGTGTTCTCAGCAGTCTATCCCTCCTCATCTCTCCTCAAGCTTCTCCCCACATGTTTCCTCACGTGTCCTCCCCTGGCAGTTGTCCCTCCTAAGAGAGCTCACACGCAGCGTTTGCTTTGTCTTCAAGGAAAGCATTTGGCAGGCAGGCAGGTGAAGTACGATCCAAAACCCCTAGGAGCCAGTGCAGATCTTGCCTTTGAGTTCAGTGAGCTTTGGATCGTGCCATTATGGAATGAATATTTGGCAGAAGGGTGTGTGGAGTAGTTGTGGCTTAAGAGTCAGGCAAAAAGATTTCAGCAAACCAACGGTGACTGGAACAGTTTAAGATGAGTGCAACAAGCCAAGCACGGGAAGGCAAACAGGACTGGAGAGGTCAGCACTGGTGGCCAGGAAAACATCTGTAATGACAGCAATTCTCCATCAGAGTACAGGCGTGGTCGGCGTATTAACAGTGGCAAGTGACCTCTGAGGTGTTCAGCTTTCAGCCTGCATCAGGGCCAGGTTTGTTTGTAATTCATCTGTGTTAATGGTCATCATTTGAAAAGTTCCTGTTTCTCATTTTGGACTGAATGCACTTTTTAAAGTAAGACCTGTGAAAACCTTATCCACATAAAGAAAAACAAAAGGTAGGGTTATAGTAGACATGGGTCTAAAAGTAAACCTTTTGGATGATGACGTGTGCAGCTAATCTCACCCCAGATATTCACCAAAAAGAGAATTAATCGTGTCATTAACAGCCAGAACATCCCCTCCTGCACAAACTTGTTTTAAAAGAGAAAATGTCTAATATTTTTTATTTTACCTGTTCAGAAGGGAAGCCCGTTGTTTTACAACCAGATTGACCTGATGGTGAACTCAAGGCTGAAACGTTCAATACTCTAAGTAATTTTGCAAATTTAATCTAACAAATTTAATCAAATTCAAACTTAACAAATTTAATCACAACTCATCTGAAGCTCCTCTTTTCTTGTCTTCCTTCCAGCTCCTCTTTTCTTGTCTTCCTTCCTTGTCCTCCCTGTCCTGTCATCTGGATCATTCTGAGTTTTTCTCCCAGAATATTTCGCTGCTCCTTAAGGCTTAGACAGATGAGAACCTGTGTTTAAAGAAATCCATGTATTCACTGGGGAGGAATAAAAGTGCAGATGGAGCTATCTGTTGTCAAGGATAACTGGTAACTTTCTGATTAGAGAAAGGGTAGTAAAAGGGATTGGAGGTTCTTTGGGTTAAAAAATCGAAGTGTGATTCATAAATCTGCCATCTGCCATCTTCAGTACCCAATCTCAAGACACACAGCAGCCTTCACAGGCTCCTAGATGGATGAGAACGATACAAGGCACGTCTCTCTTTGGAAGGGGCTTTTGGCACCCGATTTCCATAAGTGCCATCAGAAGCCTCCTCCACAGAATTCTGTTCGTGGTATTAACGGGCATTTTGCACTTAGATGTAAATAATCTCCCTTTTCTCTGAGACTGAGTACTCTGGAAAGACCCACTCACAATTTCATGTGAATTCCTCACAAAACAGAATCCGATTGTTTTCCAGGTCACGTGTCCAGCACATGTATTGCATGAAACATGTTGGATTTTGCTGTAAGTAACTTCAGCTCTGGCTGAATTCCAGGTCCCGTTCAGGAAAGCTGTCTCATACTGTAATGGGCTTAAGCATGTAGGTTTTTGACCGTTGGAGCAGTGTTAAGGATTGTCATGCAAATATGGCAATAAGGGGAATCCTCCTATGTATTTGAAACACTGTATAATGTATGTAATACGTGTTCCCATATATAACGAGAAAAAATGTAGCATCAGAGTGAGGAACTGAGACTGCATTTAATTCTGATTATGAGAAGGAGACATGGCCAGAGTCACGCGTCTAGAGTTGAGTTACTAGCAAAGAACTTTAGAATTGGAAGTTGACGTTGAGTGTTTTCTGACCAGTGCAATTTCCCATCCTCTTCCCTATTTTTCCCTATATTTTCTTTTCAAAGTCAGGTTGGATGGTTGGATAGAGCTCTGAGCAACCTGGTCTAGTGGAAGATGTCCCTTGGAACCAGATGATCTTTAAGGTCCCTTCCACCACAAACCATTCTATGATTCTATGATTCTTCTTGCTTTTGGTTACAGTTACAGTATTTCTGACTAATCCTGTCGCTATGTCCTTGTTCACTGGAGAAATGGCTGATGCGCCATGGAAGAGCGTCTTTCTCCAGCCCCTGCAGGTGCTCTCACCTCCGTACCCTCAGCTGTGAGGTACTGCCAGGCTAGTGCTCAAACAGGGAACATCCTGAAACCTGATTTTGATACCTGAATTATTCTTGGCTTTGAAGTTTTTGTCAGTGGATGTCAGCTGCCTTCTGTGGCTTTTAAAGCAAAATAGATCTCACCAATCCTTCAGTAATGAAGGAGAAATGCAGCTGAGTGGGACGGTTCACTGGTGGTGTAGCTACATCTCTGGTGACTTCGTTCAAATGCACGGGGCTGGCTTGGTTAGGAGACACAGCCAGTGGAGACTCTTCCTGCTCCTGTGCTTATCATCAGGGCTTCCCTGGCAGGGCGGGAGGAGACCGGGCGCTTCAGTCACATTTCCAGACAGCGAGGAAATAACGCTCATGTGGCACAAATAGCCGGAGTCTAAATCTGCTGGTTTCAGGCTGAGTTACAGCTCTTCAGGAATGCTGCAGCTTCCCAGAGGCATGGAGGGAGAGCAGATGCTTCCACAATGCAGAGCTCTCTGCCATGGATCATAACTAACTCACAAGAGTAAAATCCTGAAATCAGTCCTGAAAATGTCTGCCTGGCAGTTGAGACACGCGTGTAGCTGTCTGTCTGAAAGGTCAGCTCTGTCCTTTCATGCTCCAGGCATTTGATTATGGGGAGCTGTGCAGGAAGGACACGAAAGACTCCAACTGTCAGAATTATTTAAAAGATCCCTTGAGAAGGAAGGTCTTTATCCAGAGCAGGTGAGCTTTGCTGTGCAGGATGGAGGAGACCAAAACCAGGCATAGCATACAGAGAGAGAGAAAGACTGCAGAAGGTCAGATACGCATCGGCCCCAACAATAAGCAGAAATTCCCAGTTACTGTTAATGAAGTCTCTTCCTGTCCAGTCACAGGGAAATAGGTCCCATGGCAACAGCGGAAAGGAATTCAGTCAGTGCCTCCGCTGTTAGTTCAGTGCTCTCCTGGGACAGACGGAGAATATTGTTGTGCATCCGCCCTGTGACAGGCTTCGTCCCACGGAGAGGTTCTGGCTCTTCCCAGCACCTCCACAAGTGCCCTGGAGCCTCGTCCTGCGGCCCGAGGCCCTGGAGCATCCCCGGAGCAGAGAGGCCAGCCCTGTCAGGAGACTGGGACGGTCTGGGGAGAACGGGAGCTGGGAGAAGCGTCTGCTCAGCCCCAGCTGGTACCTGCTGCCAAGCAGCTGTCAAACAGTGACGGAAAAACCGCGCGGCATCCGTTTTCCAGAGAGCCGTGCCGGTGAGCTGCAGCGCACAAGGGCTAAGATCTCTGGGTGACACCGTGCGTTGCAAGAAATGAGCAAAACCTCGAGTAAGCATTTTACACAGAGGTGAGCATCTGCTGACTGCTGATATACACAGGCAAAATGCGTCTCCATGTGAAAATGGCCTCACCTTGCCCTTGCCTGCCGCTTTTTATACAGCGGAACGACTGACTCTTCAGCAAGGCAGAAGGCTCCACTACTTATGTTTCCACGGTGCGTTTTCTCTCCCAAACAATGTTTGCTGCCCCAAGAGCCCAATTATCACCTAAGAGATGTTAACAGCCAGATCATTGCAACTTCCAAAAGGTTGTGATCAAATACAAGCAAGGTGTAGTTTGTATTTTGCTGCCCTGTCTTCCAGGAGCAGCTGGTCTCCTGAGGTACTAAAGTGTGGACTAAGTTAATGAATTTAAATATGCTTCTGTTAGATCTTTTAATCGTGGATGTAATTGCATCTGGTAGTCTTTTTAAATTTTAAATAGAGAGTATGTGATTGGGTTTCTTTTTTTTTCATTTTCAAATCTGTCGCTGCTGTTCCTCCCTTCAGGGAATTCTCTAGTAGGAAGACCTTGTCTTCCCAGAGTGAGCATGGTGAATCTTTACTGATCATTTCAATATTAATTTTCTGCATTAGCAATCCCCTTTTTGTCCCTCACTACGGCTGCTTCTGCCTTTGTTATGTCTGGCGTAAGGAGGATACACGTGTAGTAACAGGTACACCAAGCCCCAGCGTGGAGTGGGAGGAATTTACCTTTGGTTTTCTCTGTCTCCGATTCATGCCTTTCGTGCCAGCTCTGGCACTTCCTTCCAGGCTGACTGGAATAACAGGATACACGACAAGCATTGGCCCAGCTCCTCAGAACGACTAACAAGGGGAGTTTGAACCCAAATCCCTGCATCCCCCAGTCGACTGAGAGATGCAGCTTTTCTGCGTTTGAGCTAACTGGTGATAGAAAACGTCACCAGGCTAAATGGAGCAAACAAAGGAAGCGGTGCTGGCAGTTCCTGTGATGCTAAATGCTTTCCAGATCTTTTGCTTTTATACACACCCTCTCTTTGGGATGAAAAACCGAAATATGCCAAGCTGAGATCCCACGGAGTATTCAGAGAAATGGATTGCAATGACCCTGCTACCCTCCAGCTCCCATTGGCAAAATACTCAAAGAAAAGATGAATTCTAATGTGAAGAGGCAGTCAGGGGACTGAATGACTCAGGGCTGTGGGATACGGAGCCTCATATAACAAGATCGCCAGCTCCCAGCCATCCCAGGTTGGCAGTGACTGAAAGCCTCGCCAGGCTCAGCAGTTTGCCAGGGTATCTGAAAGAGCTAATGGCCTCCAGCCCAGCAGATCCCAGTGGGCAGAGACTTACCACAGCGTACTTTAGGGATGTAGATTGCCACATTCTTATTTCAAAATTTACCAAACACAAGAAACTTTTTCTCTGTGATAATTGTTTTGACAGAGAGACTAAGCACATGCCTGCATTCGAAATGTGATTATTTCAGTAGAGCTGTGCTGATAAACCCTTTTTGGAAGAGAACTCATGCTGGCAAGCGTTCCTCTGCCTCTAGAACTTAACCCATTTCCCTGGACAGAATAACCTATACCCACAACTGCACGCATAGCTACCCACAGTTTTTGCTGGCATTGCTGTTTGGCTGACAATATTCTTTTATTATTTACTTCTCGCAGTACAGCTATGCCAGCAAAACTTTTCCATGTAACCTAAGCCTATGAGGGAGAAAGCTCCTGTATGAATTTTTTGGAGGTGATGTTTCGTAGTCAACCCTGAGGCAGAGACTTGAAGCAAAAAGGCTCTGGCGATACAGAATTGTAATCTCTCAAGACAAGACCCAGTGCTCCACACTTACGCGTGCAGCATCACCTGCGGGCCCGGGGGCACTTGGTAGGCAATGTTTGTGTAAGCAGCAAATATATGCTGTCAAATTGGAAATGTAAATACCAGCGGCGAGTACTGTAAGTCGCTCTGGAAGGGAAGCTGCGTGTGCAGAGAATGGCCTTGGGAGGATGTGCTTGTGCCGACCGCCCGCACGTGGCTGTGCCACCCATCAGAGGCAGCGGTTGGTACCCAGTCGCACGGGGACCTCAGCGCAGCCTGGGCTGCTGCCAGGTGGGTGGCACGCTGGCATCGCTGCCTCCGGCCCGCTTCAGTGGAATGGCACTCGTGGCCTTAATATGTAAGACAGAACAAATGCCATGAGAAGGGAAGAAAAATACTGCCCTAAGCAGAGCTCCCCCTCTCAGCTGGGTCTTGGGGAGAGCTGGATTCTCCCGTCGCGCTGGGGTGTTGGGGTATTCCCAGGCTGCAACAGAAGCAGCAGGAATAGTCCCGCTGTGCACTTCTTTGGAGAGATGCAAAGGGGGTTTGTGAGTTGAAAACAGTGCTTCGGGGAATTGCAGCTTACACTTTTAAGCACATAATTAGATTTATCTGCAATGGAGCTTTTGGAGCTAAAAGGTAGCCTTTCAGCCAGCTAGGACACCTCCAGAGACCTTCAAATGGAAGGCGCATCGGCCTCTTTTTAAAAAAAAAAAAAAAAAAAAGTCAAGAATTTATTAATCTAAAAGCTGCTTTTCAAAATCACGTTCAACACAGCGCTGCCTTTCTGGTGGTCATAAGTGCTCTTGCAAGCCACAGGGCAAGGGATCTCATTTACCACCCTTAGAACCCGTAGTTTGTTAGGGGGTGATGTCCCCTCTCCACAGTCCAGGGGTGCTGTCCCTGTGAAATACCCACTTGGTACTTCACTGCACCTGACGCTGACTCAGACTGGCCAGCTCTTGAGCCTCGTGATTTATTGACGTGAGGGATCACCTGGCAGAGCAGTCCTGTGGTGCTTGAAATTTTGAAGGCTCGGATGTCCCCCTGAAGACCCAAAGCATCCGTCTGATTTGCGATTCCCGCGAGCGCAGCAAAGAGGACGCAAGAGGATTCCTGTAATCAGAAACGGCTTTGCTCTTCCTTGCACCTCTCAGCAGCGGCTGGGACAGGCCACTGGCGGAGACAGGATGCCGGCTGGCCGAGACGGATCAGTGATGGGTTTGGAGCAGACCTTTCCAGCACTGCTCAGCTAATGAATTCTGCAGTCTCCGTTAGGTTCCTCGGTGTGGTAATTCACTTAGGAGAGAAATTGTTTCTGTGACCCAGACCATCACTTTGACGATTCCCGTTGGAGATTTCTGTAGGCCTGCTTTAAACGAACTGAGGCTGCCGAGTTGGTATAAAATATCTGCACTTTGTACTGTGCGTGTTACATATTTTCATTTTCTTTAAGAAACAGTATTAACAAAAGTGTTAATTGCAGGCCAGCTCACTCTGTGTTGTTTTCAGGCTAAAGCAAAAGAAGTTGGAAACCAAGAATTAACCTACCGTTTTCAGATCAGTAATTTGTGAAAAAAATGAGTAATGATGCCCACGAAGTCTCCAGCTGTGCTGTCACCAAGGGCTGGTGGTGGTTCCAGCAACAGCGTGATGAATAGCAGGCTCTCCACCGGGCTGCAGCCCTGCCTGCCTGCCACAGCCCAGCTTCTCCCTGGGTTTTAAGAGCAAACTCCGAGCGCTTCCCTCGGTCTGGCTCTGGATGCGGTACCACACGCAGCATGCGCTGCAACATGGGTGTCGTGATGCTGGCACAGCCTGTGCGAGGTC
>Ga0181612_129885_pt1 | contig 12469 bp, 5 predicted proteins | sample HoacroProtozoa21_FD_119630 | JGI IMG/M metagenome (GOLD analysis project Ga0181612, IMG submission 119630) | Hoatzin crop microbial communities from Cojedes, Venezuel. Combined Assembly of Gp0051906, Gp0051904, Gp0051908 | reverse complement strand
CAGTCCTCCTCGACCAAGAGTGATTTCTAGAGTGAAACTTCTAGAGGCTGGAGAAGCAGGTTGCAATCGGACAGATGCAGGAATACAATTTTGTTGGTGTAAGTCCTTGTGTCTTCTGTGGCTGTGCAGTCCTCACGATGTATCTCCACTAGAGCATGCCAGAAAGATTGGAACTGAGGGTCCGTTTACCAATTTCTCAAGACTCTCATTTAACAAAAGCTTGGGTACTGCAAAGGCAGGTCACCTGTGACAGTCACCAAGAAGTGGATTTGAAGTATTCCAAGGCAATACTTGCTAGAACAAAGATGAAAATGGAAAACACAGAAAACCCCTAGAATCCAACCGCCAGGGATGAATGTTTATTTATATCAGGTGGTTTTTAAGGCTATCTTTCCAGTTAATGCTTTTTCCTTAGTAGCATTATAATAAAGGGTACAGGAAAAAAGCTAAACAGAGAAGACTGCTACATTGAGTAGTTGGAGCACTTGTGTCTAGGCAAAAAGCTCAAACTTTTATGTCCTTGCCTGTAATTCTGTTTGCTGCTTTGGTGAAGGAGCACTGAAAGTCCATGCTTTTCTTCAGTCTTATTCCTATAGTCTTCTAACATAAGGAGACATCTCTTATTCACAGGTAGAGGGTACAAAAAGGAGGCAGGGGTAGAATTAAAGGACTTTAATCTCTCATCCTGTTTCACAAATTTATGGTACAGTCATACTTCCTTGGCACACTCAGACTTCCTGGATTCTATGGGAGTTTCAGTTCTGTTTGGGATTTATTGATTTCTGAAACAGAAGAACACACCAACCAAAGACAGGAAAGAAAAAAACAACCACAAAAAAATACCTCTTTAATTAAGAATAGGTTGTTAAAGGTGAAGAGCAACATAGAAGATAATAGCTATGAAAGGCTGTCTTTAAACTGATTTTATTAACTCTTGTTATTCTCATCCAGCATAGTTAAGTACATTTTGAAGTTATTGATGGAAACTGATATTGAATAAAAAAGCCAAAATCATGGCGCCACTAAAGTCAATAGGAATTTTGCCATTGACTTTAATAGCGTCAGGATTTCACCCTAAGGGTTTATCACCAAGGTCAAAGACAAAGTAATAAAATAACCACATGGATTTTTTTCAGTAAGTTCAGAAAAACAGAACTGAGGAAAAGGAGTCTTCAAGGAACTCTAAGTTAAGGCTCTCAAGCCCTACAGCCTTTTAGGGTCATTTACTGTGGCAACAGTAAAATAATTATGGTATGTAGCACTTCTGAGTGAACTGTGGCATATTTACATCTGTTAAACTTGTGAATTCCAGGCCCACAGAACACACATTTCAATCCAGGAAGGCTTACTTTTCCATAATTCAAATGTTGTTGCATTTATCTATCTGTTTTGATATCCTTGGGTGCAGAAATTGAAAAAGAAATCACAGAAAGGTTTAGAAGACCAGCAAGTCACAACTGTCATAGCTGTGCAGCAGTTTCTCCAAAAACATTGAAGTAAAAAGCAAGGATGTGTCCCAATGACCCCAGACAATGCAAGGCGGCCATCTGAAGTTTAACTCCATAACTCTTCAGCCAACAGTGACCGTGGATAAGTCAGAATGAAAACATTGCATGATGGTTCCCAATTGTGGCAACATTCGAGGCACTAGAGACATAATGGATGGCTGTTGCTTATAAAGTCAATTTATCATCTATTTAGTAGCATTTTTGGTGGAAAGAGACAACAAATGGGAGTGAGATTGCGTGATCTTCTGCAAAGCAACCAAAATGACTTGGGTTTTGTGGTGAATGAAGTCAAAAGGTTTTCTGAAAATAATCCTGAAATCCTGAGATTTCAAGAAGGAAGAAAACTCTTTTGATCTGGGTTATCATATCATTTAGCAGAGAGACACTTCCATGTTAGAGACCTACAGAGGACACTTCCAGATTCTGAAGAATAAACCAGTATTTATGATAGTCCCTTCTGCCTCTCCACATGGGTAAGATCGATTGCAGCACCTGTACTCTGCTCTCACTGAAAATACAGGGAACAAATGGAAAAATCTGTGTTATTCACTCTGATTCTCATTCCCTCCAAAGAGGTACAAGGCAAGGGGAAAAAAATGCAGCTGCTGAAACTGGAAATAGAAAAGATTGTCATAGGAAGACTGTTCATCAGAGTGCATTGCCCATGCAAAAGCAGACACTGGAAAATAGAACAATGGCCTGATGAAAACCTGGGAAGGAAAATAAAAAAACATTTTGGTAGAAAAAGGATGATCTAACAGAGATGAGCTGACTGTAAGAGATTACCAAGGAAAACAGGTATCAGAACAGAGAGCATAGGATAGAGCAGAAAGCCAGACGAGAAGGCTGGAGGCCAGAGAGTGAGGCTATATTTGTCTTTACATCTGTCACATCTCCTAACAACAGCATGTATAGATGTAGATTACATGTGCAACACAGACATGCCAGCACTACTACTTGTGCAACACATGCGTGTTTGGAGTCCCTTTTGGTCTGGATTTATATGTGTCCAGCAGACCTATGCACAGTCCTCTGAAAATCTGGTTGATCGGTGCTTAAAGTGTGTCAGTGTGCCTGTGTATGTGGGGCAGATGAGGTAAAATAGAACACCATTACGGATCTAGTCCAAATCAGACGAGTGGTCCATGCAGAAACAGAAGGCTAACTCTGATTTAATTAACCTGAGTGTTCACTAAAGCACTCAGCTTCTGCTGGTGCAAACTGGTCCGGTGAGAAGGGCCGAGCCCTACAGATATACACGTAATTTTCTTGAGAATGCAGACAAGCAAAGGAAAACCAGACGTGCTTATTTCAGGATGACAAGATAGCATTGTGACTCAAATGAGGTCTTTCTCTGGGAAAGAGAGGATGAATGTATGTTTATTTTAAAACAGTTATTAATTTTTAAAAATTGAGGCCACTATAAATTGTTAGTAGAAGGGTGGGGGAGCAGAAATGAGGGAGAAAAATGGGATGAATTTGTCACATTCTTGTACCAAGACTTGTAGTGAGGGAATTGAGAAATTATTTGACAGGAATTTTCTGTTTGGACTGGATCAGCCTCTGCTTTCGTGAGTCAAAAATAATAAATACAGTATTTCTAACATCATAAAATCCCCGTCAAAAAAGTCCAGTAGCAGTGAGTTTTTGGAAGATGGGAAAAAAAATCACACCAGGTTTACAATGAGAAAGCTTTAAGCCTTCAACATACCAGATATTTTGGGAATGATTTACCGCCCTTTTCTCAAAATAAACTGTAAACTCAGAGAGATGTAGACAGAAAACAGGCCTCCCTATTGAACTTTGACACAAGAATAATGAAACCATCCATAACCTACATTTGATTTGTTTGGGAAGTTTTTTTTCTCTCTATTTTAAATACTCCCAAAAAACGTTCTTGCTAGGAAGGGAGGAAAGAATTCATTTTAAAAATATTTCATCATCTTTTAAGCATCACTCATCTTGGTTTCTAATTAGCATCTTCAAGGCCTTTCCTAGGAATGTGATCCAAAAGCTACTGACATCAGAGCTGAAAGATTCTGACTAACTTCAGTGGAGTTGGGGCTTGTGTCTAAGCCAGACTTCATCTAATACGACTTTCCACAGGCCACTGCCACCAATGAGGATGATTCTGTTAACAGAAACAAGAGCAAACCTCCCAGGAGGCAGAAGCAGGAGATTCTCAATGGATTTTAGTGCCTGAAGATCCCCTTGACACTGCAGACAGACCAAAACATCTTTCTTGCTGTATTTGGAGCAGAGGACACTATGCACTAAGCATCCTGTGGTAGACAGCCGCTGAGCAGCATGTCAGCATTTCTCCCATACTCCAGCTCCTGCATCACACAGGCACCTTATAAGAGTGTGGACTTCTTCTGCACACCAGTAAAATAGTCATAGATCAAGTAATACATTTTAACATCTTTTACGAGATATTGCTTTTCTCCACGCCATCTCTTCTCCACTTCATACTAATTTGTATTCAATACTGCGGCGCTGAAAGCTTCTCTAAAACTTCCCAAGAGATCTATCACACCTCGCCTGTTTTCCCAGGTTTCTAAAATTAATTTAGATCAATTATTTAATATATTCAATCACTTGCTTTAAGCCATTTACTGCAGATATAGCCAATTATTCAACATAAAATATAGCCAGATCATTTCATCACAACCAAAAATGTGATTTATCATCACATTCAATTAGAACCCACTGAAGGCAGTGGCAAAAGTCCCATTCAGCTGAAAAAGGATCAAGACTTTAATTTATTGTGTCATAGGAATAAAGCATGGTAATGGAGAAGGCTGGGATACATACGGGATTCCAATTTCAAACAGATTGTTTTGAATCAGTTGTTTTCCAAGCATAATGATGCTCAGCTGAATACAGAGTTCCATCAAACAGCCTCCTGGAGCACACTGTAATTAAATGAAATCACAGAGTGTGAAGGGAGTAAGAGAATTAATTTAAAAGTACCCACTTGGGAGAGCTATCAATGTCTATATGTGCCCATCACCCCTGCCACCAATTTGCGTGGGAGAACAGAGCTCGTCAATCACTGCAATTCTATGTTTAACAAGGTATTTCATCTCCAGTCATAAAACTGCATTATGAAAAATATGTAGAGCTCTGAAATAACTTACTGTGCCCTGGGGCTACTATATTTCCTTTTAAAATATTTACTATATAATCAATGTAATAAACATAATGCAGTATCACCGATACTCTTCCAACCTGATGTCTCCCAATGGGGAAGAAAGTCTTCAATCTTGCAAAGACATGCATAAGCTTTATTGTAAAACCTTGAGGACATCTATCGATTTTCAAGGGAATACCCACAGCAGTTAAAAAGAATTTGGAAAAAAAAAAAACTGTCTACAGGTTTAGCACAAAATGGCTATAGCTTTTAAGGCTATTAAAATTGCTAGGCTTCCAGTGACCTGCAGAATGAGAAGCCAGATTCAAGTTCTGGCTCTGCCATAGGTTTCCCAAGGGCCTCAGTCAAATCATGTAATGTTTGTGCCTTAGCGCCCAATTGTAAATGGTGAAGCTTCATCTAAGACTGTGAATCACTCAAAATTTCAGAAGGAAAGAATTTACAGATGCCTGAGATGGAAAATTTAGGGTTTGTCTATTTATATTGAAGATTTAATATGTTGTTTTAACATGTTTTCTATTTTTTCCTTATTGTCTAGACTCTGCTGAAATACACTGTACACATTTTTTTGTTAAGGATTTTTTTATTTTAATTTCATGTGTACTTACCTCTTCCATTCGATAACTACCAAACACATATACGTAACGACCAGGACGGCCAACAAATCTGAAAGCAATAACAATATATGAAATAAAATAAAAATAGGAAAAAAGTGAACTTTAACAACATAACTGTTCATTCATATTAGCTAAATTATTTCAGAACTAGCTAGTTCAACATCAATGTTAAAAGACTAGACATCTATTCAACTTTGATTATTTGAAATTATTTCAAAGTGGTAGACCTCTATATTCTACTACATCTTGATGAAATAATTTTAGTAAAATATTTTTCTGTGCTAAAAAAGAGTAATAATCTCCCTCTCTTGATTAGAGATCATAAACAAAATGGGGGACACGTATCCTAACTCACACTCTCTTGCATCTGAGTAATGCCCTGAATGGAGTTCTTTACACATCTATACATAGTCAAGGCTCTTCCAGCTACACAGGGTGATACAGTAAGATTGAATGTATGATAACCATACAACACAAAAAAATGTTTAAAATAGAAAGATATGGGTGATATTTTTAATTAATGTCTTACTATATTTACAGCTGCTGGTAAAATTTATCATTAATTCTTAAATCAGTGATGCTGAATAGGATGAGTGAAGACTATAGATTAACAAACTTTACAGCCCCCAAAAGGAACAGAAAAATGGTTCTAAACAGAATCCAGAGGATGTTTTAAACTTTTTTGCCAAAGTCTGAGCAAACAGTCATTTTAAGCTTCCCATTCAAAAGCATGTGTCATAACGTGGATGACTGAGTCCCAAAAGACAATGATTCTGAACCCATAGGAAGTCACACTTATTTAGCAGGACAGCTGAATTAGCTTTTTAATCAATCAGTTCATTTGCCAAAACATGTAACTACAGTTGACTGTAACTATTTCTTAATTTAACTTGATATGGAAGAATAGTGAAAAACATTGAGAAAGTAGTTCCATAATTTTAAACAAAACACAAAAATCTTTCTTTGCTAAATGATGCTTCATGAAAAACTTGCTAAAATGTGGATAGTTGAGATCTGTAAGCGCTACCATTCACTCATAAATGCAAAACCCTTTTTTAACTAAAAGGAATTATTTTCTGAGGTGTGGATTATTCTTATTTTAGAAAGAAAATTAAAATGGTTGCATTTCAGAATAGTAGTCTACTTAGAAGAGAGACAGGATAGTGCTCAACAATGTGCCCTGACATTCAAGATAAAGCTTTAGACAATCCTGTTTATGATGTTTTTTCATAGCTGGTGAACGTGGCCAGTTCCAGGCTCAGTTAGGTAGCCCTTTGTGTCATTTTTAAACTCAAATTCACTAATATAGGCATATATATACACACATAAATATCTATATACATAAATATCTATATGTAAAGGACATTTATCCTACCTTCCTTTAAAAAAGGCAACATAAAAAATTGATGCATACGAATTCACAAACTTCAGCAGGAATGCCTTCAAAATCAGTCTCTCCTCAAAGGTTTTCTCTGTTTTTGGTACCTCTGAGGGGAAAAAAAAAAAAAAAGACAAACAGAGAAATCAGCTACTAAATATGTAAATTTCCCTGGTATCCACAGATACACAACCAGACTGCAAACTTTGGCCTCATACTGTTTTTTCTTTTGTACTTTTAAATTGTACCAATCCACACTAGCTCTGCCACTGACTCCTGATTTCCAGAGAGTCCTTCCAAATTTCCAGATGAAAACTGAAGTTTCTTTGATAGAAACACTAGCAATGACAACATAAGGAACTTGATTCTCTGACAGACCTCTGACAGCTTATCCCAAGTTGCTCTTGGCTGTCGATCCAATGCCCTGGTGGCAAAAATTCCGACAGATCTTGACACCCGGCCTGGACATGAGAATACCTCACTTTTCCATTCTCTTTCATTGTCTTGCTGAGAGACCTAGGCAGACCACATCACCTTCCCCTGCTTCAGGCCACATCTGTGAAGTCTTAGCACAGACCTCCTCTGTTATTTACTTTGACATGTATTATACTATTAAACATATAATATCATTAAATATATTTTATTAACATATGTATATACTGTTATTAATAATAATAATAGATAGAAACAGTTGCTAGATATTTACATGGTTCTCCTACTAGCTATTTGGAGTTTGAAGAAAAAAATAAATGAATCTTGATAATCAGTTGCACAAATCTAAAGCAGCATAAAAGAGTTTAATGTCTATGAACATATGTATGTTGACATACAGAAGTATATCAGTTACACAACTGAAATAATGAAGCATTAATATTCTAAATTAAAGAATGATGAAAGCAAAGTACAAAGACTTTCATCCAGAAAAAAACACCTTAAAAGCCTTCTTAACTTTGTGTGCAGAAGTGTTTTTTCTGTAATGAGATTGTTAATGTGCTTAACGCTAAATACAGACTAAGTACCTTTCTGAATAAGGCATTAAGTGAATTATTAATTGCCATGGAAAATAACTGCACATTTTTGCTAATGCTTTTCCATTCACTATATATATTCTAAATTTCTAGACTTCTTTAGATAACTTGTAAAAACGTGTCTTAAAGCTTTTCGGTATTCATTGCTCTGTCCCTAGATTTATTTCCAATTTCCATGGAAATTTTCTAGCAATAGAACACACAGGTATAAGACAGAGGCATTTCAAATTGACAGTAGGATATTCTTCTAAAGATTCTATGTGTGTTAAACTCATGTATTGCCATGCTTATCCTGAGCTGTCAACAAATGTGAGAGCAGATAATTTTATTGTTGTATGTTCTTGACTGAACTTGTGTAGCACAACGGAAGTGTGAAATAAGGTAGATCCAGAGCTCTGGCTTGAAGGACTTAATTAAAAATACTGCTGTATTGTAGATTTTTGTTTTGAGACACAGTTTGGGCGTTTTGGTTGCTTTGGGGTTTTTTTCTTAAAAAAGATGTTTATTTGAGCAGTAAAGGAATAGCAAAACTCTAATGAGTCCCCACTGCCCAGATTTATTTGTGATACTTTCAATCATATTTTCATAAAAAGTCAACACACAGTCTGATGAGCACTAAGCCTTCATTCACCTATACATACAGAAAGCTTAATTAAGTCTTCAAAGGATTTAAACAATTTGTAGATGACCCCATGTGCTGAATAGATCCTCAGGACAACAGCTCAGGGCAACAGGAATATCAAATAACAGCAGTGCAGCTTCTAATTTGAGGGAGAAAAATCCTAGCCTTTGCCTTATGGAGAACACCCACAAAGATGAGCTCAGCCTCTGGATGAAAATTTGCACACCATATATGGTTCCAGAGACTCACTTAGCACTTCACTCCCTCTCCACGCTCAGATATACTATACCGTACCAACAGAGGCATGCATAAAATTTGTCCTTTAGCTAGTGGAGTCTGCTACACAAGAAATACATCCAGCCAGAATAGATGCATTAGTAAGAGTGAAAACTTTCCCCTAAAGAATGATACACTCATAATACGTGCCTGGTTGTGCAGCATGTTACACCAAAATTGGGCAGCTGAAACTTTCCAGGTAGATAATAAACCGAGATATCTGTGGCATGGGCCTTAGCTCACTGAAGGAGTTGCTGCTTTTATAAGGCACAAACACAAGCAGTTTTGATTTCGTGCCAATTTGACTGATTCTTCCTTGCCCCGAGTGAAGTTACAAGTGAGCTTATGAGTTGTAAGTCAAGTCTGACACCACCTGATAACTGAAGATGACCTATTCAACCTGAGAATAGCAGGATATAACCAGCACTTTTGCTGGTCTGGTTTGCATCAGTGCCCTGCTTTGCTGGGTCCAAAGAGGTGCATGGATTCCTAGTGCATCCTGTACAAGCTCTCTATTGATTACTACAAAACTATTACTTTTCTGCCCCCAAGCACTGGTTCAGCAGGTATTTGAGGCAGATCAGTTACTTTGGTTCTACCATGAACGCCATTGCTGTCAGTGGTACTATTCTTGTATTTACAGATGTCATTTCTCACTTGGACAAAGACCGAAGTGTTCTTGGGGTTGGAATAGAAACCTACGCTGTCTAGAGCTGCTCCTCCAGCCCAACAAGTCGATTCCTCAGCTTGTCAATTAACTGCAGTGTGAAAAGGGAATCAAGTACTTTTTGCTCTGCTCAGCAAAATGAAAGTTCATAAGGTAAGGAGCGTTTATCAGTATGAGTGAACTGTAATTTTTTTTTAACATTTTGATTACATTTGGCATCTGAACCTAGCACTGAAGAAAGATGCTTGAATGAACATTCTAACTCATGTAATTTGTAGCACTAGTGATTACTCAGACTGGATCCTTCTTATACAAAACATCTGGTGGCTAATTAGGAATGTTGCTTAAATAAAGATAGCCAGATTAGAATTAACTGCAAAGTGACAGAGGGACAATAATCAGCAATAAGAAATTCTTATTTCTTTCACAATTCGGAGTGGTGCACGTTTCAAAGAGAGACATTTTCCTTCCACGCTTGCCCCAGAAAGGCAACGGCAGTGAATTGCACTTCCCAACTTTTGCCTACAAATTCACAGAGAGGAGAAGCCTCACATTCATCTCTTCCTACTCTTTCCACACAGTAGTGTCATGCCTTAATAGTTGTGCCCTTTCTTACCTGGGCAGGTGCAGTGGACAGAACTGATCAGGTCACACACATTTAGCAGCCTGTTGGTTATATGAAAGCTGAAAATCTGGGTACAGTTCTGGCCTGGACAGTAAGCCTGAGATTCTTTATGCCAGTAGGACAGAGTTCATTTGTGTAACCCTGCTATATTCTGCCCAAACCCTGATGCAAAATAGAAATAAACAAACGAATTCACTTCATAAGGTGGCATTCTGTGAAAATAAATTGCTTTGTCTTCATTTCTTTCAAATACTTTACAAATTTAATCTAAACCATGAGGCTGTCCTTACTGGTAAAACCACAGGACCATATTTAAAAAAATCAGTATTGAACCTCTATTTTGACAGCTATAAAACTTTAGTTTATGGTGTTCTTCAAAAAATAGGACTAAAAGAGATGTTTTCACTTGTAACTTTGAAAGTGTCTTGAGAAAGTGAGAATTAGAAACACAACTCTTAAGAGTTCCTAAGGTTTTAATCTGAAGTCTACTAGTTCCAGCCAGCTTCACTTCACTGTAGGTTTTACAGGGAAACAATCCGCAATTTCAAATGACTGAGTTAGGCTCCAATTGTCAAAAAGTTTCTAATTTGGATGCCTAATCTAGGTGCCCAAAACTGACCAGTAGAGCATTTGTTACAATTAAATGCATCTGTGGTTGTTAATTGATTTTCAGTGTTTTGAATAATTGACTTCATGTTCCTAGACTTTGAGTCATCTAGGATTAGAGGTGATGTATTAAAATGTGGGAAACAATACTTAATGACAGCTATAAGAATCTCATGTTAGGGCCCTATCAGTAAACATCTTTGGCCTAATGTATGTAAGAAAAAAGACCTCTAGCCTAAACCCCTATAGCAGTGAGGAATGACTCACCTTTAAAAGATTTAAATACATTGCCAGGCTTGTAACAATATAACATTTAAAAAAAAAAAAAATTCCAACCCCTAACTGAAATAGATACTATTATAAAAAAGCCCAGCCCAGACATGCCCCTATAATGGCAAAAAAAATCCTCTGAGTGGCAAGGACCTATTAAAAATTACACTAGTAAAAAAACATGGCAAGTATTTGCCAGTGTAGCTTTGCCAGAGCCAGCAACATCTTCAAAACATCCCAGTGATTAAAACCAAGCTCCTAAAGGAAAAGATGTATATCAAAATACATACCAGGTCAAAAATTCTCAACCAGCTCTAGATAAGTGGGTCTTGGCATAGAGCCAGTGCAATGCAGGAATAGCAGCTGATTAGCCTGGGCATTCTGGCCAGGCTAATTAGTCCTATTAGTGGCACACTGCATGTTGCAGCTTAGACCTCTAGTTCACAGAGGCAGGTCTGAGAATCTTACCCCATAGCCCTGATTATTTTCACTGTCACTCTTCAGTGGGAAACATTCCTATTAGAACCTCCTTGCACGCCCTCGTATTAACACATGTAATACACTAATGAGGAAAGTGGTGAGATAGTTTTACCAATTTCTGTCAGCCATTTGGCAACAGCTCCATAAATTTCATCAAGTATAAGTATCACAACGAGGTTAATGATGACAGCAGTTGCGGTCACAGTCACTCGAACATTTGACCTGGTTGTCTCATTTGTGCTGAATGATAAAGCCGCTGCTGTTGCGATTCGGTATACAATCACGCCAAACACTGCTGAAAACGTCAGCATAATCTGCAAAGAAATGTACGGATAGATTAGTTCAAGTTTGATACTAACATTTAAACAGAAGCTTTGACTGATATGTTGGGTTTGTTCCATGAACTGGCATTGTGTGTTTTTTTCTTAGAGTAACAATTATACAGGGAAAATCAAATTACATTGTGGCAAATCAAAGCGCTCTGAGGGACATGATGAAGAAAGGGGATGCAGAACTCTGAACTGGCACAATTCCTGAACATATGCATGTTCTCTCTGATTCAAGTTCCACATATTATTCATGCAGTACTGGTGAAGCTCAGGTAGTTTGGGTTCAAATGCAGGTATTAAGAAAGGTCTTTTATCTGGAAATATGTTCAGTTGGCTTGGACTGAAGGGCCTACGTGTACGTGCAGTCAAGTAAATAGGCTTTACTAGCTGAAACAACCTCACCTCTTCACAGCAGAAGTGGCACCTTGCTCTCCAGTCATGTTTGCTCAACTGTTGCCACAAATTAAAAAAAAAAAAAAGTCTCCCTTTATTATTCTTTTAAGACTATTCTAAAAAAGGGTTACTAGGACTTCACTTTACATTTCTGTCCCAGTAATCAGTTGGTATCCTGGCATCCCTCATGGACTGGCTTTGACCCATGAGATGAGGAAAGTCAGCCCTGCTACTTAAGGTCAAGTTCCCACAAGAAAAATTAGAATTTCACAGGGCTATGGTATTCTGGTTTCAAAAAAAGACACCCCACAATGAAAAAAAAATCAACAAAATAACAATAAAACCCCAGCAAATTTTCATAGCCATGGCAGGAAAGCGGGAGGCGGTACATTTTTCTCTTTCATTTTTGCCTTTGGCAAGAATTCCAATGTACATTCATTATTTTAGGTAAAACATCTTGAGGTCCTCAGATGAAAGAGACTACCTAAACGTGAAAGATTAGACTATTGCAATTAT
>Ga0181612_126428_pt1 | contig 12469 bp, 9 predicted proteins | sample HoacroProtozoa21_FD_119630 | JGI IMG/M metagenome (GOLD analysis project Ga0181612, IMG submission 119630) | Hoatzin crop microbial communities from Cojedes, Venezuel. Combined Assembly of Gp0051906, Gp0051904, Gp0051908 | reverse complement strand
TCTCCTTCTCTGGAGATATTCAAGACCCGCCTGGACAAGGTGCTGTGCAGCCTGCTGTAGGTGACCCTGCTTCGGCAGGAGGGGTGGACTAGATGACCCACAGAGGTCCCTTCCAACCCCTGCTATTCTGTGATTCTGTGTGATTCTGTGATCTTGACCTAAAGCCCAATCTGACAATATTCTTGGGTCAGGAACGTGTCATGCCATTTGTCTGTGAAGTGCCAGGGATAATCCTACTGCTAGACAAATAAGAGTAACAAGGGAAAATGTGTGATGAATAAGCTGCACAACTAGGGTTCTTGAAAGTTGACATGACTTTAGCACACAAAAATATTGAAAAAGTGAGCTTTTTCGTTTGTGTGAAGTAGGATACAAATCACTGTTAGAACCAAATCACATGCGCTTAGCTTGCTTCCCACACCACCCTGTAAATCTCTGTGCACAGCTTCAATAAATACACTGCCGGAAATTCGGTACTAAAAATACTGTAAAAGCTGCTTGCTAGTTTTTCACGCATTAGTTTAACTTGGGCATTTTTACTTTATAGGGTTTTTGATTCCTGACTATATTAATACCTACACTGCCTTCAATTAGTTGTCCTCCATGCTCTTCATTGCAGGGATGAAATCTGAGTCCTAGAATCAAGAAGTTAGCTTTATCTTCAATATGCTTATTAAAATGAACTAGAGGTTAGTTCATTTTGAAGGCCTGAAGAAGGATTATTAAGGAGCTGATTAAGTCAGTTAGGCTGCTTAGGGAATCCTTTTTGCTGTATCGTTGTTAGCCAGGAACCTTAATAGCAGAGTTAGGATTAATTAAAATCAGCCTGATTGATTAGGATATATAAACCTGTATGTGAGACGTAGTTGTGCGGTAGTGTTTGTGCAGCCTGCGAAGGGGAGGTAGTGAAAGCTGAGGTCTGTGTTTCTGAAAATATTATGTGTATGCAGATATAAGAGCAGGCAGCTTTGAGGGAGCAGTTGGTTTTGGTAGTGAGGATTCAGTGTCGGTGAAATTAAGTTTTCTGCATGTTCCTATCGGGATTGACAGGACATGAGATTGACTGAGTAACAAAACAGCAAATGAATTTTGCTATAGACTTATGTAAAATGACATATATGTAGAAAAATCCATAACTTTGCCTTTAGAATGGTGTGGTTTAAACTGACTATGATCACTCGGGGCCAAGGAATAATGATAATTTCATGAAAATGGCAAGGTGAGGAAGGAGGGCTCTTAAACTAGACATTCTGTACTGCCTTTTGTAAGAGTGTCCCTCTTTCGGTGGACATAAGCTCCCAAGATAAGTGGCTGAGTTGTCCAGAACTCTGCTTCCGTATGCATAATCACCATCAGACTCTGCTTGTGTCTTCTGGATGTTTTTCAATGGATGATGTCCAAGAAAATCTGAACGCTTCTGTAATGGTTGTTTTAAACTGTGCCGGTACCACAGTTAACAGATGCAACCATATGCTTACACAACCCCGGGGTCTTAACCTTTTTGAATAGGATACAAGTGTCTGGGTTCAGATACATGATGGGAAAGGAGGAGATTGGGAATGGTCACGTGGCTTTCCATCCTCTGCTGAAGGTACCAGGGTGTTAAGTCCCTTTCTCTTTCAAGGACCAGCAAGACCTCTCCTCATTGAAAGCATGACTCTTCTTGCCTGCTTTACATACATTGATTCATTTTGGTAGCTTCTGGAAACTTTTCATATCTGGTGTCTTGCTCTATCTCTTTGAAATAACTTTCTTCTAAAGGAAACTGATTTACTGTGGAAAAAGTTATCCAAGGAATATGCCCCTAAAGCTTTCTCTGTTTTACTGCCAATGAACATGAGTAGCTCCAGTATTTGTTCTGTTTCTTTATCCAAGATTTTGTCAGACGTTATCTATGTGGGAAAACATACAGAGGCTTCATTAGACATCAGCAAGGCTTTCATCACCAACAGCATTTTTTGTTCTAAGCAATTGGATCCTAGACAAGTGTTGTCAGTCAAAATTTCTTTCTTCAGGTGCTTCAAAAGGAGTTGTTACTTATTAATGATGGAGAAAAGGAACTAACCTTTCAAAACAATACTTATAAGCATCTCTTCACTTACTGCATTGCTGAACTAGGTAAGTGTGCTACCTCAAGTTTTATTATTCCTCTTGCTGGAAGGACCCATTTCCAAAACCTCTTATTCCATCTTATTAAGGAATATCTTCAAATATGATACCTCAGATGTCAGTCCAGAGCAAAATCAGTTTTTCACATTGCTATTTGAAAATGTTCAGGTTCTTTACTTATAGCTCATGCTGTTAGGAAATACCAGAGGAATCCCTGTTTTCAATAAAGAGCATTTAGCAAAATGTAGTGTTTAACTAAATAGCATATTATCCTGTGCCACGTACTGTCTGAAGTGATCAACACAGTCCTAGAGTGTCTCTTAATCTGCAGAGTTTCTGCTCTTAAAGACACTTATAGGTATGGAGAAAGACAGATAAGCAGGAGATAATGGTGTCACTGAAAAAAAAAATCTCATTCTTCTAATCCTGAAAAAAAATGTTTACGTATGTCAGGGGCTAATACTCAGTGAGACTATCCTAGCTCCATAATCTAAGAAGGGAAAAACAATCAGCCACAAGATTTTATTTTTTTTTTAAATTATACTGGAGTAAATCTTAGTAGAATCCTCACAATTGCAAGATATTAAGAAGATACTGGATGTCATTTTTTCCTGCTTTCTAAAATCTCATCTTATTGTGAGAAGTTCCTGTATATTGTCATGAAATGCCTGAAAAGTCATAAATCCCTTTCAGAGATTGTAATTGTGTTAGTCTCTGGCAATAAATAACCTTTTTGAAGTCTTTCTAAACTTTAAGTAAATCTAGATAATAAAATAGCCCGAAAAAAATCACATGTGTATGGCATCCTGCTCCCAGCTTTCCTTACTGTTACACAAAAAGATTATAGAAACCTTTAGTACTTATTTCCATGTTTTTATTTTTTAACAAGCCACCTATCATTTTCAGGTTTTTATTTAGTCTTAAGCATACTCACCCAGCTTTCTGAAAATACAGTATCTGCCCTAAGCCCTGAACTATTAACAAATACAAATTTACATAATATAACGCAAATTAATAACTTAAAATTACCTGTTTTCACCAATAGGTGGTAGTGCTAGCTGTTTCTTGATCTGTTGCCTCTTCAAACTTCAGTGGAACTGACCATAAAAATACCTACATATTTCTAGCATAAAAATATTAAGCATAGGTGATTCAAGAGCCTTGGCGCCGGACTGCCCCTGTCTCGGCTACGAGGGAGGTGGGGAGGAATGCAGGCACCTCAGAAAAGCCGCACACAGCCTGTTCCATTTTGGCACCCCTCGTTTTGAGCATTAACCCTTGCTGCCTGGAAGCCGCAGCAAGGCACACCTGGCCCTGGCTTTCTGCAGGTGCCACGGCTGCGAGAGGAAAGGACGAGCAGGTTACGGTGCTGGAGGAAGAGACAGAAAATACCGTTCAGTCTAGCTCCCAGGCTGCTTAGGAAGCAGTTCCCTCGGGTTTTAGTTGTTGTTGCAATGTTTTCCATTAAGAAAATGATCTGAAAATGCTGCCATGTTGTCTGGCCTCTCCCTTGGTTACTGGTTGGCAGTTTGAGATGGGAAAAGTAGGATTTGGGTGCGATGTGAATGCTTGAATTCTAAGAACAAACCAACGGTCTGTGAATTGTTAAAAGATGGGGAAAGGGGGGAGGGGGGAATCAACAGTAGGTAAGTTACAGTGCAGAAAAAGTAAAATGGAGTAAAAGCATACGTGACGTGTTGAGCACAGAAGATGAGGGAGAGACATTGTTCCTCACTTGAATTCTTCCTTTGAGGGAGAAGGGGAGCTTGGGTCATGGCTCAGTCTGACAAAGTGTTTATTTGGCCAGGACAGATTCTGCAGTCGGCAATAGCACAACTAGAGGACAGCCTGATAGGTGCCGCTCCGGTGTAGCTGTAGGCCTTGCATTCTAATGAGGAGTTTGTTAGACATGAGTTCCTCTAAGAGAACAATTAAAAGTTGAAATGCTTCAAATGAACTCAAGAACAGATTAAAATGTGCCCAGAGCAAGGACCGTATTTTTAATTTTGTGAAACCTTCATTAGAACCTGTGATAATGTAACACAAGAATTCTCAGGACTAAATAAAGCATTGAGAGTGCAAGTACCACTGCATTCATCACCTGATGGGGTATTTTCAGGGGTGTGGGGTTTCTTTATTATCTTTTTGAATTTTTCTCCAGTCTTTTCCCTGTATCTCTGGCCTATGTGCTTTCCTGTTTTTCTGTGGTCTGCTCTCACTGCAAGGAGTAAGATAAGTCATGACTGGCAGCCAGCAGCTTGGAGTGAGAATTCTCATTTGTCACATTCTGCTGCCAGCTGCCAAGTGAGATATGCAAAACCTCGTTTCAGAAAGTTCCAGTATTGTCAGATTCTCTTGGCTGCTAATGTCTGTCTTTCTATTATTTTGAAGAGAAAAAACCTTAGGTGAAATACTTGAGTGTCTTTGGTTTTCCTTTGGAATAAAGAAGAAAAGAAAAAAGGGGAGAGAAAAGATGGAATTTTATTAAAGATCAAATTAACTGACCCCCCTATTTTTTGCCGTTGTACTGGTAGGTAACAAGTCTTCACTAGGCGTATAGACGCTGTGACTGCTGGTGAGGTTCAAACATGCAATTTGCGGTGCCAGAGTGTCTGACAAGTGGAGCTCACACCTGACCGCTCTGAACTGAGCTCAGAGAAACGCTCGCTAGGTCTATTCTATCTTTTCATGCTATCACCTATGCTTTCAGATCGGACCAGCCAGGTTTTGATTTTGTCTGGGTTTTTTCATGGCTTCAGCTTTCTGAAAGATCAATTCCTACCTTTAACAGCAATTTTTGCTCTTTTACAAATGTTTCTAGATGAATGCTGTGCATTCGTCCTGTCTCTCTGATGCAATGTCCTTAAGTAACCACGATGCTGCCAACAACTGCAACTCCACCTGAGTTTTTTCAGAATCTGCTGGGAAGCATCCTATAGGTTTCACTGGTTCACCAGTGGAGTTGAGGGAGTGTGTACACGCACACGCATGCGCACGTGCACACGCACGCAGGACTGAGTTTGTGGTTTTACACTTTAAGGTTAAGAAAGGTAAAGATACTTACCTTGAAAATCTCCAAAGATTTTTATTATAATACTTCCATGGAGGATCATGTTGGGTGGATGTTGTTGGTTGGTTGGTTGTTTTTTTTAAGTACTACTGTTACTTTTATTCTCTAACACACGTACAAGTGTTTATCGGTTTCAAGTTTCTTTGAACTTAAGAATACTAACTGCAGGACTTGGCTCTGGGCTAGATTCTGATGCTTGTAGTTTCACTGCAACATGATGATACCACTTCTGGCTTAGGAGGTTCTGCTGGAGCCCGGGAGATTATGCCTGAAAAGAGTCATTATGTAGTTGCCTTATTCTTAACTTCTTTCCCAGACATATGTTGTTGGCTGCTCTTGGATTTGAAATAGTAGGCTAGATGGACTTTGATTTGTCTCAGTATGGTCATTCATTTAATCATCTAATAATTTATTCCCAAATACGTTTGGTTGGAAAAGAAAAAGGCAGCTACAAGGAGAGCAGCAGTACATCGGCTGAGCAAAGTTAGAAAGGATCAGATCATCAATATGTAACATAACGCATACATGTTTCAAAAGTAATTAAGAAATATATGGAATTTTGCCGTAATTTAGATTGGCTTATGCATTTAAGGCTGTATAATATTTGCTGGAAGTTACAGTGTGTTAAACATAACAAGTGTTGAATTGGCATCTGCTTCATAACTATGCTAATATGCTGTTCTCAAAGCTTCACATGGATCTTCTGCAGACTTAAAATTCAAGAATATTATATTTCATTTGTGGTGGATTGATTTTGATGAAATGCCATTGAAGTTAATGTACCCACTGCTTTTTTCTAAAAAACATATGCATGCAAAAGACAGCTGTGCTTCTTCTGTGAATTAGTGTTGGCTTTACTCCTGAGCTCAGGTATACTTCACCCTCCGAAGTGAAGACGTGCTTTTTAATATGAGTGAGTTCAGAAAGGTGATTGACTAGATGTGCAAGTGGAAGAGACTGTGAACATGAGAGCTTATCACAGACACATCACAGTAAGCCAGACAAAGTCTGAAAAAGATTTGAAAAAAAATTAGTTCCAAGAAAGTTCTAGAGAGGATTTTGGATTTGGTGCTGTGTAAAAAGGGCTATGAATAAAACCAAACCTCCCAACCCTGTGTTAATCTGTTCTTGCACTCATGAAAGTGAGGCATCACTGCAATGTTCTTTATTTATAAATAATGTAGCAAAAATATGAGTGATATATTACATGTTTTTTTATTATTAACATCATTTTTTCATAGTCAAGATCATCTTGGAGAATGAGGTTGTCTTTTGGCATTTGTTTGGTTTTGGGTTTTTTTTCTTGTTTGGGATGTTTGTGGTGAGGGAGGTGTTGCTATGTTGTTTCTTGTAAGTGAATTTAGCATTCACAGAAGTCTTTCTAGTAATGCTGACTAAATGTACCATCATGTTGCCCCAAATCTCTATCCTCATCTGGAATGACCTAGCTTTTGTTGCAAAAAATCTCTTAAGGATGAAATCCACTGAACAGTTATAGTGTGTTGTCTGAGGGTGCTGAGCTTCCTCTAGATGCTTGTGTCACTTTTTCTCTGCTTTCTGTAGCATTTTCCATTCCTGGGAGCCAACAGAGATTTGCAGTTGAGAAATACTGCACTCTAAAATGGCTTGAAGACCAAGTTGCTTTTTAACTCATAATTGCAGCAAATACTAGTTGGTCACTGCTCTTGACACTCTTAATTTTTAGCAGTGATTTTTTTTTTTAGTCTTTCAGCTGTCTCAGATTGCTGATAATCACCTTAATTCATATCAGATCTAAATTATTTTAATGGCAAAAAATACATGTCAGAATGAGAACTTCTATGGGGTACTGCTCTTCTGTATTTCATGCTCTATTTTGGTGTGTCTATTTAGGCAAGAGAACTCAGCATAATGTTTTCAATGAGAATACTCAGATTCATGTTTAATAGTTGCTTATTTCAAGATCTTGGTAAAATTAGACTGCATTTTCAACAGGAAAGTATACTATATGAAAAAGACTTCTTGCCCATATTTTCTTTGAAAAAGATCTCCTTTGTCCTTGTGTATGGTTTCACTCCTGTATTACACATAGTCTTCATATATTTATTGAATCCTATAATCAGCTTCCCCAGATCTTGGAATACATTTCATACAGAGATGAAGATATTGGGGCTAGCTATTAAAAATAATGAGAGTAACCTTTAGCTGCTGATCTGAAGAGGAAGATCACATTTTGATACACTCACGTCTCGAGATACATCTGAATGTGTGGATCCTTCTTCACTTACTCAAAAGTCTTCTCTTTTCTGCTAGAAAAAAACCCCTGTTTTCTGTAATTTCTTGAAGGGGTCATCCATGTTAAGGTTGCTAACGTTGCCTTCGTTACATCCATTTCTTAACATTAATTTAGTTTTTCATGTCTCTACAAGGCGCTTCTGCACCTGGCATGCTTGTTTGGGCTAGTTATAACATTTTTCCCAAGAGGGATTTTCTTTCATGTACATCCCACTTTAGATTTTCTACTGGTGGTGGCATCTGTCAGAGATCAAAGAGAGGATTAGTTCTCTGTACTTCCTCAGATAAGAATATTTCATGGAAGAAAAGTATTTTATTTACTTATGGATGAAAAGTAGTAAATGATAAAGTTGTAATAGCTTTATTACAATTCTACTTTTAGGATGAATTATCAATGTGTACCATTTTATTACCAAATGAGTCATTGCAATGGACAAACAGATGTGGGCTCCCATAAGCCTTCTGAGTACTCTCATGTTGTTCAGTGGGACTTGTTTGCTATTTCTATTAAAATATTTTCGTGCCTAATTTTTATTATGTAATTCCAGAGGTGAAAACTGGGATTGAAGAAATTGTTCTTGATTATTTGAAGGAGACTAAGGAGGAAAGGCAGATCTTTCTGTATACAACCCTACCAGAAGAAACCCAGGTTTGAATGTTCCCTGCTCCTCCACAAATAAAAAAATAATTAAAAAAAAAAAAGCAACAGCTGACACTTGTATGGGAACAGGTCTTAAGCCCAAATGCAACAATTTGCAAGAGAACTGCAGTGATTTACAAGCTCATTGCACATGTGAATCGCAGTAAGAGTGATGCCAGAAGCATTTTAAATTGCTTCAATGGAAAGTGGTTTGAGGACAAGTAGACAGAGGAAACTAGAGTGGTACCTAATGTGAAGTGGTGTATTGTCACAGAAACGGATTCAAGAGCAATAGAATTTTGAAGGAAGCTGTAGTCATCATACCCGGTTGTTTTGTCCCAGGATCCAGGTTGCCAGCTCACAGGCATATTGGGAATTTATGGCTTGCTTTTTTTTTTCTTTTTCCTTAAAGCCTCATCTCCTGAAGTGCTGTGAACACACCTGTATCTTTTTAGACTTAAAACCTGGCAAATAACACTGCTGTGACAAGCTAATCCCCCTGGTTATGCTAAAAAATCTTCTTGAAAATGCAATATGTAAGTAGTGCAAAAGAGTTTTGGTTTCTTCTAAAGTCTTGACCTCTTAAGTTCTCAGTGTTAGTAAGCCTATCTTACTGTCTTCATTGTGACCTGACCTCATAACCCGGCAAGAATGGCAGATTTACAATGTGGAATCCAGTATCATGCTCAGAATAGAATTTTTTTCTTTCCAGCAGCAGCAAAACAGGCAGAAATTATCTCTCAGTAATAATCCAGTGTGGTAGAGTGACTTGGTTCCTCCCTAAGTCTGATACAAACACATAACCTCATTTCAGCAGGCGTGCTCGAGATGCACCGCTCGTCATGCAGCTAGAGGTACCTCATTTCTCACTCTGGTTTACCCTTAAGATTTGCAAGTTAGGAAGAGCGATGCCCCTTGCACCCGGCGCTGCAATAAACACATCTGCTTTATAACTCTCCGTGAGTTGTGAAGTTTGTTTCTGCACGTCAGGGGGCAAGAGGGAAGATTGGTTTCTGGCTTGCAATTTAATCAGTGTTCAATGCAGTCTTTGTTTACAGAGCTGGAAGTCCGGTACTGCCACGTAAATGCTACTGAGGTTTGCAGAGACAAAAAGTGGAGCTGTTTAAATAGAGCAATGGTATGAGCCTGTATTGGGAACACTAAAGAACCAGAAGTGATCACATCTTAAAGGCTGTTTCTGCTCCCTTTGATGAACACTTTGCTGTGATGTGGAATTTATAGCTTTGAACAGTTGCCGAAACACGTTTGGAAAGCCTCTTGATGTTTGTGGTGTTAATAGATTCTGCCCTGGTGTTCAGTAACTTTGCATTTTAAAATTTGACCCTCCACATGGCACAAGTCATTCAAGAATTTTGTACCGCTTAATGTCAAAGTTCTGTACATTCTTCACAGTTCTTGTACGGTTTCCTTAAGAAAAGTATCTAAATCTGACTGTGCTGATGAATGACTTTCAGAGTAGAATGTCATTTTGTACATCTGGTGTTCTGTTTAATTGTCATCAGACCTTGGTTTTCAACAAGATAACTGCTAAGCTGTCTTTGGTGCTTTGAAAAATAAGTTGTCTTCAACTCTATTAATGTTGCTCAAATATGCACTTTCCTGGAAACGTGTTTGCTGTCATAAGGCTTCAGTGGCATAGAGCAAGGTAAGAGTTTATCAGTCTATTATTGTCACAGACAAGAAAACAAGGTAAAAGTCTTATGAACGTGACTCTCCTCTTGATCACTGTGGAAACTGAGAAGCCCATTTCATTTGCGTTCAGGAAATTAAACTAATACACATAATAGATGAATAGGATGCTACTTTTTGACCTCCTTCCTGACTTCTCCCAGCAGAGCAAACCAAAGGATTAGTTCTCAGTCCCTACTTTACTTGCTTTAAGGCCTTGCTTTAGTTATGTTGTCCAGTCACTGCACAATGAATCCCTGAAAGAGGAGAAAGCAAGGAGGCTTCTGTGAGTCTCAGTGACTGCTTGCTTTGTCCTTCAAGCATCCTCTCTGCAATGAAAGATCCTACTGGGGGAAGAAGGTGGCCGGGTGAGAGCCTACCTCCCTTTTTCTTCCAGAGAGGCACTTTTTGTGCTTTGTAGGAAACAAGTAATTCTGGAAATACGCAGGGAGTTATTTGTATCTTGCAGAAGCCGATTTAGGTCCATGTGGTCCAGATACTTGGAGGAAGAATGAGTAGCGCTCTGTAGAACCTCTTTCAACTCCCCCAGCTCGATGAAGGATCTCTTCACCTCTCCTTTCCTTCCTATGTTTGGTGGCACCTTACACATAATCTTACATTACTGCTAATAGCAGCAATCTTCTGGCTTTTTGCTGGCTGGGCATGCAAAGGCCAGTGCAATTCCTGTAGCCTGTTGCATATCAGGCCGTGGGATCAGGCTGCAGGTGGGCACGCTGAGCTTTCCTGTGTGGCTTTACTTGGTGGGCACGCTGAGCTTTCCCATGTGGCTTTACTTGAGCGTGGAACCTCTGGCAGATAGACACGTGTCCCCTGGCTGCTCTGCAGTGTTGCTGTCTCTCTCCAGCTTTGGTGCTGGGCTGAGGGAACGGAGTGGGAAACAGTGAGATGCTGGCTAGTGAACTTGTGCTGTGTCTAGAGAGATGGCTTGGGTTCAGGGGTAATTTTCTAGTGTGTGACTTCACAGGTATCTTAATGAGGTGGAAGGCAGCTCTGGAAAACCAGATTACAGTGTTAGAATTCATTCTAAAGGAAACAGCAATACCAAAGTTACTGATCAGAATTACCATCTGTCAATCTTTTCAAATGAGAGATACACCACGAAAGGATTGCTAGTATTTTCAGTTGAAAGGTAGCTCTATTGTAGGATTACAGACTAAAGCACTCCCTTAGGAAAGAAAGGAGCACCTCCCTTCTCAGACACATGCTAGTCTGGCAAGACTCCTTTTACAGTTGTTTGTGCAATGCAAGAATGACTTTCTAGCTAAATATTGTCATAAAGAAATCATTGCAGTGTAACTGCAACTTACCTTGACTTTAAGTATCTATGCTTCCAAGTGTCCTTAATATTGTTTTTTACTTCTACATTATTACAGTATACTTTCATAATTATATGTTCATAATTATCCATTGTACATGCTGCAGTCAGACTTTATCTGACTGTAATGTGTACAGGAACTTGTGTTTTAAAAAGAAAGTTTTTGTGTCAGATTTATAATGCAAGACCCCAATATTTTGAGAACAGGGCTACACTTCTAAATTATAAATCGTATTTTCTGATGGAAAAAAGCAACTAAGTATAAAATATGAATCTTGCATGTTAGAGTACTTGGCCATGCAATCATTATTTGAAATTCTCTTTCAGGTCTTTACATTTATATTCATTTGGTTTCCTCAGAATGGACATGGCTAATGCATTATTAAAGGTTTGAAAATTGGAATCCATGTAGTAAATGTTGATGTGTTTTATGGTTCAACAGAAACTGATGTAGCAATGAACTTTGTGGTATTTTCCAGCCCACAGGTAAAATCCTCATACTATTTTGATTTGCATACGAGGGCACTGATGTGATTTATTTGGTATAACTGGGTAATTTTCAGCAGGAGAGCAAGCAATAGCACTTCTTAAAAGGAAATGTAATGTAGTATTATAATCATTCTAGAACCAAATTTACATCCACAAATAATGCACACAATTAATGTGAGTTAAGTGTCAAACATATAGATGCCTGAGCACTCCTCGCATTCTCCTTATAAGCAGAAATAATGCATGGTTTTTAAGGAACAGCTTAACAAATGGAAAAGCTGCATCTTGTTCTTATTATGTTGTTGGCTTTGAGGGATTGTGCCCAATTCATCAACTGCATTTTTTTTTTAATTCATCCTTTCTAATTTACTTGGACAAATATGGGGAAAGTGTTGGTATATAAATGTGAATGGCCCTCTGATCTCTCTCTTGTGTAGCCTGACCGTGTGAGGGAAACAGTGTTATACTCGTTATAAAGGTCTTTCAATTACATGAATATGTGTAATCGCATATTTCATCTATATGCCGTTCCAAAATACAGCTTTATGTAGCTTGACGTAGCTCCAAAATTGTCAAACTCTATATGGATTCTCATTGGAGTCAATTGATCCGACCTCCCGATGCTTAAAAATGTTCCACTCTGCCATGTGTTTCCTGTTAGCAGTTTTGATCTGACGTGGTGACATAAGATTAAGATGATTGAGAGAGATATTGGAGAGTTTCATAGATTATAAAAACTTTTAGACAAAGTGTCTTTATCTGCTCCAGGGGAAGAGGATAGTGTTTGGAATACTTCATTTGTATAAAATGTGATCATAGTGCAAACTATGCCAAAGAAAGTTTTGCAAAAGGCTGGGACTGG
>Ga0181612_157166_pt1 | contig 12470 bp, 9 predicted proteins | sample HoacroProtozoa21_FD_119630 | JGI IMG/M metagenome (GOLD analysis project Ga0181612, IMG submission 119630) | Hoatzin crop microbial communities from Cojedes, Venezuel. Combined Assembly of Gp0051906, Gp0051904, Gp0051908 | reverse complement strand
GCAGCTCCTGTCCTGTCATCCCTGACAGCATCAGGGGGCAGCTGCCTCTGCCTTAGCCAGGTGCTGCGAGCTCCTCAGTACTCGGGTTGCTATTCACCGTGTTATGGGACTTCTCCCCTTACACCTGTGTAAACTTCAGGTGTGCAGCCACCATATCCATCTCATACTTCCATGGGAGGTGGTGAGCCAGTACTACAAACCCAATGCTTTTGATCCATACTAATGAGCATATTTCTCTTCTCCTCTGCTCATAGAGAAATAACAGGTCCAGGTAAGCGGAACCTTTCCTCTGTCGCATGCTTTTGTCATCTGCGTCCCCACAGTTAACGGCACAAAGGCATTTTTTTCTGCTCAAATTACCTCATAGCCATCCTGTTCTGGTGCATGCTCTGGGAGTTAAAATTGCCCTCTTGGAGTTTCATGATGACACGTTTCTGTTCTGCTAGTATGTCAGCTTAAGAATTCCACTTAGCTTTGTCTTGTCTTTGTCTCTTCACTTCCCTGTATCTTTGGGTATTAGATGTCCCTGGCTTCCATGTCCCTGGCTGAAATGTGTAGTGTTCCCTGGCTCGCTACTTGTATATGGATGCTTGATTTCAGCTGGGAGCAGAAGAACATCGTACTCTTGCTTCTGTTGTGTTACTCCATGCATTCATATTCCACCTACGTCAGCCTTGCTATGTCCCATGGTTCCAAACAGAACTGGTGTGCCACAGTGTTTGCAAGAGCTCATAAGCTTCCTAAATGCTGTAACTGGGTTTTGTGTTCTGGGTTGCAGTTCTGGAGGTTTTCTGAAAGGCTTTTTGCGTTAAAGGGTATGAGGCAAAAAAGTGACACTTTTCTTGAGCTTCAGATTGACTGGTTTTGATGCAACAGGTACTGTATGTGGTCAGAATAGTTCCCTTCTGTTCCTAGGGAGAAGGTGGTTGTTTAGTTAGCTGGAGATCTTAGGGAGACTGCGCTGTCCAAGTTAAGTGACTGAAGGGGAGAGGATTTCCAGGAGAATTGGCTCATCAGCATTTAGACCCTTTCTACTTACTCATGCACCCCATGCAAGCAAGGCAGAGCTGGTTAAAAGAAACCTCTAGAACACAGGAAAATGCCAGGAACTAATTGGATACAGGCAAACAGCTCCTGAGGAAATGGAAAAGCCTTCCATGTCAAAAGCCAGGAAATTTATTACCTGATGTTTATGGTGGATTTCTGTGTGTTTGCCACCATCCTGGGACATTCCTGCTCCTAGGGAGCACGGTAAAATAACTGCTTCCTGCCTTAACTGATCAGCCTGTACATCCCAGTTCCGCTTGCACATGCGTAAGTCTGACAAGCTTGTCAGAAACCACCAGGCTTCAGAGTCCCAATAAAACCAGAGCATGTAGTAGTGTAGTTGTAGGTTGTTTGGTTTGGTATCTGATGCAAGTGAACGTTGATTCCTTTGCTGATACAGAATGTCGTTGTCAGGGTCTGTGTACAAAATGTGAGCATCACGCTGGGCAAGTACTTTCTGTACGGGAACTTGAGGCATGCACAAGTACAGAACGATGCCTTCAGAGGCTTTGACAGCCTGTATGCGTGCTCAGCCCTATGCTGCCTAAAATGGAGACCAGTTCTGATTCTTGGGGTGCTGTTGATCTCTTGGTATGATCCTCTGTCAGCTTTAGGTAGTTTCTGCTTCGTGTACAGAGTCTTTGAAGAATTCTGAAAGGAGAAATTTTATGCAATTTTTTGCAGATGCCCGGGCTCTGAATTTTCTCCCATCTGTATTCCTCTCTGGATGGAAGGGAATGTTACCTTCTCTTTCAGAAGAGTTGCAAGAGCATTGGAGCTATGTATTCTTGAACCTTGCCTGTAGTTGTGGTTTCTGTTTCCACCAGGTGACTCACAAAGCAACAGGAAAGGTGATGGTGATGAAGGAGCTGATTCGCTGTGATGAGGAAACACAGAAGACTTTCTTGACAGAGGTAGGAGCACGATTTCAAAAAGCTTCAGCGTGAGCAGTGTGGTGGAACTCTCTTCCCTCTTCTCCAGAGAGAGGGCGATGATGCCAGCAACCCGGCAGGAATCAAGGCGCTGAGGAGGGAGCCATCACATGGGAAAAAGCTGACATGAATGTTTGCTGCAGTGAAGTGTGACTCACTCACACTGAGCAATAGACATAGCTCCCAGTTCATTAATTTTTCAGTGATAAAAAGCAGCCTGAGTCTGAGGCAATTTGAGCTGTGCAATACATAAAGGATTTATCCCTTGAGCCTTGTGGATAAATAGAAATTATGAGGGCCAATATCTGTAAGGTATTTAAGACTCCTGCTGTATTTAAGCTAAACTATTTTCTTGGTGGCTGCCTACCATGTTTTTCAAAGTCAGATGTAGCTTAAAGGCATCTCCCTAAACACTTGACACTGCTGTTCCGGCGCTGACACATGCAGTACACACCAGGTAGCTGCTCTGGAGAGCTCCTGTCTCTTAAAAGTTAGCTAAACTCAAGGGTGCTCTCCTTATGGACTAAGGTCAGGTGAATTGCACAGCATGAACATGAAGAGGCAACAGCCAATTAACTGCCATAAGTTTGGGGTTTGAGTGTACTCTGTGATCCCTGCAGGGGACCTCCAGCATTGGAGTGCTTGTCAGCACAGAGTAGATCTGTCGGGACTTGTTCCATTCTCTTCTTTGGGGTGGGATGTCTCTGCTTCCCAGGTGAAAGTGATGCGCAGCCTGGATCACCCCAACGTGCTGAAGTTCATCGGCGTACTGTACAAGGACAAGAAGCTGAATCTCCTCACTGAGTACATTGAGGGGGGCACCCTGAAGGACTTCCTCCGCAATGCGGTGAGTATGGAAGCCTGCTGGACCTCTGCTCAATGACGTTGACAGTGTGGTGTTGGTTGTACCAGCCTTACGGTGCTTGTTGTTAGTCTGCTCCTGTGGAGCTGTGTAGAAAAGCTGCTTCTTAGCTGTGGGTGGCCTGAGGCAGGAAGCACCTTCTTCCTGGGGCCATATCGTCTTTCTCCAACTGCTGCAAGTGTCCCTTGTTGCAGAGGAATCGCTGTCACAGCTGGCTGTAAGATAGTCCCTGACCTTTGAGGACTTGTCTTTCAGGACCCGTTTCCCTGGCAGCAGAAGGTCAGCTTTGCCAAAGGAATTGCCTCTGGAATGGTGAGTTGGCCTGTCCCTTCATCACACAGCAAACCTCCAGGGTCACCGTTAGCTGCTTGGCAGGGCGGTCCGTGAAGGGTGGGGGATGCTGCCTGACTACTAGCAGCTGGTTGCAGAGGTCTGTAAATGTGAAGGGATGTACTCACCTGGGAACCCCTAACACCAAGTTTTCTCCCTCTGTTCCAGGCTTACTTGCACTCCATGTGCATCATCCACAGAGACCTGAATTCACACAATTGCCTAATCAAGCTGGTGAGCTACACCTCTCTTCCCCACAGCATGTTGCTCCCCTCCTTGTCACCTTCCTCCCTTGGCTTTCTCCACATGATGTTCCCTCTTTTGTCGGGGTGGAACTGATTTCAGAGAGGTTTTTAGTGCCTTAAACAAGGGAGCTTGCTTCATCTTCTCATAGGATTTTCCAGACTCATCCAGCTTCACCGTTTCTTCGTTCTCTTAACCCCTTTCCTGTGGTCGCATCTCCTATCAACAGTCACGTTATGAGACTGGATACAGCTCTGTTCCTTATCTCAACTATGAGATGTTCTCTACAGCTGCTTCTGTTCTTCTAAGCACTTGATGACTTTATTGGCACTCAGGATTCAGACAAGTGCCCGGGTGTATGCACCTGTGTGTACTCTCTCAAGTTTTTTATGTAGCTTCATTCCCTCAAGCCTTGCCTTTGTTCACTTGGCTGGAATATGAGATTAGCATGTAGGCTTCAGACAATGTAGGATGAAAGTCTACATTAATTCCCAGCCAGGTAGGATAGGAAAGTCTGAAAGGAAAGGTGCAGGTTTGCCCTGGCAAGTGTAGCCAAATTGATGGGATTAGTGTTAGCAACCACAAAGAACAGAGGACAATGAAGAGAGGAAATGATGAGTTGGGATCCTGAATTGGGTGTCCTACACCTGTCTAGACAGCTACACTCATCTGGCTGCAGGAAACCCTGCTAGTTGCCCTTAACAGTATCGTTGGCAATGAACAGGAATTGCAGCTTCTGTGCTGCTGAGAGGAGCTGAGAGGAATCAGTGGCTTGTACTAAATCCCTTGTGTAGGATAAGACGGTGGTGGTGGCTGACTTCGGTCTGTCTCGGCTGATTGTGGAGGAAAGAAAAAAGACCACTTTGGAGAAGCCATCTGCCAAGAAACGAACCCTACGCAACAGTGACAGGAAGAAGCGCTACACGGTGGTTGGCAACCCATACTGGATGGCCCCAGAGATGCTCAATGGTAAGGTACTGATACCAGGGTGCGGGGTGAGGAGACAGCCTGTGACGAGGTAGAGGGATGACAGGATTACCGAAAGCTTCTGGCTTCTAGTAACAATCAAACATATTAGAGCCTATGGTTTTAGACCTGCTAATACGCAAGCTTATTTATACACACAGGTACCCCAGCTGCACTTCTCGTGCAGTACCTGACCTGATAAGCCTTTGTACCAGCTGAGGTCATGTTTCTGGCTTGAGAGCAGGATTCTTCAGGAGGGCAACAGACCTGAACTTGTGAAGGTCCAGATAACAGGGAAGATAAAAGAGCCCTGAAATAAGACTGAACCCGAGATCAATTTCTGTTATAGCCTCATGATTCAGAGCTGCCCCTTGAGACAGGGAATCATTAAACTCCAGGATGAGGCGTAGACACAGGGAGAAGCCATCTGCTGCTAGGTTTGCTAAAGTCTCAGGATTGGGATGGGAGTTGTCCAAGTGCAGGGAAATCTGTTTTTTGGCATGCAGCCCTCGATGGCACTGAGGATGAACTATGTCCCTTGGTGGAAAAACTGCCCCTGCAGGAGCTGAAGTGAGGTGATACACAACCAGTACAGCTTCCTCCTAAAGAGCAGGTCGGGCTGACCAGGCTGGGCAGTTTGGCTGGCTGTGGTATCGACATTGTCCAGCGTAGTGCACCAGGGAAGGGAGAACTGGGCTTCTCTCCCCCAGCTCAACTCTTCTCCACATTGCTTTCTTGTGTGCTGTTCTGTTTTCCTCCTCTCAAGGCCTACAGGCCCTGCTTGGAGTCTGAGGCTGCTTCTCAAAGCTCCTCTCAGACCTGGCATTTGTCAAGAGAACAGCAAGAGCGTAGTCTGACATCACCTCTCAAAGGCAGGCTGTTTACCAGATACTGGCTTGGGAGGGGCCTGTCTGTAAGCAGAGGGTGGCATGCTGGAGCCAGTCTGCTTTCCCAGATTCAAAGTGCTGCTGGCGTGTAATTTATTATCTCTGCAGTCACTGCAGCAGGGACTGGGCACTCGCTGGCTGCTGGGGAGGCTGAACGCTGACTCCGTGCACTGTAGAGATGCACTAGAACAGCGATCAGTGGAAACGGGCAGAAGCCTTCCATAGTTATCCTTAGCATTTGCTCAGACCTCGGATACACAAGGCTTCCCTGTGTTGTCCTGTAATTCTACAGTAGAAGAAAGAAGCGGGGTTAAAATACGTCATGGCCATTCATAGGAAGACGCAGTTGGTGTGCATATCTTGGAGCAACTGACCCTGCTCAGATTTAAGCCTTGCTTTGTCTCCTGTTTTAGAGCCCTCCAGGGAACAGGCTTAGTTGAGCTCTGGACTGGCAGCTCCTGGAGTAGCTGGATGGGGAACTGTCTCTCACAGAGCTGAATGTCCTATGTTTCCTGCAGGACAGAGCTACGATGAGACAGTGGACATCTTTTCATTTGGGATTGTTCTCTGTGAGGTAAGACCAGGACATACCATGGCATCTTTAACGGATTTCACCTTCCCCATTGACATCTCCCTGCGCACACAGTATCAGCCAGTTCCCTGTGTCTGAGTGTGCAGTCTGTGACCTGACAGCACAGTCAATCAGGCTGGGAGTACAACTTGCCCTTCCCTGTTCCCTCAAGGAAGATAACCGTCTTGTAACTTTTTGCCCCCAGAGACAGTTTCTTCCTGGACTGGAAGAAACAGAGGTTCCTCATGGACTGAGAGAAGCTGTAAAAGTGTCTGTCAAGTTCTGAAGTCCATTCACTTAGTTTATCTCTGAGCCAATGCACAGTCTTACTGCTATATCAGGCTTTTCTGTCTGCAGAGCAAAGAGCACTGCTCAAAAGCTGCAAGGTATTTTCAGTTTAAAAGGTGTGCAAGACAGAGGAAATACAGATGAAAGGTGGCTTGGTATGTGTACGGATAACACAGCAGTTACAGGAACACCAGGGGAGACCAGCACAGTTTCATCTTTAGTGCTTGGATGATGGGGACAAAGAAAATATCTGTGCATAAATCTTTGTGGCCTCATCTGGAGCTCTGTTTACACTGGGCCCTCCTCTCAGAGAATGTTGTGGTTGTGAGTGATAGATTTAGGAACGTGAAAAATCTGTATGCAGGATTAAAACAATTGTTTCATCTAGAAAAAAAGGACAAATAAAGGGGTAGTAGCATATGAACATTTTCCTTGTCGCCAAAATAAAGATGCTAAAAAAAGAAGTTGCACACTCAAACAGATAAGGAAATAACCCTGCCAAAACACATAATGGGCTTTCCACTGTCTAGTTACAGGATGTAGTTGTCCTGCTGAGTTATTGGCATAGAAAAGCCTTGGGTGGTTATAAATAACACCCTTTTTGTGATACCAGATGAGGCTTTAAACCGAATACTTTTCCCCATGCGAGAGTTTGTATTGACATTGACCTTGGCTGAGTCCAGATCACCCCACAGCTCTTCACTGTGGGTTCCTTCTCCCCTATTACGCTTCAAGACCCCTCATGCTGGAGGTGGTGGATGCACCTTGGCAGGGTAGGTGGTGAGCACTGGGACTTCTAAGTGCTGGGGCAGGGCTTCTCTCTGTTCCACCCAGTCCTTTCCTCCACCAGCTCTTGCCTGCAACCTCCTGGGCTGGTTGCTCTTCCCTCCACCCCTACCCCGTGGCTGGGGTTGAAGCTTCCAGTAACAGAGCAACTCAGAATTTGTGGTGCTGTTGCCTTTGCAGCGTTGTTTAGGACAGGCTCCATAGACAGAGGAGCTTTGCTGGTGGAGTGGTAAGATTGTGTGAGAAGGAAGAGACGGGATGGTGATGCAGGTTATGTTGATCACCTGCGATCAGGAAGGGCTGCATCATCCCCAGCAGCATACAGCACAGTAGCTGACCCAGCAGTGAGGCACTGTTGAGCTCTCTGGGAGGTGCACATCATCCTGTATCTTCTAGCAGAGAGACCCTGAGGAGAAAGAGAAGGCGTCTGGGCCTTCCTTCACAACAGCAGGCACATCACCAGGTCTTGAAAAAGTTTCAGGTGAAGCTTGTCTGTATGCAGTGCCTTGCTCATTGCCGCATGCAGCTAGCCCCACTGGAAGGGAGAAACAGTGTTTCTGCTCTTTCCCTTTCACTGTAATACTTTGAAGGAGCCTCTGTCCGATGCTGAAGTTCCCTGTTAAGTACAGCAACAGCTTCAGAGTGTTAAGTGCTCCTCTCATTTTTCTCTAGATCATCGGCCAGGTTTATGCTGACCCGGACTGTCTCCCACGCACACTGGATTTTGGCCTTAATGTCAAGCTGTTCTGGGAGAAGTTTGTTCCTGCTGACTGTCCTCCAGCCTTTTTCCCTCTGGCTGCTATTTGCTGCAGACTGGAACCAGAGAGCAGGTAGGTTTGGGGTCTGGAGGACTCCTCTTTGTAAGCCTGGAGGATGTATCTGTATCCCCTTGGTGGAAGGATTGCTCTGCACAGAGGGTGGAGGAGGGCTGTATTCCAGCCCTCTGTGGGAGTGCTCAGAGGCTTCCACATGAGGAGAGACTAAAGACTCATTGACATGGGAGAGAGACCGCTGTATATGGTGGAGATCTCAGAAACAGTTTCTGAGGGTAAAGGAGGAGTGATCGTTCAGAGTTTCTCGTGTACAAAAAGCAGGGGCAGTTCTGGGCAGCAGCTCCGAAAGGCGAATAGTTCATTTGATTTCAGTTGTGAAACTTGGTAGTTTCAGAACAGTGTTGATACTGAGTGGGTTCCAAAAGAGCGGGAGCTCCCTGGTCAATGGCTGTAGAAACAGGTAGCCCAGACAGATGGGATCTTTGCAGTCTTGGAAGCTGAACTGGGAGGGATCGTGTCCCTGCTCACACCTCTGTGCATGGGACACTGGCCTGGATGGATGACTGGCTCAGCCTTTCCAGATGCTGTTCTGCTTCCTCTTTCCCACTCACATTTCCTCACTGCTGCTTCTAGGCCTCCATTTTCCAAGCTGGAAGACTGCTTTGAAGCACTCTCTCTCTACCTGGGAGAACTTGCCATCCCCCTCCCGTCTGAGCTGGAGGAGCTGGACCACGACGTGAGTGTGCAGTACGGACTGAACCGTGACAAGCTACCTGAAAACACAACCTAGTCAGCTTGTCCTGCTGCCTGCACCACTTGGGTTGGAGTTGAGCTGAGTGACGGGGAGGGAGATGCACTTCAGCCACTTCCAGGGCATTAACGGGGCACCACGCTGTGCGTTTGCTGCATTGCCTCTCTCTCCCCACCCAACACCCCTCCTCTTGGACATCCTGATTCACTGTGGATTTCTGGCATGTTTCAGAAGCAAAAAGGGCTGTTTCCTGCCAACTGCACCTAGGAAAGCTGCTCAACACTATTTTTCTGGCTTGAGAAATGTTTCTCTGGCCTTTTCAGGCTTCTTTACTGTGGTGCCTTAGAACTTGGCTGCAAGCTGTGAAGCCACCCTGGCCTGTCTGCCGGGGAGGGAATTACTACAGGAGACTCTCCTGGGCAAGGACCAGCACTTCTGGAACTGCTTCTCCCGCTGACTGCCCTGCTCAGAAAGCTGGGGTAACTGGACAGCTGGCAGCCAGGACAGCACGCGTGTGTATGTTTGTGCATGTGTTTCCCAAAACAACCCACTGAGATTTTGGCCTCCGGTGTGCATCAGGGGAGGGAGTGAAAAGCCCCAGGAATTGGGCTGCTCTCCTGAAATACCTTGTCTACGGGGAGGTATGTATGAATTCTTGGTTTGGTTTGGTTTTGTGGGGTTTTTTTTCTCATCCGTCTCTGAATACCTCCAGAAGCCTGTCTAGAAACACTAAGACTGAGCTCTGCTTGCCTCTCCTGATAGTGAACAAGGCAGGCAGCGAATGAGCCACTTGAGCGTCTTCAGACCCAGAGCCTGCACAGCAAGTTTGACCACGCAGGAACCTCAACCTAGGTGAGAGTATTTGAACCGGACTGTTTAGAACTGCACTGGGTACTGGCCGTGGATGGACATCCCTGGAGTCCTGACACTGCTTCAGCTCTTGGCCTGTGGACATGAGGTGACAGAGAGGGTGGCAGAAGGTGCTCTTCAGAAAGCCGAATGTCTGAAGTGGCTCAGACTTTGTACATGGACAATGGCAAAGGGATACATGCCCGAGGTTACTTACAAGGATGGACTTGTCATGACAGAAAAGCGCTGGAGAATGTCCCCTCCTCCCAGGAGTGGCAGCTGCAGAACTAATAATTCAGTTGCCATTACCTCATCCTTTCCTGCAGGCTGTGCAAGTTGCTCCCTTTGAAGGCCCTCCTTGCAACTGCTGCTGCAGCACCCGAGCTGATTCTCCAAGCAGAAACTTTCCTCAGGGTCATTCCCTGCTTTTGGGGAGAAAAAAGTGCTTGGAGTCACTGGGAGGGGTGGGTGAGGGTGTATTTTCTTCCAGCACTTCTCTCCTTCCTCCCTTGGTGGGAGAAGGAAGAAAGCTACTGCTGCAGTAGCTCATGCGGTTGGCAGAACTGAACAAAAAGCTGGCTCAAAGTCCCACTCTTAAGTTTCACAAACATCTTGGTTTAACTGGATTTTTAGTGTGCTCCTTTCTTCTCCCCTCCCTTCAGTATCGAATGGTAGGGTATTGGTGTTAGTCTTTGCTGTTACTTTGATCTCCTCCCCTTGCCCATGAGTTTAAAGCGTTACGTGAAACGACATGGGACCAGCCATCACCTGATGAAAGGCGTGCGTACGGAGGGGATGTTTTCAGTCTGCGTAGTGGTGTTTTAGAAACACTGGGGACTCCCTGTGCTGTGAGTCAGTGGAGGAGCCCCTCTAAACTGGGTCCAGTGGATTCAGGATCGTTAATAGGATTTGCCCTTTCTTTCCCCCTCCCAGGCTGGTTTGTGAGGGGACCCCTGAAGGGGGGAGTCCTGGGTGATGTGTGGGTGGGGTTTATGAACTGTGATTTGCACAGCTCCATATTCTAACTAAATTAAAAAGCAGTAAATGTATGCTATGAAAACAAGATGCTGTTGTCTCTGTGTTACATAAAGCGTGTGCCTGTAACTTTCTCGGGTTTCTACTGTCGCAAAACGGCAACATCAAACTGCACAGATCACGTATCATCTAGAACTCCCTTTCTTGAGCCAAAGGGCTGTGACCCATTTACAGAACTACAGAGGTGCAGTGCAAGTGCTCTGTAATAATATTTACCTGGAGTGATGGAAAGGGAAGAAGCTGTCAAGTTTGGTTGGCTGGGGTTTTGTTGTTTATTTTTTAAAGGGTGGACGGGAGTCAGCAGAACGTGGAGTCTCTCTCCATTCTCCTTTTCTGAACCAGGATAAAAATACAGCCTGTTCCTGGAAACCTCCTACTCTGAAATACATAGGTCATGGGGTATTTGTTAAGGCAACAACTGAACGAAAATGCTAGCTGTGTCCTGCGACCTGCTGTGCTCCGTCTCCATCGTGCTCTCCAACGCACGGCCCCGAGGGATGGAGCGGCTGCTGAGCAGCACCCCAGCAGAACTGACCTGCGTCAGTGCAGGAAGGGGCAGTAACTGACAGCGTCTTCCCACGGGCCAGCCTGCTTAGTCAGCACAGCTCACACAGCCACCGCTGCTTTTCAGGAACAGCGTCCCAGTCCAAGACCAGCTGCTGGCAGCAAGGAGATGAGCGCCATGCCCCTCGTCAGTGCTGACGAGCAGAGGCGCTGCTTGTAGGGATTTACCTTTGGGCCTGGCCACCTGAAGTAAGCATCTTCCCTTCTCGAAGTCTGCAACAAGCAAAAGGCTGCTGCTCTGGCAGGAGGAACGTACAGATGAGCCACAGTCCACACAGAGCATTTTTCTTGTAAGCTTTAATACAAGGTAGCACAATCTGCACCTTCTCATCATGAGGTATTTAAAACATTTTACAAAGAAATGGTATTCAAAGGCATTTAAAAATAAAACCTTTCCCTTTTCTGAGTCAAACATTAACACTAAAACCCCTGCTGCCAAGTGCTGCTCCCTGTTAGGCCCCACAGCTATAAAGCAGATGGCTAGAAAACATACTTGAATGGCTTGAATCCCCGGAGGCGGGGACGGATGTTTCCCTGAACTGGCCTTGCCTCAGTGCCATGTAGGAGACGTTGCAGCAACCAACCCTTCCAGACCCCCTGAAACGCTAATAAAAGTTGTTACAAAACCTAATAGGGCCGGGCTCTGTAAGCAAGTAGTCTTGCTGCACAAGCTGAGTGTGTGTGAAGGAGGCCAGGCCAGGAGCCGTGCCATGTGTAACTTGGGGATCTTGCAAGAGCAGCTGCCCTGTCCTGCCCTTAGAGAAGAGCTGCTGCGTCGTGGCCGGGGTGACCTCCACAGCTGTCTTGGCCATTCTGTCCAGAGCTGGCTCTCTAGAAAGCCACGGGAATTCGGAAGAGGATGTTATCTGTCCTCAGTGCTCAACCTGCTGTAGGTAACTGAAGGGCAGTTTGTTTTCTTCACAACTATCTACTGCTGGCCTTTGGTCTCCTGATATGCGTGAGCGAGCAGGAGGCACAGACCACCTGCACACCTACAACTGTGGCTGTGCATGTAGCACCACAGGGGAATGGAGATGTGGCCTCAGCCCTGGAAGACCTGGATTTGTCAAGAGCTTGAGAAGAGCTTTTTCAAATTGACACTGGGGCTATAGATACTGCTCCTGGCCAAAGCCATCCCTCAGATAAACTCCTCCTTGGAAAAACAACTGATCCAGTAGCAGGATTCAGGACAGTGTATCCAGCTCTCAGCCGCTAAAGCAAAAAGGCAGGAACTATAATCAGAGTGTAATTATCTAGCTAAGTCTGGCGTGAAACTCCCCTCAGTCCCTGCAGTACTGCTCCCTCCTGGGATTCCAGGCTGAAACTTAAGTAACAGTGCACACCGTTAAATAGGAAAGGAACAAAAAAAGAGGAAGCCAAGACCATACTGCGGGCTACAGGATCTGTGGCCAGTTGTGAGCCTGGCCCATCATCCCACCCAGCTCCTTGGCACACCATGGAGATAGGTGGGAGGAAGCAGCGGGGCCCACCACACCAGTCCCCAGCTGGCCATGCAGTAAATGGTGTCCCTCAAACAGATCATGATGAATAGCCCATCGCTCTGTCCCTCTGCATCACCTTCATCT
>Ga0181612_141579_pt1 | contig 12470 bp, 6 predicted proteins | sample HoacroProtozoa21_FD_119630 | JGI IMG/M metagenome (GOLD analysis project Ga0181612, IMG submission 119630) | Hoatzin crop microbial communities from Cojedes, Venezuel. Combined Assembly of Gp0051906, Gp0051904, Gp0051908 | reverse complement strand
TATTCAATACAAAGAAATGTTCGAAGGAAATTTGTTTTCTCTGTAACCAGTAGAACCAATTTTAAAGAGTACTTACCAAAGCTGAAAGTGAGTCATCGCCTTAATTTTATTATAATACAGGAACCATTCCCTTATCAACTTCAGTGCCCTGAGTATATATTTTTCATAATTTGTACTTAGTTTATAAATGAAAAACTATTAGAGCAAAAGTATATGTTTTAAGCAAGGTAAAATGACTGTATTATGTGATTTGAAAGAACATCTTTCTGTCAGAGCTTGCCTGAGGCATTGTTTCATATGGATCCTCTTTTAGTGTGTATTGTTGTTACACTGGATGCCATGCATACTGAAAGGCATTCAGGAGCTACTGAGTTGTGTAAAGAAACACAAATTGAAGTTGCACTGCTTTTATCCCTTCTGTGCTCTGCCATGCGCTCTTTCAACATTGTGTATTTCACAGTACTAACAACTTCCAAATAACAACTATACACCTTATACCGATGTTAAACCACATACATAGAAGTTATAATCTGTAAGAATTCTGGTAGAAGTCTGAGGATTGTTTCCTTTGAAAGAGGTCTTAGCTACACAGATTTGTGGCTTGGGGAGCTCTTACGATGTTAAGTTGTGTGTGTGTGTACCCCAATAGTCTGTATATGTATACCAAATTACACCACAGTCGAATTAATATGAAGAGTTTGGCAAATCCTTTATTTCTGCATTGATGTTGTGGTACGGTCTTTAACTTAAAGGATCACATAATTTCCAACCCTTCAAATATATGTTGCTTTAATCATTATGATAAAATACGATGAGGCTGTTAGTGCTTTATGTTGATGGAGAGTGTTGAATGTAAGATGTTATTTGTCTGTTGCAGAATGTGTTGTGAAAAGGCAAGCCGTCACAGTTAAAGGTCACCTTGGAAAAGCTCTGCTCTATCACATGGAGGCATGAATAATTTAACCTACTAATAGAGAACTGCTTAATGTAATACATACAATTAGATAACCAAATTCATGTGCATTAGATGACTTGCTATAAGTTCATGGTTATGTCTACAGTAACCTGTTTTTTGTGCCCCTACTCATAGGGTTTCTTCAAGAGGGGGGTAGTGCATTAAACTTGTTGAATCCAGAGGCCTGTATTGCAGAATGGCCATATACTGAGTTATCTCATATGGGTTGCATCGTTCAAAGTGCTGTAGAATGCAAAATACTCAGAAAAAGTAACTACTTTAAAGCAGACTCCTCAAATGAGTGCAAGCCCTTTATATTTGCGGGGACAATGAATTACAGGGAGAACTAAAATGCCATGAATAACTAACTTTGGGCATCAAGATAAATAGTCCAAAGTGAATTCACACGTCATAGACAAGCTGCTACTGGTTTGTTTAAATTCTGTACATGCCTTTAAGTCACATTGCTGTCATCCTGTTATAACAGGGTAGACATACTCTCTGTGCCTCAGTTCTCCGTGGGAGATAGGGAATACTACTTTACATCCTGATGGTAGATTGATTGATGGCTATTAGTCATTCAAATGGTACAGGGGAAAGCGTCACCAAAAAAACTTCTGAGGAAATTAATAATGAGTTATTCAAAGCAGGTTTTGACATGACATTAAAGATCTGTGGCATCACATGGAATAGCGGAGATAGAATAAAATGAAATACTTTTTTGTTCATCAAGTGAGCATCGTCCATCTTATTTACCAAACAGAGAGGAGTCCTGGGGAAAACCTGATACAGGAATCAATGACTGCAGAATCAGTGCTGTCAAATCTGCTCTTGCAATCAAGTAGAAAGTTAACTGAGTTATTGCTGTTCAGTTTTCCTTTCAGCTGAAAACCAGTAATTTGTCATTGGACCACGGCCATGCTCCTAGTCCATGACAGACCAAAAAATAAAATAGGTTTGCTTAAAACACCTTTGGTGACAGTTAAAACTAAGAACTTCTTCCTTTTGTGACTAATCACCATGCCTAAGGGGATATGATGGTAACCACACAGCTCAGACCCAGTTGCAGAAACAAGTCTGTGCCTTACATCACAGTGTTGTCAGCCATATGTGCTCTGAGCTCTGCTCCTCCTGAGAGTAAGAAAAGCTTGGTAACACTGTCAGCATCAGACAAAACAATGTCCAATTTTGTGAATATTCAGGTGGATTTTCCAGCTGTGATTAAGAACTGAAGGAGAGGAAAAGAGACATTTTCTTTATCCTTGCTTATTTCAGCCTGCCACTAAACTTTATTACAATAAATGTGATTTATGTGTTTGTAAATGTTGTAACATGAGTCATGCCACTGCTGACAGACTGAGTTGCTCCTTTTCTCAACTGTTTGGAAGAGCTTTACAACCCAGGGTTTCACACGTGCTTGCTCAATAGAGGATAATCAGAGTTAAATATGCGTAGCCTGTTTATACAGCAAATAATTTTTTAGAGGTATTTCTTCCTGTGACATTCTATCTGGCTTGAGCAAGCTTGACTTTAATAAGCTCCCCCTCTGTAGTAGTTCCTTATCTTCAGTTTCTTTCCTAGACCCTGAAAACTATTTTGTCTACTTTATAAGCTTAAGCCTACGATGTGTATCCCAGATCTCTTTGTGTTTATGGTGGTGTGTATTTGCTTTTCATTAACAGCAACATGTGGGAAAATAATGAAAATCAAGCCTGCATACAAGTTGTCTAGTATTTGACTTGTCCTTTCTCTCCACCCCTGCCTCCGTTGAAGGCAGTCAGTCCATCATACCTAGAACTGGACTGCTGGGAGAAAATACGAATAATTCATCATGGCAAGGGTAGGGAAGAAGTCAGATTTTTACACTGGAATATGCAGTAAAGAGTTTTTGTAGTGTCCAAAGAAGACCTGAAGGTAAGAGAACGTTGCTTGGCCATTTGGGTTGCTTTGGGCTTTATTACATGAGAACATATTACATGGCTCAGGCCTTGGGTTTTTCCCTTCCGTGGCAGCAGACGGCTATGAAGAGCTGTATCTAGAGCTTTCAAGCAAGCCGTAGAGGGACTTTTGAGTACTTAACATGGGGGTAGATAAATGCGTGCAAGTTAGATACACAGTATGAGATACAAAACCTTAAATGAACATGCATGTCTAGCAGAAACTTAACAGAAATCAAGCCAATTATATGTGCACTACTTCAAGAAAATAATAAATAATAATAATAAACAGATTTAAGTTTGTTCAGATTCTAAGTTGCTATGCATGTTTTTACAAATAGTAACATGAATATTGTGAATTCATGCAGGGATCTCTTAGTCTTTCCTTTGTAAAAAGGAGATAAAAAAATAGAGATGTCACAACCCTTTTTATATTGTGAAAGGCTTTTCTCTGCTTGACTGTTTTAAAATATTATATATATACACTACTCCGTATTTGGAACTGACTATTTATAGAGTAAATTCCTTGTATTTTAAAATCACTATTTATTTTTTGTATTAATAAATAAATAAATAAATGCAGGAAGCAGGGAAGGAAGATTTGGTTGCAGAAGGTGGATTTTGCTTTAAGCATTTTTAAAGTGAAAATGAGCTCATGTCCCTGTTTAAATTATCTGTTCTGTAGGGTATTGAGGAGGAATAATATAACTCATAGAAAGATTTTAATAACCTGGTCTGGAAGTAAGACAATTTGTAAGTGTGTGATGTATGTCAGTAACTCAGTAATCTGCCATAGTTTGGTAACTGTGCGTTCACTGCAAAATGCTAAAGAGCTTGTGTAAGAGGTTAATTCTGATCTCTGACATTGGAGGTAGGCCCTGTATGTTTATGTAACACTTATTAAGGACAGACTTTTCTGACAAGTTCCTCTGTAAGACCACTTTGCAAATCTGTTTGAGCAGCAAACTATGAATGAAATGTTAGTAGTGGAAGGTTGGATAGCCACGTGTTATCTGGTAAATTTTTAAACTCTGCTTCCGTCAGTGGAAGTGTGGTAAGGTCTTAACGGCTCTCATGCCTCTGTAAGCTGCAGTATGACCACTCACAAACCCTAATCAGGGCTTTTTTGTGTGACTGCTAATTGCTGGGATTCTGTTTCTCTCGGTGCTTATAATACCTGCTTGGAAGCAAGTGGATTCATGGAACCTGAAGCGTGTGTGCATTACTTTCAGATTTCATTGAGATTCTGTATGAATAACTAAGAAAGGAGAAAATGCATTTCATTTTCACAGTAGGTCACTGGAGATGATGACCATTTGAAGCAGCACAATGCTGCCGAATGATTGCCAGGGAAGACTATTTTGTTACCAGCAGGTGCTCCAAAGTAATACTTGACACAAGCAGTATTTAACACACTGAGAGGTAAAGAGAGTTGCATAGGAGTGAGTTGCGTTATTTGGCTGGTATTGTGGAACCGAGGCAGTTGTGTCTGGTTGGTCCTACATTTTGTTTATCAGATAACAATGAAACCTCATGTTTCCTAGTCTTGCTGCCACGGGTTTTGACATCATACGTTGTGTGTTTGTGTCCCTTAGTAAGGGTAGGTTATTACAGACAAAAGGCTGACTTGCTGAAGAGGTCTTCTGGTGCGTGTGAATGTGTGTGCAAGACTCTGTGTGAGATCTATCCAGAATCACCAAGCAGAGAGCAGTGGCGGTGTCCAGGCTGACTTGTGCAAAAGCAAGTGTGCAGATCTGCGGTTTCAGGAGCACTGAGAGAGCTGTCTCTGCTACATGGCAAACTCACTGCTCAGAGTGTGTTTAGTTTATAGGTAGGTAATTCCACATTATAGAGAAGATAGGGCACCTTTGTGCCAATAAAGGATGTACTTACCTGGGTTTTTTTAAAATATCTGGCCACAACTAGACTGAAATTGGCAGGTAGCACATAACTCATCAGAAAACGCATTTGTTTATAAGGTTTAGTGGATTTTCGTTACTGGGTGGATCCACAGTTCTCTCAATGTCTGGTAGTCTAACAAAAGTACCTTCTTTTGCTTGTGAAGTGGTTTAATGATTACTGAATCTCTTGTGTAAATCAGCTGCTGGTCTTTTTCTTCTTCAATACGAATATCTATAAACTAGGCCAACGACTACTAGCTGTTTCAATAGCTGGCAGTCTTGCAGGAGAGAACAAGGGGAGGATGAATACAGAAAATTAATTTGTCTTTTATCCCTGTGGGAAGGTTGCTCTGCCAGGTCTGGGTTTAGCTGCGTGGCTGGTCAGTGGCAGGAGATGGTGCTTTCTAGTGCTGACTGTACTGAGCTTGTTCTGGGAACTAAAGGGTTTGGTTTCTGCTGGTGTCAACCTGACTCCTTTTTAGAAGCACTAAATTCAATTAAAAAAAAAGTCTTTATGGCATGTTTTCCTTAATCTTTACCTTTGTGATGTGGTAATTTTTTTTCCTTTTCCCTTTTTAATTTGATTATTCATTTTTTCCTTTGACTGAATTTGTCTTAATCACTTCTATGTCTCATCAAAAAGTGTTTCAGACCTGAGGACAGCTTGACTTGTCCAAGTTCTTCTTTTGAACTTTCAACTCTAGATTTTAATGAGCATCCATCTGATTCTACTCAAGCTGCAGCAGGTTATTACATCTGCTGTGGTACTGATTTAATTGTGCGGCTACATTACTGTGTTGCGATTCCTGGAATCTCTGTAACCACTTTGATTTAATGTATAAAAAATACAAAAATTCTTTTGTTTTCTGAGAGTTAAGGAAAATGTTTTCTAATTCGGGCTGAAATTATAGAGGAAAAAAGGAACATGAGGAGGCAGTGAACGTGTGTAGTCTTACTAATCCATTGCTCTTAAGAATTTCAGCTGCAGTGTTAGAGATGTGTTTTTGGTAACACATCACAGGATTTGTCATGATTGGCATCTTTGGATTTAAATTTTATTAGGTGTTTGTAGCCTCTTCCCCTTGTTTTATTTTTACTGGTAGTATGTCTTTTGATAACTAACATTATTACAGTGTTTATGCTGCTGGAAGTGTCATGATTTACATAGCTGAAAATCACATATCTTTGATTAAGAGGAATTGCTTTTAAGGCTATTTTATTGACAAGAAATCTACAAATGTCATTAAGATTCTTTGATACAAATCTCTGCAGTTGATTTTTAGCTTCTAAAACATACTACTATATGGAAGAAGAGTTCCTCTTATCACTGAATTCACTGGGTTTTTTTTTCTATTACAATAAGGTCTTACTCGGAGTGTCATTTATATTATTTTCCTAGTCCATCTTTGTGATGTGTGTATTTTGTTGTTGAATTTTTTTCCCTGTGAAATTATTAAGGGCTTTGAATCAAAACAATGATGGCATTAGGAAAAACTAATTTAGGAAAAAAATTGTTAATAGGCATAGCATCGATAAAGCAAACAGTATATAGGGAGATTTTTGATAGCCCAGTTAAGATTATTTTTGATTGTTCTTTGGAAATAATGGAAGGAAGCTGCTATGTAGCACAAGTTAAAATACCTTTTGGTATAGGAAAAAAATTATGCCTTCCATTTGTGTTCTAGTAAAAGTTTGACATTCTGCCTAAGAAGAGGGGATCACAATTTAAAACATCAAAACATTATTATGAAAAATGTCCAAATTTCTCACAAAAAAATCTGCAAAATGCAGGGACATCAATATGAAACAGGAATGTTGTTGAACAGGAAAGAATGGTGGAAAAAGATGATTTTTTTTTTAATGGGGACATTTACTTTCTTCAGTAAAGTAATGAAATTTCTTTTCTTATTAAGCATCTTCCTCACTTTCTGTGTAGCCAGCCTGCTATCTTAACCATTTCTTTGATATATTTTTAAAGCTGGGGGGTTGTTTTAATCACTTTGAATCTCACAGGACTAATTTCGTATTATAAAGTGATTTACATACAGCAGCACACTTTCAGAAGTATCTGGTTCCCCTCGTTTAATATTTATATATGAGGATCATAATTTGTTTTCTCTCTTCATGAGGATGATGTACAATTTCATTTGACATTTATCTTGATTCAAGGACAGTGTTACTTCATCTCTGCTTGGCTTTGTAATATCTGTCATTCAGTGGAAGGGATTGTCCGCATCTCTGTAGGAGAGAAACTAATTTGTTGACTTGTAATATAATGCTGTTTTAAATGGAAAGATTTTTAATCTTTCTTTACATGGCACTATGTTGCTGATGATTTTACTTAAGATTCTGGATTATGCACTGCTAGTTTATTAGGTGACATGTTCAAAAGTTGTCTTTATTTACAAAACATTGGTGAGGTATGTTTTCTCCTTCCATTTTCTGATGATTTAAAATTCTAATTTTCTATTTCAGCTAAGTGTAGGTTTTAGTATGTAGAAATGTGTACATACCTTTTATCAATTAAAAGTGATTTTCTTTACCCAAGATTTCATTCTTTGGTGACCAGAAGCTGACCACTGGTAAACTGTTTGTAGCCATGAGACATCCCATATCATCCTATGCCTGTGCTTTCAAGACCTAACCTCTCATCCCATGCCTGTTCTCCTGGATTTTTATTGTAAGGTCATATAGATAGTTCATCCTGCATAGACTAAATGCTTGCTATTATTTGTTAGTTAAAATACATATATAACAATAGATGGTACGCTGTACAGTAGTACAAAGCAAAGAAAAACTAAAACAAATAAGGCAATATTCACTGGGTCTTTAGACAGTGCTGTTGCAGCTAAACAAGCTAAAGCAAAGCTCCACGCAGTCCCAGAAAAGTCTGGAAAAGTCCTAAACCTTCCATCATTAGCGTAATGCAAAGCCTGTTACTAACAGTAGCAGTATCATATTTACTTGGTTGCAAGGCTATACAGAAAATATTAATTAGTTTTTTATTTCCATAGAAAAAGAAAGGTTTCTGGTGTTGGAATGAGCTTTGAGTTGAATCACTTATGATGTCAGAGTAGAAGAAAAAGCATCATCTTCTTCTTAGGTCACACATTCTCAAGGATTTTCCCAGTCCTTTTTGAAACTCTCACTCTCCTTGTCTGTCACTCTTTAGTGATCTCAGCCCAGGCTCTCAGGTGAGACACAAGGCATAGGAAGCTGCTTGTAGGACACCATCTGACCTGAAGGATCTGAGAAGCATACATCATGGGAGGAACAAATGGGCTTGTCCAGATGAGTAGGACAGCTCAGCTCTGCTGCTTGAAACAAAAGCCATAGTTATGTTCTTGTCTCATCTCCTCAGTCCCAGATATAATCTCTGGTTGTATGCTCCACTCATGGTGTAACCACATCCTGTGCGAAGGCAGAAAGGACTTCCTTGTCTTGTATGCCACCATATGAAAATCCAGATGAATTTGACCATTCTTGATCTATTCATTTGGAGTATTCAGCTATAAAGGATAGCAATTGCATGAAGGATTTGTATATGTCAAGTTAAAGATCTTTATTATTTCTATACAGCAAAAGTCTATGTTATTTCTCTTATTTATTATTTCTCTTATCTAGAGAAAAATCTTGACTAGAAATAGAAATTATAATTTAAACAGAAAAATAGAATTTGGGCCTATTGAGGAACAAAACAGGAAAAACTGCATTTTGTTATTTTCCATCTACTAGGAAAAAAATCCACTTCTTTCCCCTCTGAAGTAAGCAAGTCTGTTGGTCCCAGAATGTTTTAGGTTTGCACATGCATAAAAGGGAAAAGATTAATTGGGTTATGTGGGAAGTAACAGGATAATCTGAACTTTGCTTAATAGGAAGGTTGCTGCGTGGCCAGGAAATTACTCCAGCCTAGTAACAAAGATTAATTGCATCGTTTAAAGTTCAAGATAACACTTTAACCATATCTGTCATCAGATCATAAACTCAACCCTAATATGGCCCCTCTGTATGCATCATGTGCAAAAGACACACAGGAGATAGAGGCTTTATTCAGTTCAGGGGACTGGCTGAAATATTTTCACTCCTTGCACTTAAGCATGGTCTCTTCTTAACCTTTTCCACAAGTGCAACAATTATGTGCTTCATCTCTGACGTGCAGTCCTTAACAATGAAGTGTCTGCTTATAGTAAATGCCTCTCTTTCAAAGCTGGATATTCTACATTACCTTTTAAAGGTGCAAATTATGTTGGAACTGCCTTTTAGAAGCTTAGTAATGATTCTTCCAATTGCTAACGTATTGGTGCACAGCTTACACTCAAATGCAGAGTAAGTGCTCTGCTTTTAGCTAAAGATGTTTCATGTTGCTCCTTTTCTAAAGCTTTTTCTTCTGTTTCTAGCTTGTATTACCATTGATTTCATGGTTTCTCCATTTTGTTTTCAAATTATTCATTTTGATTTTAGATTATATCGATCAGAGGTCTTAGAAAGCTCTGGGATTCTGCTTCTTACCTACAATTTATATATCTAGACGTGGTGTATGATAGAGATAACTAGGGATTTTATTTTAGTCACTTTTTAAAATATGATCAGAAGATTGTGATTTTATTTCCATTATTTCTAATTAATTGCTTAGACTTGTTTAATGATACGCCTGTTGCTGATGCTTATAATTACGTATCAATCCATTTATTTTCCAAAGTGACTTTAAAATGGAATTTGTTGTGGAATACTGTGATGATGGTCAATAAGCTCATGTTGACCACTCCAAGGAAATTCCATAATTAAATTGGTAGACATGACTAATAAGAGAAAATACAGTATTCTCCATTTGTGTTTAAATGTGGAAGAATTTTTGATACTACATTTACCTGAAATGGTTGTAGTTACAGTTCTTTATGTTGAATCTGCTTTAAATGTAATACCTTCATTGCCATATAAGTAGATGTGAATTATGGCTATCGAGCCTGGGAACAAAAGAAGAAATTACACAACAAAAAAAGAAGAATTTATACCACTCATTGTAGAAACCACATAAGTGAAGTATTCAGCTCCAATTTACTGTGGATCTTCTTACAACAGTTGTGTGGAAAGAGAACAGTTAACTGAATAAAATCTTGTATTCTGTATAACATCTGAAATGTTGTTGGCTGTATGATGTATAGAGCATGAATATATGTGTTTATTATCGTTTGAAATCTTTTTATTGTAGGTATTTGTACAAAGTTGCAGAATGTTACATGCCTAGAGCTTCCAGTTTTAAGCATTCCTTCCTTAGATTAAAAAACACAAAAAAACCAGCAAAAAACAAACCACCAAAAAAATCAACCCATCCCCCTCCCCTGCCCCCCATTTGTCCCAGGCTGGTGTACTATACCAATAAAATATGATTTCCATTATAATAACTGACTTTATGAAGATTAAATGGTTTTGCAATTCAAACAAGGTAAAATTGCTTTAAAGCAAAATCAAACATGAGTTTGCTAGTTTAGGATTTGAATAGTGGAATGAGAAATCTTTTTGATATTGCTATTGTGCACTGGTCAGCTAAGAAGTAATTGCTTTTTATAAGGCAAATTTGCTTTTACTTTTCCAAGGTAATGAAAAGAACGTGAAACATTTCCTTTGAAATCAAAGTCACTATCACTCAAATGTCACCAGCAGAATTCCATCATATAGTTTCAGCAAACACATAATGAAAAAGTAGTGCTTGGAAATGATTGACAGAATTCTATTAGAAAGCTTTACTACACATTCATCCCTAATTAACTGTGTTGTAAATGAATAGTGATTTGATATTTTCATATTTATGTGTTACTAACATGTACAGAAAGAGACATCTGGAAGCTCTTTGTAGAGCAATAGCTTCAAGGTGCAAGTTGGAAACTGCAAATGCATTGAGGGAAGATGCTCTGAATGTCATTTTTATTTTTTTAATACCTAATGAAGTTTCATGCAAGAAACTATGCTCATTGACACAAGAAGGTTCTAAAATTTCATATGCAAAATTATTCAAGGAAAAAATAATCTAAGATTGAATCAAACCTTTAAACAGATATGCATAAAGGTCTAACAAAGAACTTATTACCCAGAGTAAAGATATTCAGTTGCATGAAATTAAAGCTTCTTAAGGAAAAAATTATGTCAAATATAGTTTAGTTCCTCTCCAGCCTAATAATCTATTTAGAAGAGGAGACTTTATCAGTGGTCTGGGAAATGCGTTTTAGGGGCAGAAGGACAAGGGATGTAAATTCAGTCTCACTGGGGAGGGCAGCATACTTTTAGCAAAATAGAAATATTTTGGGAGGAATATTGCAGTAGGCCCATGGAGTAGAACAATCTTCAAGCCTGTCCCAATGATTCTGATGTATTTCTTCTTTTAAACAAGAACAGGATGAAGGAGAGAGCCATAAAGTTAAAATGTGAATTAAACAAACATGGTTTCAGGCTAATGTAAAGCTATTAAGGTATTAGCATGGGAAACTGTATTCAGAGGATATTCTAAAAGTTGCTCAGCAACTGAGGAGGAGAGCTAACAAATATAATACCACTATGGTAACACTGAAGCCTAGTGGCAGGACTCACATTATTTGATATTTAGCATATTGGGGAAGACTTAAGTGGCAGAAGGGGAGGAGAATGATGGTTTATGCCAAATACAGTTTTAGCTGTTTGAATTACCAGTAGCTTGGGAAGATTCCAATGACAATGGATAAATCTTGCAAGAACTGAAGAGCAAAATGGTAACAGTGGGTGTCTGTTTTGTAATGATCAGACCAAAGAACAGAATGACAGTTCTGTAAAGGCTTATTTATATGTTACAGGAAGAAATTATACTTCTCTGTGGAGATCATGGAAATTTTTACATGGAGTTTTCAAGCCAGAACTTGCATTCAACTAATTTGAAAGTAATTTCAAATTGTCTCACTATTCTAGAAGACCATTCCTGACTGAATTATATGCTGAGTATTACTAATCAAAAAATGTTGATTTGGACATCATCCTGACTGAAAATGAAGACTCAGTCACAGCTCAGCATTTGACAGGATTCTGCTCAGTTAAGAAATGTGATCAAATGAATTAGAAGACAAAACTGAGTTGACATAATAGAATGAAAATTGTGAGTTATATAAAATATTCAGTGAATTATATAGGAAAGCCTAATGCCACATTAGGTACAGAAGACACTCTTAATTTTGAAAACAAACAGCTCTATTTTAGGGACAAGTTAGATGCAACTATAATGTTAGACAACTAGGTTTAACTGAAGGAGAAGTACAGAAATAGAGAAAATACAAAGCAAGAGTGAAGAATTGCAGAAAGTCAGATGATGGGGAAAAAAAAAAGAACATTAAAAAAATATCTAAGGCTGGCAGGTTTTGGTTAAATGGGTATAATCCGATAATGATATTGAATTAAATTAATGGACTTGAAATAGTGAAACTAACATGTTAACATTATATTGAAATGGAATACATGTGTGCAATTACCAAAACTCAGCTGAGGATGAACTAAATTAAACAACTCTATGACACTTCACAGAATCATAGAATCCCAGAATGGTGATCATAGAATCCCAGAATGGTGGAGGTTGGGAGGGACCTCTGGGGATCATCTAGTCCAACCCCCCTGCCAAAGCAGGTTCACCCAGAGCAGACTACAAAGGACCGTGTCCAGGTG
>Ga0181612_177069_pt1 | contig 12471 bp, 8 predicted proteins | sample HoacroProtozoa21_FD_119630 | JGI IMG/M metagenome (GOLD analysis project Ga0181612, IMG submission 119630) | Hoatzin crop microbial communities from Cojedes, Venezuel. Combined Assembly of Gp0051906, Gp0051904, Gp0051908 | reverse complement strand
GAGGTTGGACTAGAACGCCTTTAAAGGTCCCTTCCAACCCAAACCATTCTATAATTCTATGATAATTCCCAAGTTCACTGGGTGGATGGCTTTGCTTCAGGTTATCTTGTAAAATAACACCGAACAGGATTTTTGTACTGGGGTTTTCCCAGAAAAGGCCATTGCTTGCCAGCTTCTGCTGGCACTCCCCAAGTCCAGTGCCGGTTGCAGTATCTCTGCTGGCCAGGAGTCTTAGTTTCATCCCTTTCATCTCACCTGTTTTCCCTCCCTTTCTAACTGCAAAGTCAGTGTCAGAAAGGTTAAAACTCTTCTACTTTGTAACGTCAAGGCAGAAATTAACTTTATAAAGGAAAAATACCCCAGTCAAACTGCAGATAAACTTAGTTTCTAGTGAAAACTTTCTTCATTCACCTTCCTCTACATTAAAAGTAAAATGGCACAGTGTGCTTGGTATGTGAATAAATGCAAGCTTGATTTAGCTTCCTGACTACAGCAGAAAAAAATTCAGGCATGCTTTTTAAGGAATGGTTATTTAAAAGTAATGTGTTTTTGTTGCAGCATGATTATATATTTAACAGGAAACTAGGTTGCAGTCTTTATGACTAACTCTTGTTAATGCTGCTCCCTTGGTTTCCAGGAGATGATGACTATAATGCTATGTAAGATCCTCAGGTATGTAGCATCATCTCAGACAATTTTCTTTTGTGTCCCATGGTATTACTGCTCAATCATTATTTTGTAAAGAAAGGTATTACATTCAAATCTTGTATTAATTTAAGGTTTTGATTTTCCTTCTAACTCCTCCTTGTTGGTCTGAGTGGGCCATAGGGGGACCATAATGGGACCACATTCTGAGTTTGTTTTTTTTGTTTTAGCGCTTCATACGCACAAGTACAAAGTGTATCTGGAACTTGGGTTTTACATGAAGGAAAAACATACTAAAATAATTATCTTTTGAGATTAAATCAAGCAGGGAATTACTGGGAGGATTTTTTTTTCCTCTTACATGTATTTTTAAAAGACTTTTTTATTGACCAAGGTAAGTGTATAATAAAATTTCTCAACCCTACGTCATTTGTTGCATAGGAACAGTATTTACAGACGATAATTCTGTAAAGAATTGTGTGTGTAGTTGCTCAGAACTCCGGGTATCTTTTCCAAAAATGTTTGTGTGGGAAAGAAATAATTTGGGACCTGTCCTGCACAGACTTCCATTTGAGAGTCAGAAGCATTAAGCATTAATATTTTTCTAAAGACCACCAATCCTGTTTGGTTACTTTGGTAGCAATGCAGGTATTTTCTTACAACTGCATGTATTTTATGATTGTTCTTTAAAATACCAGGAACGTTGCTGTCATTGTGCCTTTTAGCATCGTATATTACCATGATTTGACAGCTGACAAAACAAGCATGGGAAGACTGACATTTGTGCCGGATGTCTTTCATTATATATTTTCATAGGCTTAATTTTTCATGGGCACACTTTATATTGGCAGCTTTAATATTTTTTGCAGATGAAGCTTAATTGTCTTTATGCACATTTATATTTCAGTAGATTAAAATTTTACCACAAAATGTACTTGTAATTTAATTGCTGTGCAGAAAGTAAAAGCTTAATGAAAAGATGACCTAAAAAGGTATGACCATTCTTTAGGCTTTAGAAAAAGGAGTCGAAAGCATCTTATTCTGATAGAGAAGCTTTTGACCACCTGCGGACCTTAATGCTGTATTTTTCCTTTCGTTGCCTTATGGTGGCCCATGAGAAACTCTTGTGATGCTGCCTTAAGGAACAGACAGGGCCCTGTTATCCATAATCAAGTGTGTAATTTAAATTTTTGCATGGACTTAGCTAGGTTCTGGTGATACGTTGTTGTATGGCAGTCTCTGAATCCTTGACAAGTGAGTGAAGTACTGCTGAAGCTTGAGTTGTCTCTTGGGCTTGGCCTTTCTGCTGCTTGGTTTCCTGATGCATCTGGGAAGCGTCTCCCAAGGAGGAACTAAACATAAGAGTCCTTCAATGGTCCCGTCGCTCCTGCTATACATTCACACTACCTGTCAGCCCCTTTTCACTGCAGTGTCTTAGGAAATGGGAGTGGAGCGTAAGAAACATGGTTTAAGGCTTTAACAAATGTCAGATGTTAAGCGGGGTAGGGCCAAGCCATGGTTTTACTTTCCTGTTCTTGAAAATAGTGAGATATCTGATACACGCTTGTTATATATGAGGATGAGATTATGGTTTCAGAAATTTTTCACGCACTGTGGATGAAAGAGAGATTATGAAATAATGGTTAGCCAGTGCTGTGTCGTTTTCCTGTGGTGACAAGGACTTAAATTGTAAAATTGCCAACTTGTCCGATTCAAGTTATGGTTTTAAACATCCATAGTAAGCACCAGGACTGTTCTGTGGCTTGTCTTGGGGTGATACACTTACTCTCACTCAGAGGTTCATCATGAATTGTCTCAACAGGACTCACTTAGACCTGGAATGTTCTTGCAGAGGAACTGGTTTTCATTAAGTTAGTGTTTTTTGAAGAACACTGTCTTTTAGAAAATCTGAGTGCTGCTAATCTGAAGCTGAGACTGCAGCTGCAGCAGGGCCCCCCGTTCTCCCCGTTCTCTTGCAGTGGGAAGATTCATGGAGTGGAACAGAAACTGAGTGCCATCTCTTTTGCCCTAACAAGTTTATGGTCATCTTCCAAATGAGATTTGATTCTGGAGAAAACAAAATGGTGGGGAAAAAGACCCGTGGTTACAGCAATAAGATGGTGAGGGAACAAAATTTCATGGGTATTTTTAAAACAATAAATGTAGTTGTTGACTCGTTTATGGATTTCCTTTTACATAATGTCTCGCACCCCCCCACTAGTTTTGCTCCGCTGTACTTCACAAGACTCCCTGTGTTTGTGTGTAATACTGCTGTAATCCTGTCCTTCCCTCTCTCAGCTTCTCCCTTAAGAGATTTCAAATAATGGTTTGAAATGTTAACACTTCTCTTTTTCAAAAATGTTTTTCCTCAGCTTTCAAATGAGCATCACTTTGAATTGTACTTCTGATACTCTTCATTTTTCTACATTTAAGAAAACGAATGGAGTGCTCTCATTCTGTTTTCCCTTCTGTAACAGAAACCATAAAAGTGAATAGGACCTAATTTGTGCTGGCATTACAAAACTGGTAACGTTATCTGCATACATTTGAACACCATTCAGAATTTTAGTTTTATGAAAAAACTTCTCTGATCTCCTTTTACCAAATGCAGAATTTATGTGCATTTTAATATAACATAGTCGTGGAGACAAATGAAGAGAAGCATGTGGATGTGGAAGGGCAATAAAATGAGAAATTTGAACTGCAGAAGCCTTTAAAAACTTAAGATACTTGTTTATTCTATTCAAGTGACAAATGTTTTTGGCAAAGAAACTGTTATGGCATGTTAGTTCAGTTGTAAATATATTAATTTATGTATTTGGCTACAAATACTATGATGGGTATTTTTATAACCATCCTTTAAGAACATATTTTATTATAAAACATTGCAGTTTCAAAAAAGTATATAAATTTCTGCTGCACTGTTTACATCAGTAATAGCCAGGAAATTCCAAATTAAGACATACTTTTATTTTTCATGCGCAAATATAGTCTAAGGTATCTGGTCCCAGATCTCCGAAATCAAGAGCTAAAATCTTGGCTTCAGTAGTCACAGATTTCTGTGTGTGTTTTAGTATGGACAACATGGATGGCATTTTTTCAGCGTAATTGTGTGAATGAAGTGTTGGTATACTTTCTGTGTATCTCAGGATTTGGGCAGTAGAATAAATTAAAAGTCCAGCCTCTTGTGATTCAGATAACCAAGTAAATAAATAAATTGTCATAAACTCTGGCAGAAGTGGAAAGATTGGGCTATTGCATCCAGTGCTGTTCTACAAATTAAATGAGTGTTTAGCTGTCTCCCAAGTGTAATACTCAAATGGATGGTACTAAAATATGCACCGCTACTACCAGGCAAGAGAGTTATGAGAAAAAACCTTGAGAGTAACAATTTTACATTTCACATAAATGCTTTTTATTTCTCTTCTCTACATGTTGTTTTCCTGCCCTTTTTCTGTCTACTGGTGTTACATCACTTGCACACTTGGTTTTTAAATGCTCTTGTGAAAGTATCACTCTGTTACTTCCAGCTGAGTAAGTACTCAGTTGCACCTCATAAGCTTTCCAAGTCACGTCTCGCAACAGTGACAACCGTGGTAGGAAAACAACCAAGTTTTTACAGCCCTGTTCTTGTTCTCATGCACCACGTTAGTGATGCTTGGAGCTGATTGCAGGCCTGCCGAGGAGTGACAGTGCAGTAATATCAATTATTCCATTCAATGGTGATGTAAATGTTGATCGGTTTTCAGATACGAGTCCTGTTCCTTAATATAGCTGTTGCCCACATATGCGAGCTCGTCCTGTTAAGGAATGGCCTTCGGGGAAAATGAGTCCTGAAACGCTTGGGCCTGGAGTTTATAAATTTCCTAGGAACTGCAAAGTAAAGAAAAAATGGTTGGGTGATTTCAAAGGCAGCGATGAAGCACCACTGGCCTACACCAATGAAAAGCAAATAAAACATCAGCCTTTTGTAAGGCAGAGTAGAAGACTTATTTCTTCGATCACATTTTATGAAATTTATCTTGTACTTAAACTTTTAAACAAAGTTCTTGGGCCATTCAAGTGCTGTCAGTAGTGACAAAATGTTGGAAGGATGTGCAAGACGGTTTTTATTCTAGTGCCAGTTCTACTATTCAACCTTAACGTCAACAACTTTTGTCACCAGGAATGTAATATAACCAATAGCAGAGTAAAATCTCAGCCCAGCTGTCCGGGGACGGTTCCTCTGCTGTTGTAAATTAGTGGGAATTCTTGTGAAAGAAGCTTTCCATGTCGGGAGTGCTTTGGAGAGTATCAGTGCAGGCTTCAGCTGCCTTTCATTTGCCTGACTTAACTGTATGTTATGTCCATCTTTGCTCCTAAAAGTTGTGCGTAAATAATTGCCTGTCATCTTACAAATAGCCTGACAGAGCTGTGATTGCAAAACCAGCTTTGAATGGGCTGTGCACAAAAGGACAAGTAGTTTTTCTGTGCATTTGGTTGTATTTGAAATTACTTTTGGCTGGAATTTTTCATTGTGCTGTCGTTCTTCAGCTCTGTAATTTCAGAAGACTACCATACATAAAGTTCAAATCCAATGGAAAACTATTACTACTCTTAAGTCCATTTATTTTCTAACATTTTAACATTTTCTGCTGAATTATGGATATTTGGTTTAGTTATCTTACTTTAGCCAAACATTTTTGTCTGGTACTGCCAATTTCATGACCAGTAGGGAAGGTATGTGTAAGATCCAAGGGCTCTTGTGAAGGGCGTGTGTGTTCAAAGACAGAATTAAGAATAAATCCTCTGGGCTTTTTCTTTTTGACCTTTTTAAACTACAAAACTGTGCTTTATTGGGTTTCCTCTGTACTGTGGCGTGTGGAAGCTTTGTACGATTTTTGTTCTGCCTTGTTCTTAACCTGCTTTTTGTTGCACCATTCTTTTAGTTTGGCTTCTGTGAAATACGAGAGTCAGATTTCTAACATAAAGCATGTTGGAACAGGTTTTACTACATCTCCTTTTTTTCCATTTGTGTGTTTGGGTACCTGTAAGTTTGAGAATTAGCTACCTTCACTTGGTGATTAGAACATCTAATTTCTTTGCGGGGTTAAAAAGAAGTCCTACTTCTGTAAATCAGTACAAATTTACATGTCTTCATCTTAAGCTGTAGTTGTCATGTGGTTTTGGACTTTTGATAGATACAACCTGTTTATTTTAATTAACTCTTGGGCAGAAGTCAACAATACTGAGGGGGAAAGAGCTCAGCCAAGCCAGGTATATATTCCCACTGGTGGGGTGGCTAACATGTTCTGCTTGCTGTCAGAAGTACTTCAGAATTATATTACCTTGTTTTCACGTTAAAACTACGTTCAAGGCTACAGCCTTGAATACTTGCTCTTTTTTAAAATTTCTTTTCCTCTTAACCCTCCATTCTTAAATGACTATTATTTTTATATGTTCAAGTAGAAAAACTTAATGAATGAGGCTTGTAGAGTTGAGAGGTCAGGCTACTCCTCAGCTTTGCAGCAGAACTATGTATTTTAACAGTTTTATGTGAATTGGATATGAAGAGTATTTTCTGTAATTATAAAGTGCAGGTGTGGTAGTGTTTGTTTCTGGTAGCATTTTGAGCAGATCTACTGATAAAAGAATATGCTTGGGTTTTTTTTTAACGCATTAGTTGAAATTTTTGTGACACAAATATTATACTGTGGCTAGAAAACGTGTCAGCGAATCAAGATTTTTTCAATACTGTTTAAATTAATGAACAAAATCAGAAGAAATAATGTATTCCAAGGGTACCTCTAATATATATGCAAGATCTTTTTAGACCTGATTTAGCAATCTGTGATTTTTGTGTTGTGAATGACTGCAAGAAGAAATGTTCTTAGAATTGGTTCGTATGGCTCTTCTCTCATGATCTTTATATGTGGTGTTTCCTAGAACATCTTGTTAGCTGTTTTAAGATAAGCTAGAGGAAAAAAAAAATGTGGTAATGGTCTGTAACTTTTTAAATTTTGCTTTATGGAGTTAGCTGTTTAGGGGACTCAAGTAGATGTTTTATGCTGTTGTTTCACAGAAGCAAAACAAAAGCATGCCATCTTTTTGATAAGAATAGGAAGTTCGACATCTAGAGCAGTTGCTCCAGTTGTCCGGGTTTCTAATGCCCCTATTGTGCTATCTGGTTTTAGGTGAGCTTTTTATTTTTTTTGCCTTACTCATTTAGGCTTTTTTTTTTTCTTCAAAGAATTTCCCTTTGGAGATGTGTTCTCTTTGACCTAATAGAAGCACTGGAGAAGTGCTTTCTTTATTGAAAGAGATAGTGTCACATTTTATTTTTTTAATTTTTTTACTGCCAAGGTTCCTAAAAATGGAGGCAGTAATGGTTTGTTACTTGAGACTTTCATGCTCTACTGGGACGTATATATCTCTTCAGAGAACTTTACAACACTTCTGGAACTATAACTGTGCATCACAAAGTATCATCAGTTTTTAATTTAAGAAACCAGGAAGATACATGTTTGTTTCTGCGCCAGCATTAAACTGAAGAGTTGCTGGATACCAGTTCCATGCTTAGCTTCCTAGGTTGTGCTGCTTGTGCAGAGGTATTGATCTTCAGGGTGTTCAGCAATCCTTGTGAGTTGCCCCTGTCTACGTTGCAGAATTTGTCAGACATGGGGTACGTTGCCCTGGAAAAGGGCTCATTTGTCAGGAGGCTGCGTGTTCTCCCATGTGGGGCTTTTCCAAATGTTGTGAGGCACCACTTAAGTTTTGCAGGAATGTTCAGCCGGTAATCTCAGTCGTCTAAGCTTTAACATATGTCATATTAGTTTTTTAACACATAAAATGAACCTGAATGTTTCCAGCTGTTATTTGAAGTCCTCATTCACAAGGACACTTGTTTCAAGAACTCAAATTTATTGTATTTGTGTGACAAGAAATAGAAATAAATATGCTACTGTATATACTTGTTTATTAATAGCATAAATTGATGGAAGTGCAATGCTTATGTAGAACAGTACTACTTGGAAGAACGTTTGGGGGAAACAAAATCTTCTTTACAATTTTTTACAAAAAACTACAAATGCTGAAACCGAGGGATTGCTGACATGCCTTTTCACTGGATCACTGAGTAGGGAAACCCTGTTCTGGTTGATTTGTGTTTTTTTTTTTTTAATTACATTCTACAACAAATCCTGTGATTTCTTGACTTCCCGGATTATCTTTTAAACCTTTCTTGCTGCACAGAAAGGGGCACTGACTTGGTACTTGCTGTGCTCATAGGCAACTCAGAAGATGATGCTTTGCATGGTAAAGTGGAACATGCTGTGTGTTGTGTTGTTAACAAATCTTAAAAGCACAGATGGCGAGCTCTCCAGTTAGAGCTGGCATTTGTATGGTGTGTGTGTGTTACCTAGGGAAGTTGTGCCAGCAGTGACAGAGTACACAGAGCAGCATTCCACAGAACTTGTGACTTTGTACCCTGAAAGTGTTTAGCAACCCATACAGATTATAACAGCAAACATTTTAGCCAACTTTGGAAAAAGTTGCCATTACAGGAAGAAAATAATCATTTAACTGTAAATAAACATTTTCTGAAACTTGTCAGGAAGAGAATACAGTGTTATTCTTACTTCATGGTTTTGTGTTCCTGAGTAGACTGCGCATGTGCAAAGGTTTTGCCTCCTCTTGAGTAGAATAGTTTGTCATGGTGACCATATGGGGTGGTTGATAGCAGCAGCATTTTGTATGTAGTACAACTACATAAATGCCAATCAAGTTGTAAACAGCAAAAAAGTTAGCTTAAAATACAGCTGAGTTAGAAAAAAAAAAACACACCAGATTTCGACAGTACAGTATAAATCTGACTATTCTGGACAAAATACGGTCTGGAACGTACATACCCACTTATCGCCAATGTTATGTGTGTGTCTTGGCAAAGTGCATTGGTGTTTTATCAGGTGGACAAAATAAAAAGTAAACTTAGTAGGTATCAGGAAGACTAGAAGCTCAATTCTGGAGCAGTATATTATTGCTGGGATATAGTTATTATGGAGCCGTAGTAAGTTTAATAATAGTAATAGTGAAATTGTTAGCAATTTGAAATCCCTTAAGCCCATCTGGAGTTGGGTGACACTACACGAAGAGCATCCTTTTCTCTCCTTATAGCTCTGCAAGTATCATAGAATCATAGGTTGGAAAAGACCTCTAAGATCGAGTCCAACCATCCACCCAACAACACCAATGCTACTAAAACATATCCTGAAGTGCCACATCTACACGTTTTTAAACACCTCCAAGGATGGTGACTCAACCACGTCCCTGGGCAGCCTGTTCCAATGCCTGACCATTATGTTTGCAACAAGCTTGCTGTAGGTGTGACTGAGTTTGCTTTAGCCATTGATGGGTTTTGAATGTGAAATACTAGTGGATCATGTTTACTTTAGGTGTTTTTGTTTCACTGTTTCTGAAGATGGGCCCCCTAACATGGGTTTGTTTGTCAGCCATGCATAAAATTGTGGTCCACCACACACTCTGGAGTATATATAGATCCATGCCACATTCAAATAAGCGTTGTGTCTACCTAAAAGGCTGGCTTGCCAGCTTAGTGCAAAAATACATGTTGCGATACAGATTTCGATGTTTCCTCAGTTTCTGCAGTGGGCAGAAACTGCCCCTGTGTTTGGGCTTGGCTCAAGCTGAGGGATAACTTCCCGCTCGGTTCCTGCAGTTATATTACTTAAATAAAAGCCATTCTAATTCTGACAAATCACTTATTTACGTTTTCACTTCACTGTAGAGTTTAGGGGTTACTTAAGGGATAAAATCATAGAATTATATCATAGAACGGTTTCCGTTGGAAGGGACCTTGCAGATCATCTAGTTCCAACCCCCCTGCCATGGTCAGGGACACCTTGCACTAGACCAGGTTGCTCAAAGCCCCATCCAACCTGGCCTTGAACGCTTCCAGGGAGGGGGAATGATGGTTCTGATTTGTTTGCCAAGGGTAGTAAATTCTGCTATAGAATTCCAGTGAGTCATTGAAACTGTACATTTAAATGTTGAATAGAATGGTGTTTCTTAAGCAGTTATTTAAACAAAACATTGTCTGAGTGATGCTCAAAAAGCATCTTTTAATTGGCTTAGAAAGCTCATTAATGAGAGGGCCTTCAGGTCTTCAAAAACCCTGAGAGTTTATATTTGCTTTTTAGATGTGAAAAGGGTTATATAATTGATTAGTATGAGCCGCCTCAGCCTTTCAGGCTATAAATAAAGAACATAGCTCCAAAGACACCAGTTTGCCAAAATAACTTGGATATGTTTGAAAACACTATTAAATAATTACGAGTTTTGGCTTAGGTACTGTTTCTGTAGAACCTCTAATGGGTATTGAATAGGTATGAAAGGAAAGGTTAACTGTTTCCCTTCTTAAACATACTTTTTCTTTTTTTAACTTAAACTGAGCCGAGGTTTTCCAAAATTCTTTAACAATGGAATAGCTCTCCTCCTTCAATATATTCAAGACCACCACACACTTCTAATAGAGACTTATAGGGAAAATACTCTAAACAGGACCATGTGCCGACCATGGCCTTTTGGACCACTGTTTGGAAACTGCTGCTTTTTAATATTTATTGGTAAGCTTGTAGTATAGCTCTTTTGGCCACAGCAGGAACATGCATTTTAATAGTGTTAGTACTGTAAAAATGATAACACTGTTGTGATTTTCGTCTTAGAGAAATCTTCCACTATTACTGCATTTTTTCCAGCTTTTCATACTTAATCTGCTGTATTGGAAAATGTAAGTTTTTTTACACTTGACTAACTGTACATGTGGAATTATTTAAAAACATCAATAAATACATTTCCACATATGGACTTTTCATGGGCCCTCATTTTCAGAACAGCAATTAAATATGTACTCTTTTTTTAAGAAAACATTTACATAGCATTTAACTGAGTGACACACGCTTGGTTAAATAAGGGTATCTCCTGAGCTGGAAATTAAACTTGCTAAAATTTGTTGCCTTGATTCAGTCTGTATGAAATGTGAGCAAGCCCTGCTTTTGTAGCTGATTATTGTGGATATAGCAACCTGGATATTATCAAAGTACAATTGCAGAATTGCAAACAGTAATTGAAAAAAGTTAATATGGGTTAAATTTATTCTCGGGTTCAGGCTGAAAAAAGGTTGAATGAAATCTGAGTTGCTTTTATACTGAAAGCTTTCAGGTTTTGGTTGATGGTTTCTTACATGTATTTTGTCAAGAAGACTATAAATACTTGAAAACAGCAGCAATGAAATAAGGAGGGTTTTTTCAGTCTAACCATAGTGCTATTTTGGTGACACTAGCAGACCTCTTGAATCTAGTGGCTCTTGGCTTTTGTTTTTAAAGCTAATTTCTTCTTTCATAATTACTTAATTGTGTTCGCATGGAGTTGAAACCTGGCACACAGGATGTGTGCCCAGATTGCCCACTGTAGCTGCACATGGAGATTACCAGAGCTGCACAGCTGCCCAGGGCTGGGGCATGTGCTTTGCCTTCTGATGAAGATACAGCAGATGAAGCAGCATCAGCTGTTTCTGTCGCAGACAGCAGCACTCGCATTTTCACCTGAAAGTAGTTAGGAGTTACTTTTGCTACGGAAGCTCTAGTTAAGCCTTTTTGGTTTTTACCATGGTGTAAGACATAAATCATTGGGATTTATTTTTGTTTCTTGCTACCAAGGTCTGTGTTCGATGGCAGTCAGTAGGTGCTTAGCCTGAGAATGTCCATACGTACAATTTGCCCTGCAGACTCCCCTCTTCTGGCGCACCACTGTCTGTGAGCTGCCCAGTCCATGTGTCTTGCTGTGCCGAGCAAGTGCTAGGCTGCTGAGATGCTTGAGGTTGTGTGTGTGCTGGAGGGTGCTCTCTGACTGCACCCGAGTTTTGTATCTCGTTATCAGCAGAGCGAGCAGGTCCAGTTTTCTTGGTGGCCTTGGGGCAACCCTAAAGAAGTAGGGTGGTTACAACCAAAGTATTTGGTCTTTGAGATGCCTCTTGCTGTATGATAGTCGTTTGGAGGGCCTATTTTCTAACATTCAACCCCTCCTCTTTTTTAAACTCCCACTGAGAAGTCTGTGATACCTGTCTAAAATGATTCTTAATGGAAAAGTTCCTGAAGATCTCTGAAATGCTATCTCAGTAGCAGCCTCCTGCTTTGAAGTTGGCTCTGTCACGTGTTCTGACTGCAAGAGCCAGGTCCAGGAGACAGGAGAGCTGTTGATTGAAAGAAACCTCATGCCATGAAGAAATGCTCTGACCCACTTCATCCGTCTGTCTGGGCTGGCGGTTAGTCCTTCTCCCTGAAGCAGGAGAGATCAAACATTCCCAGGTGTGGCCCAGCATTATTTGCTTTCACAGATCTGGCTGAACAGGGGGATAAGAGATTTCATGAGGGTTTCTGTAAGCAGACATACCTCCTGTGTCAAAAATACATCAGTTCTGTGAGATTAAGGCTGGAGGATCACATACCTTGGAGTCAGTACTGCATCCTTCATCTCTGAGTGAATCAAAGTATGACTGTTTCTGCAATGTTAATGTTGACATACTGGTACTTCTTGGTAAAGATGTTGGTTTCTTCTACCAAGACTGCTTGGTGTCCAGTGCAGGTCAGAAATCTTCCACCAAGGTAGTCCTATTCTCCATATATCTCAACTCTGTGTAGTAATAAAAAAGCACTGTTTTTTACTCTTAATGGATTTCTTCCTTCACTTAGGCATCCCTTGAAGAAATATCCTTGTTAAAGATTCTTTACTTTGAGAAGTCTTCCCACTTTCCTCTCTTATCGCATAACAAAT
>Ga0181612_135112_pt1 | contig 12471 bp, 8 predicted proteins | sample HoacroProtozoa21_FD_119630 | JGI IMG/M metagenome (GOLD analysis project Ga0181612, IMG submission 119630) | Hoatzin crop microbial communities from Cojedes, Venezuel. Combined Assembly of Gp0051906, Gp0051904, Gp0051908 | reverse complement strand
GTTGGAGGGCTGCGCGGCGGCTGTCCGCCCGCCGCGGCTGCTCCTCTCCGGGCCGGGAGCCCCTCCGCCACGCATGGGGCGGGGCTGGGCCCCTCGGCCGCCCTCCCTCACGCTGCTGGCCGGGCGCCCGACGTGGCCACCACCATGCCTGCCCCGGCACTGGGCAGGGGTAGCTCCCCGCAGTCCCCGGGTCGGAGCAGGTCGCTGCCCTCGGCACTCGCCACCCGGGGCTCTCAGTTCTTCCTCTTTGCTGAGAACAGCTGAGAGGCGATGAGCTGAAGCCGCTATCTGATGTACCTTTAGCCCGAGCTGTTACTGTCCCTGTAACAGGGGAGTATTTCCCTGTCCACGAGGTCACGCCAGCCACAGAGACGCAGCGCGCCAGCAGAAATGGTGCTGCGCTGAGGGCGCCTGGAAAGGGCTGAGCTCAATCCCAAGAGGAGAAGGATTTCCACGCCTTCCACAGAGCCCACAGCCAAACCACGGCAGGGAGCAAGACCTCCCGATACCAGCATGAAGGAAGCCACTGAGATATTCTCTCTGGACAGTGCTGGCTGGAGCCAGGCGCCATGCAAGGGCTCGCCGGTGAGTGAGAGCTGCGGGGAGGAACGCGATGGGCTCGGCCACCCCACAGCTGCAGCGCTGAAACAGGGAGCAGAAAGCACGAGCGCACGGGCGACGGGGCCGGCGCCACGCGAGCCGCGCTCAGGTGCCTGCCACGGCGGCGGGGCTGGCGGAGGGGGTCTGCAAACACGAGGATGGAGCAGAAAGTCCCCGAGCATGGCCTGGACTGGCTTTCCCAGAACATGCCTTCACGCTGTGAAACCGGCTCCCTACATTTGCTGATTTTTTTTAAAATAATAAGTTCAACGTAAGCAAGCGGGCGGAGTGCTTTGGCAGCAGAGGGAGCTTGGAGGGCTCTAACGGGGCTTTTCAGGCTGCTTGGTGTCACGTTGCTTTCCGCTGTGTATCTAGGCGGAAGAGGTTGATCAGCCTCGCTTGCTGTGAGGGTGGGAGATGCACACAAAGACTGTGGTCACCATCTGCCAAAGATACCACAGGCACGGGTAGGGTCCGTTGCGCTGGGAACAGATACGTTTGCCTTGGCTACGGTACCAGTCTGACTCGTAGGAAAGGCACGAGGCTGTGCGAGAGATACGGCTGGCTGGAGTAAAAACTACAGGCATGCACATAGAATTAAACCCAAAGCCAGAAAGCTGCCTCAGCAAAGACTTCTTAATTGCAGCTATATGCAAAAAGTTAACCAAGGCAAGCAGAGACTCTGTTATTTTAACTGGTATCTCAGAACACTATGTTCCAGTTGACAAACTGAATTTAAAAAACAGAGGAGGAGAAAAAGAGACTGTACTCATGGTTGCACACCTACTTGTTCGCAAAGCCTCCAAGTTAACGAGTCCATGTGGAATACCATAATGAACATACTTCCAGTGAACCTCAATTTTTAGCTGCTGTAACTTGGGAATTTCAATATGCACCATTGCGGTTCAGTAGACTAACATTGCTGAAGCAGTACATTTTTTCCTCAAAACCAGAAATAGAGTCCTATCTCTTTATAGTGGCATGACATTTGTCTCCGTTTTGAAAGTGATCCCATTCAAACTGAAAGCAAATAGAAGAGCATAGCACAGCATGTTTGGCCCTCATACCTGCCGCTAGAACAAAGTACCTTTCACACTGATTAACAGATAACTCATTTCAACCCTTCAGACTTTTGCATTACATTAATTCATCAAAAATACCATTCTATCCCATAAAATACATCTCCCTTTGTGCTTTGCCTTTTTTGAACTCAGATTTTAACAGCACTTTAGGTATTGTAATTAACTATTGTAATTAACCTAATAACTTTTGCAGACCAAGGCCCAGGACACTATTTTTTGCTCTGAAGAAGATAACAGTCTGTATTTCACATACAGCGGAAAATCAAACATTCTCGAGGTCAAAGAACTCAACTACCAGGTAAAAGTTGTAATTTACATACCTCCCTTCAGCAGGGAGCATATCCAGCAATGCCTATTTCTATAATGCAAGCCTTTTGAAAAGCCAAAGAACGCTAGAGTTCACAACAAAGTTCACATGACTACTGCACAGTCAAATGCACGGACATTTTGTGAGCAGAACTGTGCTCTTGGCTGCAATATTGACAGCAGGCAAAATTCTCAATTGTAAATATATCTAGTAAAGCCAGGGGGTAAGACAAGAAGAGAGATCTGCTCCTAGGCTGTGTTTTTTCTCAGTCTTGAGCCAAAATATTCCTCTGAGGGCTGGGGCAGAGGGACCTTCTGTCTAGCTAGGGATAGCGGGAGTCCTTGCTGGCAAGAATGAGTATGCAGAGGGAAACAAAGAGAGGATGACTAACAAGCAGGATTTCAGGGAACCAGTGAAATTTCTGATCTCCCTTTGTGCCACCATGGTATCTGAAGATTTCACAATTTTCAATTTTGCATAATTTCAAATTATATTAAAAATTTTAAACATTTAAAATTTACAATAACAATATTAAGTACCAAAGTAACAGAGGACAGAGACAGATTCAGTGATTAACAGAATAAGAAACAATGCACAAAAACGATATCTGGCTGTAAAAGAACTTTCTTCTATGTTTTTCTGAAGATTAACAATATTGTTTTAACATATTCTCTACTTGTAACATCACAACTTTGAAGATATTTATTGCTGAGTATTTTATTGTCTGAATTGAAGAGACTTGTTTCTTTCTGTTAGGTTAACATGGCATCCCAGATTCCCTGGTATGAAAAGCTCGCACAGATGCAGATGCCATGGACCTGGAAATCAGATCCCCGTTCTTGTGTGCCAATAATCCAGAATCTGAATTTAAAAGTTCAGAGTGGTCAGATGCTAGCTATTATAGGAAGCACTGGTAAGAGCAACCAAATTTCATTATTTCACCAACTCTCAGAGAGAACGTACACAGCCAAGAGCAACACTCTGCAGTCTTTTGAATGGCAAAATCTGGTTGAGAAACAACTATGGCAAATGTGTCACTTAAATACACTCTTTAAAATGTATGAGGAAACAAAGAATGATACTGGGAGAAAAAACTTTCAAAATCAATTTTGTTGTTATGACTTGTACACATTTGCTGTTTGTTCCCTGAGGTGTAGTGGGGTATTGTAACTGTGGCCTGCAGTCCCAGCTCTGCTGGACATGAATCAGCTTCATGGCTCAGATTCAAAACAGGCCAACTGCAGACCTTACCCAGTAACACAGCAGCCAAATGAGGCCAGATCCCATAAGAAAGATCAGTGGTGACCTGCACAGCCATAAGCAGGAATTCCCTTTAATTCTAACAGCATAAAATAGCACGTTTGGATTAATGAAGAAAAACTGATGGAGAAGAAAAGACAGTTCCTCTTCTGTTCGGCTTTAAAGTGGGTCTCTGCTTTCTTACTTTTTTTTTTTTCCTGGTGGAACTGGTTTAATCTCCAGGGCGAGGCTGACTAATGGATAGATGAGATGTCCTTTACCCCGTGTGGTTTGTTGAGTCTAAGCTCATCTAGGGCGATAAGAAGTAGACACGTGACCTGTTAAACAGAAGTAAAAAGTACCCATACTTTGGAGCTAAAAACCCCCATGCTGTGTCTCCACTAGACTCTTACCTCAGGTTAGCACAGTGATTCAGTGAAGATGCTCTCTCTCAAAGGCCAGGCATATTTGCCAAAGAATTTTTAACTTTATTTCTACAAAAGAGGTTTTTCTTCCCCCTTGCCACGGGAATTTTTTCTTAGCACATATCCTTAATATAATTGAAGTTGTAGCTTAGAGACTTTCCTGATAATAAAAGCTTGTGATGAAATAACGTGTTGAGTTATAGATATAGCACCTGTGTAAGGCAACATACACTGAGCACAAACCCTTTTCAGCAAACTAGTCAAACTATTTTTAAAAGCTGTTTATCATCTATTTCATCAAATGCCTTAGTAAAATGGATTAAACTGCTGATGGGTTTCACATTGTCAATGGCAATCAATATGTCACTCTTAAATAGAGCAATACATGGTTTACAGATGGATGGGTTTCTTTTTTAAAATGTATATCTTAAGAAACAAGTGTGGAGTTAATCTTTCAACAGGGAGACTAGAAATAAATGACACCTAATCATAATAAGACAGCTCTGTGTGTTTACATACAGTATTATAGAGCAAAAACGAAAAATTCATTTGCTATTTAATTCCAGATCAGGTTTTGTTTTCATTGTTTTACTTACCTTAGCTCTGAGTATGAGCCAGCTTTTCTTAATTATTTAAATGACTTTTTGTCTTATTTAAGTCATAATAATTTTTATTTCAATCATGATTAAGATTCTTATTGTCTGTATAATCATTCAGCCCCTTAGTCATTCAGCTCTTCTAGCTGCCGTTTCTGAATTCGCAATTCCCTGCACAAAGCGAGCTCTTGCCGAACGTTTAGTTGCCAGCCCCGCAGCCAGCGCAAGATACCACCTTTCACTTACTTTTCAAAAGTGAGAGAGGTAACAAGAGGACAAAGAGATGGTGCTTCTTGAGTTCACGGAGCTACGCTCCACGCCCAACTACCCAGTTCTGCTGAGAAATGACAAAGGTTAAAGCCACGTACTCCATTCCAGAGGAGAGAGATTGCCTGAACATGAGCTTGTAGCCGGGTGTCAGTATTTTCTTTCAAAATCATCCTGTCTCTGCAGCTTTGGAAAAGCTTCAGGGAGGGCTGGAGAAAAGATGCTAGGGAACAAGAACTTCTGTCCTCTATCTGTGACTACATCAACTTTTCAAAATAATCCCTTGGAAATTAATTTAATTTTCAATTTTGGTTTTTCTAGATGGTGGAAAGACATCTTTGCTTGATGTGATAACATGTCGGGATCATGGAGGCAAAATCAAGTCTGGTCAAATCATGATCAATAACAAACCCAGCACTCCCCAGCTTGTTAAGAAATGCATCGCACACGTGCGGCAGGATGACCGACTGCTCCCCCACCTGACTGTCAGAGAAACGCTATTGTTCGTTGCCAAACTGCGCCTTCCAAAGTTTTTTTCAGACTCACAAAGGAAAAAAAGGGTAATTAAGCTGTTGGAAAAAAATAAAGTTGTCAAAAATGTGTCTGACAGAAATTATCCAAGAGATCCTGTGTGTTTGGAGTCAGAACAGCTAATCTGGCATTTTTTCATGTAGATTATGAATTATAAACCTTTTTCTTCTTTCAAAATAGAAACCAGCAATTGTTCCAAAGCTCATAAAAAATGACAATCTACAGAAAGCATTACAGAGGCTGAAAGAAGAACTAAATTGCTGATCGCTGAGCCTTTTTTAATATTCTCTCCAAAATCAAGATTTGTTTTCAAGTGTCTCTTGATCAGATAGCAATGTAATATCCAGATGAATTTTAAGCACGTTAATTATATTTTCAACCTCATCTATCCACGAACGCGTAAATGTACTCTTGCTTTATCTATGACTGTTAACCCTTCGGATCCCCCCCAGGTAGAAGACGTGATAGCAGAGCTACGCTTGCGTCAGTGTGCAAACACCAGGGTAGGGAACGAGTACCTCCGCGGCGTTTCGGGAGGCGAGAGGCGGAGAGTGAGCATCGGTGTGCAGCTGCTCTGGAACCCGGGTGAGCAAAATCCTGACACCTTCCTTGTGCCCACCACAGACCAAGGGAAATGGGGCAGTAAATGAAGATATGAGCTTTTAGGGAAGAGTCACGGACAGCTTGAGGAGTTCATGCTCAGGTCACTTAACAGGTCTTGCACCACCCTCTGCCAGAGGTTACCTCTCTATAGCAAAGTTAGGCACAGTGAGTGGGGGCTGGTCCATTTGCTTAAATTGAAATCAGTGCTGATCACAGATAATAACGTAAGGATGACAGTAATAATTCTGCAAATGGAGTGGTTCAGGAGCCAGCCCGCTTTTGCTTCTGTCACCTTTGCCAGCGGAGCAGCAGGGACAGAGCCAGGCAAAGACCCCTGGGAGCCTCCACCCACTGCTCTCTAAAACCACCACCACACGAACTACTGACAGCTGCCTGAAGTCACCCTCACAGCAGCGCTCTGCTTTGTGCGTGTCAGTATGAGGTTTGGTTTTTATCTGACCGCAGGCCACAAGTTACTTTGGAAGTTACTTTGGCCAGTTACTTGCTGGCCTGTTAGAACATCAAGATTGTTTTCCTTTCCTCCAACCCAGCCCATTTACATGCGCAACGTTAACAGGGAAGGTCATTTCCTTGGCTGCACAGTCAGTCATTGGGGTCTTGTGCAAGTCACTGACGTGGCTGGCTCATGCCGCAAGTAAACTAGAAATTTCCATCATCTTCAGTAGAAGCAAAACACGAGCCTAAATCTGCAGCTGATATTGCAGGATTGAATCCCCTATCTGCTCTTGTATATACAGATACACATATAGATATGTATCAAAAGCACTAATAATCTTGGCTGAGCCTCTTGTTGAGCAAGATTTCCCATCAGGTCTTCCACCAGGAAATGGATCTGTGAATTTTTTGCTTGTATAAAGTTACATTTTTGTAATTGTGGGGAAAGCAGAAGTCTTTTTTTGTAAAAAGTGCTGCTCGGGAGTAGATGTGCTGGTACTGAAGTGAAAGAATAACTAATTCTAGGAAAAAATAACTAAAGCTTTCTTTACATTTCAAACATGTGTTATACCCCCCAGCACAGAAACTATGTGTCTGTGTACAGAGATTGCCTTGTACTGATTGAGGCCATTAAGTTCTATGACAACACAAACAATGCAAAATAAAAAAACCTTTTCAAGTTTGTAACAACCAATCACAAAACCAAGCAAACGAAAAAAAATTCCCAACCTATGCATATCTCCTCATATATATGTGCGAACAGGTGTAAAACAGGGCACAGGTTGGGGGAAGAAGCTATCTAAAATAATGCTGTGTGAGTATTTACACATGAGCAATGCAACAGGTTTAAATATTGAGCATTCAGGTTAAAATATTTCAGTAGACAGGGTACAAAACTAATACTATTGTATTAATTAATATTCATGTACCTGATATTTGTACAGGTAAAGTGCAAAAACTGCAGAGAAGAATGTAAATTTAATAAGGAACCTAAATCTGCATCCCAATGAAAAAAAAGAAATTAAAAAAATGCTTGTTTCCAGTGGGAGCAGGATAAGATTTAAAATAATTACTCTTGGTCATTGTGTGCAGTAAGATAGGGGAAGGAGTTGCCATTGTTGAATATTATGTGATGTTGGCATGAAGTATACTTTGGACTTTTAATTTTTTTTTAAAAAAAAGGAAAATATCAGTGAGATTTCATGCACTAGCACCTTTTCACTTAGAACATATTTTCCAAATCAAACATGCTGCTTTCCACAGCTAATTTTATTGTCTTTGGCAGGAATACTCATCCTTGATGAACCCACATCTGGACTGGACAGTTTTACGGCACACAACCTCGTGATAACGTTATCCAGACTGGCCAGAGGAAACAGACTAGTTCTCCTTTCACTTCATCAGCCCCGGTCAGATATCTTCCAACTGTTTGATTTAGTTCTTCTGATGACGTCTGGACTCACTGTCTATTCTGGAACAGCTAGAGACATGGTCCAGTATTTCACTGAACTAGGCTATCCCTGCCCAAGGTACAGCAATCCCGCAGACTTCTATGGTTAGTATCAAGCACTGCCATAAAAAAAGGTTACTGGGAGTCATTCGCTTTCGTCAGCATATCAGCTAACATTGATTTTTATTAACCGTAACTGTCTTAGAAATGCCATATAACTGACTCAGATCAATACTGTAGCAAGTTCAGTTTTTAATAAGATTCTTATCTGGCAGTGCAGGAAATGTAACAAAAACAAGGGGTATGGACAAAATCAATTTTAAATAATCCTCCTTCTTACCCTGCCAGGTGTAGCAACTCTTCCACATGTTTAGCACACACATTCCCATGTTTTAGCTGGTGGAAACTTTTACCTTCACAGATAAAGACATGGACGAACAGATCAATTGCTTTCTGTAGCCAGTCCTCTGACTTCTAAAGCAAGAAATGCAGGAAGCAAGTTTCCCACAGTGAGGAATAATGCACACCTGGTACAATAAATGGGAAAGGAGAGTGCTGCCCAACAGAGTGTATTGGAAAGGAGAGAGCCCAAGCCCAGAACAGCAATCCTTTTATTCCTCCGCTCAAAGAAAGTTAACTGCATGGTTCCAGTTCCGTTCCTCTTCTGGTTTTTGCCACGTGCAAAGGGAATCTGGGTCTGTTAATCTAATGGCAGGAGTCTCCTACCACGGAGGTTGCTTCAGTTCCAGCCTGTAGGATGTTGCACTCAAGTTGGCTGGGGAACCTTGTACAGACAATGCCATGGAGTAATCTCTTCGGCTGTGCCGATGTGGCAGGCGGCATCAGCTCCTATCAGCTGTGCAGAGATAAACAGAAGTTAACCTCAGTGTCAAGCCCTGCAAGAAGACTTTTGTCACCGCCATGGTTCAGAGCAGTTCTCAGCCAGGCGCAGCCTTGAGGAAGGCTTGCAGCACCCCCGTATGGGAATGGAGAACGTGAAGCAGTCCTGGGGAAACTTGTAGCTACAGCCTGTGGTTACAGAGACAAACCCCTATGAGATGGCAGCAGGGAGGGATGAGAAAGGGAGGTGGAAGATCATTCAGCGGCATACACAGTCAGTACCTATAGGAAGAGAAGAGAAATACGGGCAGCAGGGAGGTGCAAATGGGACAACAGGATGGTAGAGGATGCCACAGCCAGAAGAGGCGCCTGATGGAAATGCACAAATGCTGGCTGTGTGTCTGATGATAGAGAAACAGGAGCTCACGGCAGAAGGGAAGAGGTAGGGCAGATTGCAACTCATTTCTGACAGACTCCTGCTGAACAGTGGCTGATCAGCCCAATGTAAGGAGCCGCAAAACATGCAATGACAGTTCTCAGAAAGCATCTGCAAAATGTGAAGTGTCACTCTACACTGAAGGTCAGGATGGGAAAATACTGTTAAAAGTTTAGATCTTAAAAAAATGGTTTTATTAAGTGAAAAAATAATGCTAAGTCAACTATTGTTGCTGCTACTGTGTTGCCCTTAGATAATACTCTTCTTGGGCTTTCTGAGTACCAGGTAAAGTTTATGGCACCTCTGTAAGATACAAAAAAAGATGATAACTGTCATGTCACAGATGGAGAAAAAATATGTGATTTAAGTCAAAGTCACACATCAGATTATAAATGGCTACATGGCAGGAAGGAAATTCAAACTGTTTATTCTCAGCACACCTCTCAAGCCACTACTAAATTTAGAAAAACCTAAAATAGTAGTTTATAACAGTATCATAAGCAATTATGAGAAATCTCTCAGTGAACCATTGAACGACTAGGTAGGAAACACCTCCCAAGACAAAACACACATTAACAATCTGTTCTTCTCTAATTACCCAAAGTAACGGATACAGTTTTAACCACTGTAGCTTAATGTATGCACACAGGTCCTACTGTCTGTTCACAGTGAAATCTCTGATTCTAAACACATCATAAGGTTGCTGCATCTGTAGCATACGGACTCATGTCAAGTAATGTCTTGCAGTTGATTTGACCAGTATCGACAAACAGACCGCAGAAAAGGAGATGGAGAGCCGAAAAAGAGCAAATACTCTTGCCAACTTGTTCCTAGAAAAAGTCAAAGATTTCGATGATTTCTTATGGAAAGTTACTGAAAGAGACAACGTTGCAACCACATCCAGCAAGCAAAGGTAAAGAAAAGCACGTCATACAGCAGGTGTGGAACAGCAGCTACAGCCTGTGCTAATGTCAATTTTTTTTCTTTTTTCTTTTGGGCAGGTTCCATTTAAGTTCAGAAGAGGCTATCAACATGCCTCACCATTCAAGTCATCAGTTACCAGGAGTCTTAAAGCAGTTCACTGTATTATTAAGGTAACGTTATCTCCAGCATAAACTGCTATGTATTATGTCCCTTTGTATTTTAAAGCATAAGAAAGTACAAAATGAGAACTGAGTGCATGCTGAAAGTGCAGAGGTACGGCCCCACCTTTCCGCCCCAAGGCTCCGTCCAGACGCAGCCAGCTCCAGCTCACGTCGCTGGGACCCTGTGGCTTTAAGCAGCAGCAGGAGCCTCCAGGCTCAGGAACGGGCGTCCCAGTTTTGGGTGCTGCCATCCCGATACCCATGCCGAAGCACGGTGGCTCAACCCTCGGCAAGCCCAGGCAGCCACGTGGAAGGCTCAGGCGCTGCCATCCTCACATCTCTGCCTCAGTTTTGAAGCCAGGCAGCTTCACTGATTATAGCCAGCATGGATGAGTATTGTAGTTGGGTCTCATGCTTCTGTACTCAAAAGAAACGCAATCAGCTGGTTTAATACATGCAGAACATCACTACCAGTATCAGCTGTATGCTACAGGTCCTTAACAGAGAGACTTCTGTAACTAAAGTAATTTCTTCTGCATCTCTAAAATCAGACTGTCCCACCCCCACTGCTTTCCTTCAAGCATTCAGCGTTTCATACCTGAAACACAAGGGAGCTACAGGCACTCAGTAGGTTTGATTAGGTAAAATCCTTTACAGAAATGGACAGCCCAACTCCCGTCCTACTCAAAGTAAGCGAGTTCCATGAACTGATTTTATCAGAGCCTTTGGGGCAATGTATCTGAATATAACTGGCATTAGTAAGTACTACACCTTATGGTCAACGTTGCTGTTTTCCTAGTCGTCAAGTCTCCAACGACTTCAGAGATCTGTCAACGTTATTAATCCATGGATCCGAGGCCCTTCTCATGTCATTATTAATTGGATTTTTGTACTACGGCCATGAGAAAACGAGGCTCTCTATTCGTGACACAACAGCACTGTTGTACATGATAGGTGCACTGATCCCATTCACAGTGATTTTGGATGTTGTTGCCAAATGTAAGTGTCAGTTTTCTTGTAAATGTTATAAGCAATCAAACTCAGAAAATTCCCAAATTGATGAAAAAATTAAACTTATTAAGGCAACCCTAGGAAGAAACCAACCGGTTTGTTCCTACCCTGCAGGTCATTCAGAAAGAGCTATGCTTTATCACGATTTGGAAGATGGAATGTACTCTGTTACTCCGTACTTCTTTGCTAAGGTAACTGGTTTTGTCGCCAGGAAATACAGACAGCTAGCTTTAACATTAAAGAACACAAACAAACCAAAGCCTTGTTGTATAAATGATCACGTTCCTATCAGAATTTGTTCTTTTGTGCCTGTCAGCTAAGGCTCGTTCTCGCTTCCTAGGCATTAATGGCTTACACCTCACACTCCTAGATCTGTGGCCATAAGTCACAGCTGAGATCCCACCCCAGAAAAGCCAAAGAAGAATCTTCCACTGGGTTGTTTAGCCAAAATTTGAGAAAGCTCAAACTCAAATTTAAGAGTTTAGACATTTTTACATACCTGCATATTTCCTTCGCTGAATCATCCTTGAAAGTCTGATTTTATGTCTTGATCTGTAGAATAAAATATTCATATTAAATGCTAAAGCAAAAGTAAAACAGAAATGACAAAATGCTAACCGTGGCATTTCCAGTAGTTGTTTGGGTCTGTACTGGTCAGAGACAAACAATTGTATTAAGTGTATAAAGAGCCAGAATTTTGGGAAATAAATTTTGAACTTCAAGAAAATTACATTCTCTTTCTCACAAGGGTTTAGAATAATCCCTTCTTTGTGATGTTGCCACTGTTAGATGAGTTCTGCCTGCCATGGCATCTGTAATTTAGGTTTCCATTTCTGCACAAGATTTTAAATGCTTATTAGTGGTTGCCAGAGAAAAATATTCTTTGCATTGTGTCACAAAGATTGCACATTATTCGTAGAGAAATCGATGTAATTTGTTACAACCTTAGTATTAGAGGATAGCAGCAACCCTCTTTGGAAGAAATAATCATAACACTCTCTATACATATCTTTAGATATTTGAGAAAATCCTAAGCACGGTTTTGTTCTACAATGATTTAAGTAGTTACTAACTGGACTGCATTTGGGACAAACTGGGGAAGTGACCAACAGCCAAATTTGTCTCGAATTTGATCTCACGCTAGGTTTAACCAAATTTGAACAAAACGTACAGTTGTGATGAGTCAGGAACAGTATTCCTGTTGACAAGCGCACCAGTTCTCAGGGAGAGTGTCTTAAATTCTTAGAAGCCACCAAAACGGCAACGAAACAAGACATCTAATCTGTAACAAGAATCCTCTCAATTTAACAATTAGTTATAGGAATTGTCACAAATGGAGAAAAAACTGGTGAGGATTTCAGTTGCTGTCGTGGATTGTTTTCGCGTGTCGCTGACAACCCCTATCGGGAGGTGACTGCGTTCTAAGGGAGTATTTCCTGTAGTTTTCTCAGACAGTCCATAAGCACGTTGAGCTGCATCTCAGAAGGTTTTGTGACTATCATTAAACTTATTTTTCTGTGCTTTTTTTTTTGTTGGTTTTTTT
>Ga0181612_137962_pt1 | contig 12472 bp, 11 predicted proteins | sample HoacroProtozoa21_FD_119630 | JGI IMG/M metagenome (GOLD analysis project Ga0181612, IMG submission 119630) | Hoatzin crop microbial communities from Cojedes, Venezuel. Combined Assembly of Gp0051906, Gp0051904, Gp0051908 | reverse complement strand
AGAGGTGGGAGATGCCCCATCCCTGGAAGCATTCAAGGTCACGTTGGACGAGGCTCTGAACAACCTGATCCAGTTGAAGATGGCCCTGCTCGTTGCAAGGGTGTTGGACTAGATGACATTTAAAGGTCCCTTCCAACCCAAACTAGCCTATGATTCTTACTGTGGCCATCTACCAACCTGCTCGTACAGTCTTCCAGTGTCCACATCCTGCTTCTGTCTGGGATCAAAGTCAGCAAAGAGTGTTTTTCTGAAGGTCACCACAGCTGGGTTTGGTGCCTTGTTCTGCTAAGGAACAGCTGTGAGAGCTGGAGGGAGGGAGGGATGGAGGGCTGGGAGAAGGCAGGGAGTGCATTCTGCAGTTCCCCTGGCCAAGAGAGGGGCGGGCGCATCCCCTCTGAGGAGACATCTGATATCCTCTAGAGAGAGCTCCCTGGGAAGCCTCTGATCTGATTATTTATACTGAGCTCATCGGGACAGTGTCATAGGGTATCAAGAGGTCACAGGATATTAGTTAAAGCATCACCACATTTTTGGGGATTAATTCCGACATTATGCTTTCTAATGTGGAATGCTTTGTGTTTAATTGAGTTAATAAATTCAATCAAATGTTAACATTTGGTCTGCAAAATAAGGAATCAAGTCTCAGAAGCATCTTGATAAATGACAAGAATCTTAAATAGATGGCTCCATAAATTTTAGATGCATATATTTACAAACACATCCACATACACAGTGGCATGAACATGCCCTTTAGTAAATGAAACATGGCACACCTGAAGCCTGAATTATCTCTTTGGTGGACCTTGGAGATACTCTCTTGGACAATGCTGACTGACTGCTATCTGGGCAGCTTATGTACTTCTCATATAGCTGTGCTGTTTCACCTTGGGCTTAGCTCAGGCCGCTTCACACTTTGGCAAAGGCTGGACGCAAACCCACCTCCTGACCCATTTTTCTCCAGATAAGAGGATCTTGGTGTAGCCTAAGGCTAAATGTTTTTTTGGTAGTGTTAGAGTTTACACTGTGAAGAACTGCGAAGTCAGGAATATTAAAATGTTTGTAGAACTGACAAGCAAGAGTGCTGGGTGTAGAACAGAAAAAAAACCCAAAGCCTTCAAAACAGCACACTCTTCCACTAACTCTCCTGCTGTATGGAAAGGAGTTTAGCTCTGCATGTCCTCCCTTTTGCCTGCTTGTCTTCTGGTCCAATGTAGTAGCACTGTCCCTGAGGCTGAGATCTGAAACAGGACACAGATGGGCTTTGAAGGCAATGGATCTTCAGCAGGAGTTTCTGGGGAGATGAGGATGTTTGGAAATCAGCCGGCTAGTTTTTAAAAATCCTGCCCTAAATATTTACAAAAACCATGTAACATTTCACACCTCTCCGCTCTCCCTCTTTGTGGCCTGGATGAAAAGCATCACAAGAAGAAGTGCCCTGGTCCTGACTGGTTTCCAAGTCTCATTAAGTACAATGGGTTTGTAAGTGCTTCCGTACATACCGGCTGCACTACATCATCCTTTGCATTCCTGGGGCTGAAAGCTGCAGAAGCCAGCCAATGGGGAGGAGATAAAGAGCACACTTTTTGAAGCTCTCTTTTCCCAGCTTCTATTCTTTGCTCCAGCCAAAGGAATGAAATCTCAAAGCCATTACCTCATTTCTGAATAGTTTGGAAGGCAGCTCGCTTAGTTGTTTCGAACGCAGAGGGGATTTCTCAGTTGCATGGAAAAGTGGAAATTTTGTAACTGATTTTTGTTTGTTTGTTTGTTTTATGAGACTCACACTTCATCACCAAATGAACAAGAAATGGTAGTGAGATAGAAGTTGAAATGCGAGAGTTTGCAGGGGCTTGTTTCCCAGAATTTGATTACAGGCATATGTCTCCCCTGCGGCTTTTAAGATTTTAGTAATTAATTTTTCTCCAGAATTTAGATGATGCTCTCTCTTTTTTGCTTCCCCTACCTCTCTTTTTTTGAATACCACCTGAGTTTGGTAAGGAAAAAGTCATCTTTGGGATTTTGTGAGGCTTTCTGATAAATCCTCTGTTTTAATTTGTTTTCTTCAAATTGCTCAGTACAAAATGTGGTAAAAAAATCAATGCTAGGAGGAGCATCATATGGAGAAGCTTTAATTGTTCAACTAAAATAATAAAGTCTCACCTAGACATAATCACAAATGGAGTAGTTTGTTTGCACATGCTGTCTAATTAATTTAGTTTTTCTAATGAAAATTTTTCCTTGAATGGAGAACCTCAAAATATCAGACAAACCTCAGTGCATGTCATTGAATCATAATTAAATCAATGGCCATTCTCACATCAGAGGCAGTGCTTGGAGATTATCTAGGCTTTGTATCCATTTTATACAGGACACTCCAATTGTGGGGATCCAGGCTGAGCAGTCGAGTATCTTCTGCCTGCTGGTGCCATAGCAAAGCAAAAGTCGTTTTGCAGTGCGAGGCAAAATGAAAGACTTCTGCATCAATTGTATACCTTTTCTTTTGGCTGTTTATGGCAGCCCTGACCCAAGTTCCACAGTGCACTGTATGTGCAGGAGCTCCTGTGCCTTTGTAGATGTGTAGTGCTTGGGTGCTGCTGACCTGGTCCGATATGCAGACCTTCATCCTTACTTTTAACGCTTTTCAGGTATCTTGGCTGAACTTACCCATCTTCCCAATGTCTTGTCCGAGAAATACATAGCTCTCATAGCTCAATGCCTGTGATTTTATTTGGAGCGTGGCTCCCTCTTCTAGCTCATCCCTCTCTCCCATGCACTGAAAGATGCAATGAGCCAACCCTTGTACCTCAACAAATTACTATCTCTTTATGATTAGACATTATAAAAAATATTTACACAGCCTACTGAAATCTCCTGATGTGCTGTTATATTACATCTGTCCTTTTTCACTTTTTATATCAGCTAATTAAATTGCTTCTCTATTGCTTCTATGTCATGCACAAATGAAATCTTGTGTAATATGTACTTAATACTTTCCTTCCTAACGGCAATATGGTATAGTTCGCCAAACTTTATCTGACTGTACGTATGACATCCAACATTATGTAGCTATATTTATAAAGGATAAGATTCTGCTGAGGTAGAAGGCCTTATACAAGTTCTGTATATCAGTCTTCAAAACAGCGCTTTGGTAGGGCTTCGACAATGTAGAAGTCTTAAGTTGAGTCACTAAAATATGATACTTTCGTATTTCTACCTACCAAGAAGTAAAATAATGAATTGTGCTAAAGATGCTGATATCAAAGTGTTTTCCATAGAAGAAGAGATATATTTTAGGAATTTAGAAGAAGAAATCACATTTCATCAAAACTGTGTTATAGTAAGTATAAATGTTGGATGGGTAGAGGAGAGAGAAAAATATTTGTGAAAACATTTTACAGTGGAAAATCAATGACTGAAAGAAAGTCTAAAACATAAGAAATCTGAAATAATACCTCTTCTGTCCTTCAGTTTTTATAAAAATTATCTTGACGTAAAGAAATAACTTTTTAAAATATACTTTTTACTATTAAATATATCTATTAAGGCTTACATATATGATAATTATAATAAACAGTTACTACTGGTTAGTAACTAACATATACTACTACTATTTTTACACAAGACCTGAATATTATTTTATGAAACAAGTAACCATATGAAAAGAATTGTTTTGTGGAATATATTTTCCAGATTTGGCAGTGTTTGCCTACTCACCATGTTCAGAGTGCTGGTTCAGTTTAAAACACAAACACTCAGAATCACAATAAATTTTTCAGTGTAAAACACAAACCCTAAAAATCACAGTAAATTTAATCTGGCTATTCTGGCTTTGAATCTGAAAACCATACCCACAAAGCATTTAAGCATTAACATTAATCTCTTTTAAAAGCCTGTGCTTGTGTATGTTGTTAAGCTGGAGATCCTAGAAATGGCATGTAGCAGGTGGTGCTCCTGCTTTTCTAAATTTTAGACAACCAATTTACTAAGGAAGAAAAAGAGCTAGGCAGAACATCTTTGTTGCGCTAAATACCAAAATATTTTGCAGAATTTTAATGGTTAAAATTTTAAGAGTCACTCTCCCATATCAAATTGCTGTTGAAAAGATCAACTTCAACACAATTCTCTTCAATAAAAATTTTAGAATGATTTTACTTTCACTCCGACCCAGAATAAAAACAAGTGTTAAAACCTTAAGTGTTGTCATTAAAATGAAATATTCCTTTAGCTTTGATGGCAAGTCCAGGACCATGTTTCCTTCAATGAGTGTCATTAACCACACCCATAAGTGAATCCAAAGAAGGTGTGATTGTGCCTGTCGGCAATAAAGGTAGCTCTTGTGAGTTATTGATGTCAAACCTTTACTATAACTTTCTTTTCACAGAGGCCTTGATCCATTTCAGAATGTGCTGAATTCAAGCACAGAAAGTAACCTAATATTAATGAGACTACTCCCATATTTTTTTAAGTTGAGACGTGTGCTTAAGTCGCTTCATTCAGGGAGCTATAATACAAGGTATAAGACCAAGCTGTAATAATGGTTGTAAAACCTGAGTGCATTTCCTCTAAAATTAGTAAAATGACTTCTTAATAGATGCATTTGAGCTGAGTTTATGTACAGCACGCAACGTTGCCCCCTTGAAGATGAAGTAGCAGCAGTTAGGTAGACTGCTTCCTGTGTCATGGTTTTGAGCTGTCCTCTATGCTTACCGAGAAAGTATCTTATGCAAGGGGGTGACAGAATGTCTGAATGGCAGCATTACATAAATGGTGCACACCAACACGTAGGCCATTAATAACATATGAACCCTGCAATATTTTCTCTCCGTTGTTTTTTAAAAGGACCTTTGCTCTAACCCTTATAAATAATGCCAACAAAGATACATATTCTTTTTTCAATACACTTCTGTTTTCTCACAGCCACTCCTAGACTCCAGCTAGCAAAGAATAGGAACAAGCTGTGTATGAAGGAAGGCACGTTAACAGTAGAAAACCATAAACAGTGCAGATTAGTGTACTTGTAATAGCTAAAACTAGTGTACCATTTTTCACTTAACAGTGAGAAAGGTGTCCCAGGATACGACAGTGCGGGAACACAAGGGGAAGCCCTTTGGTTGTAACCAAACATTGTGTAATTTCAGCTGTCATTGCTGAATATAACTCTTCCCACAGCATATTTTCCTTTGAAACATGACTGACCTTCAGGACTGTCGACTCACCCTTTCTGCCACAAAAGCCCTTTTGTCTCTGTGTGTTTGTGTGTGTGTGTCCGTTCTGCCCATTTCTTCCTCGCAGGGAAAAACAACCACTCGCGTTTTTCTTGTTTTTGTTCGAGAATCACAATTTGATCGAAAGAGATTAAATAAATCAGCAAGCGATAATATGAAGCCATTAATACAACTTTTCTGCTCAAGTGGTTTGGCAGCCTTTATCTGCTGGCTTAAACAATTACAGGCTTCCAAACTACTTACGGCACAGAACATTACAGGATTTATGAAATTTGGCAGCTATCACTTAAAAAAAAGGGGAAGGAAAGGAAGGAAGAAAAGTTCATAACTATCTATTATGGAAATGTCCTGCAAGTTCCTCAGAACAGGAATAATATACTACTGGTAAAGCCCTTCAGCAGCTCTGAGCATCTTGACTTCAAATTTGTACATTTTGTTCATTTTTCGTGCTTCATAAGCAAGCCTGCGGAAAATGCTGTGCAGATCTTATGCCAGCAAAATGTCTTCCATACTATTTAATTTACAGTAGCAATGCATTAATTATATTAACTAATACATATCCTGTGAATAAGCTGACAGTTTTCTAGTGAAAACCCTACTGTGGTTTCCATCCTTTGCCAGATAGAGCTCGTCAGTGTTGCTGGAGACAGATCCCAGCAGGGAAACCCATGGGGATTACTAACGGGTGGCAGAGCACATACTGACTGGGAGAAGAGAAGGTGGCACCAGCACGTCCCAGTGCATCAGCAGAACTCACAGCTGGGGATGCTGGGGCTCAGGGACACAAGGCAGCTGTGGAGCAGCGCGAGCTGGCCCCAGAGGAGTGCTGTGGGGGCATGCTCCTCCCAACCGGGAATGCGGGTCATTTAGTTTGTCAGCTGAACAGTCAAAAGGCCAAACGCCACAAATACAAGGAGACTGGTCTCTTTTGGGTTGGGGTGGGGGCTCATCAGAGTCGTTTTGTCAGTTATGCTGATTAAAGTCCGAGAGCAATAGCTGCAGTAAGGGCAAAAATTTTTTTTCGTGTAACAGTAATCACTGCACATTTCAGACATCATGAGTAAGACTTCCCCTGAATCATGAGATTTCCTTCAGAATATGATTTAATATAATTATTATACTGATTTCTGACCCTATAGGGCTGCAATACTTGAGTGGCTGGCAAGGTTGTCTAAACTGAAAGTGGAGATCTAGTTGTAAAACATGGCTACAGGAGCAAAGGTTTAATAAAAAACCTAAATAATGCCAGAGTGGGCAATGCATCATGGGGTGACATACGCTTCCAGGCTGAGGAGCCGTATGAGACCTATGGAGTTCCTTTTCCCAAGGAGTATATTATTAGTAGTTGGCATTGTGACCTTCTGCTCAGGAAGACCTCTAATCATAAGAAGATCCTTGTGAACTTTTTCCGTCCTTAGCATAACTTCAGTCAGTGAACATTCCCTAGAAAACACACTAAGAAAGCAGTCTCGTTTATAGTACCAGCAAAGTAATTCCTGCTCTGCCTATGTGCTTCATTCCTGATGAGGCAAAAGGATTATACATAGGGAAGGGAGACCAGATCCATCTTTATAAGTAAGAAAGACCTGATGACTTCTGCTAAGGAGGTGACGATTACCACCACCTGCACCAGTGATTTTTCTGGTGATTTAACTACTGGCACACCTTAAGAACCTGTCTGAAAAGCAATTTGTTGTAGTGGGTCTCATTAGATTGTGTTGCACTAGGCTTGTAAGTAAGCAGACTTGGTGGGGCCAGTTGTGAGACGATGGGTGGGATGGAGAAGGTCACATTTGTGACCCTCATTGCAATCCCCCAGGATGACTAGAAGCCCAGCTACCCCCTACACAACATACTCCAACTTCAAGGCTCAGTCTTAGCTGCTTTTATTGTTCTAGTTTGGGCCATCTGCTGTCTGGGGACTACGTAAATGATGAGTGTTTTTCCTAGACGGTCTCTCATCAATGGTTTTGCCAGAAGTGATAGGTGGCAGCCAACAGGATGACAGGTAATTCAGGGAAAACATGGGCTGGCATGAGTCAGGTTTTGTCCCACAGGCTCTCCATTGCTATCAGTCTGTACTGAGGCAAAAATTGCCCAGCGCTGTTTGAAGCTATCCGGTACTCCATTCTGTTCTCTCTTAATCACCAAACTCCTAGACATTAGTCTCACTTTTTCCCTGTGATTAATTTAACAATCATCTTCTTTAAAGATTTATTTCCTCTTCTGAAAAAATAAAAAATTGATGGCATTTTTTTAATGGAATCTTAAGATTTGATCAATGTCCACAAATGCTATAAGAATACTGTAGGCAAAGCAACAATTTTTAAATTGATGTTTTTTTCTGCATCCATCTCATTCTTCTGTGGAGGAAGTCCACGGATAAAAACTGAAATCCAGGCTGAGGTGAATATAAAAACAAACCACACATTTAAAAACACACTGGTAATCTGATGCTCAGCACTGTAACTGATTCAACAGAGTCACTCTAGTATTTTTCCTTGGGGCAAAGTGCCTTGAATTCTGTGATGTATACACGCGCACACAGACACACACATGTACATGCATACACATACGCATGCCTACAGACACATATGCTTATACACACATGTAAATGTTTCCTTTGCTAAGTATTGCTAAAGAGCCACTACAGTTAAGTGATGTGATTCATGGCTGAGTAGCATAAACTTAATCTGGCTGAGTTTAATCCGGCTCATTAAGGTTAATTCAAGTGAAGGTAGGCTTGCCTGAATTTCGGCGTGGTGCACACTCCGGTGTGTGCTGTAGGAAACCACAGACCTTCAGTGTGATCTTTTGATGCTATTTTGTAATGAAGTGTGCTTCACTATGTCTTGAATATGACTACAACACGTGCAAACTAAATTGGAGGTACTGCAAGTAAAAGTATCCACGTGGCTTGGTATCCACAGTCCTGTTCTATATATTCTGATATATATATATGTATTCTGTATATTCTGTTGTGAAGATGAGTGGATCTAGATTCTTATAAAATGCTATATATTTGTTAAAATAGATAATCACACAAATGCATTTTTTTAGTGCATTTTTTAGGAAATAATGCTAAAATCCACAGAAAACACAGAGAATGCCTAGATAACATAACATAGTCTGTGTTCAACAAAGACTACTCACGAAGCTCCTGCTCTGCTTAGTCAACAGTTTTGCTTCAGATCTGCCTTACACTCTGCATTTCATACCAGCAGCAGAGTGCTGATGAGGTATAATAGACAGATTTGCCAGATCCGTCTAGACTCAAATCTTTTCCCAGAGTTTCCAAACCAGACTTGGCTGAAACTTCAAACATAAGCATGCTGCCGGTGGATCTCCTTTCTTTGCCACTCCAGCATGGAGTTTTTCTACTGGCCTATTTGTAGGGAAGATGGGAGTTCACGGGACACGGGGCATGCCAGCTAGCTTTTCTCCTCCTGAGAAAACGGTATCCGGTCCTCCCTCGTGAATGCTGGATCCAAATTCTTCAGTTCTAGATGGCCCAAGTTATAATCTTAACTTGACACATGACAAACACTCTGAAACACAGATTGCTGGAGCCAAATATAGACATCTGGGAATCTGAAAAAAATGAGAGAACTAGACATGTGCTAGTGGCTTTAAGACAAATGCTAATAAAGGAAACAGAAACGTGATGATTGCCATTCCTGGAGGATTACAGAAATCAGGCCCAAGCCTCAAAAAAGCTGCAAAAGTTTGGGAAAGAGAGGATGAAATAGATGATATGTGACATGACACAATTTTTAGCAAATCTAAAACTTGAAAGAGCTCAAACCCTCACCAGGCGGTATTCGGCTTTTTCTCAGTTTATACAGTAGATTATACCATTTCTTCTTTTGTGTGACAGGAGCTGGATGCTTTCACATGGCTTACCTCAAGCTCGAGGAGGCCAAGGGTAAGACATTTTGTGGCACAGGGTCCTGTCATGCAAGGGAAAGTGGGTGATGGCCCAATATGTGAGGTTAGAGAAAGTCGCAGTGACTGGGAGTAAGGGTTTCCTTGCAACCTGCTGCCAGGGTTACGTTTTTGATCTAGCTAGGACGGGACTTTCAGAGATCTGTGTGCTTGGAAATGAAGCATGTGCAATGCAGAAATTCCCTCCGTTGTTTCCTGAAGATCGACATTGACTGCTGCATGGAGTTGGTTTCCTTTCTCAATCATGTTTTGATGTATCCTGTGTGGTGTAAATTAGCATTGGTTAGATAGCATACAGATTTGAAATGAAGGAGAAAAACCCCACATATAGAACTTCATCTCTATAATATCTTCATGCAGTAGAGATGATGACCACAATTTTAAAGCCAAGTGAATAATATTAAACTCCTGAAAACATACCTAGCCCCATGAAGAGGAAGCGATGGTGAATACACCAAGTTTCCGTTAACTTCACAGAAAGCAGAGTTGAGGATTGGCTTTGTTTAAAAAATTATATCGGCTATCATTTCAGGTTGCCTAATCTGGCACAGCTTGTGGCTGCAGGCTTCACAACTCTTAATTTATCTGCTGCAGGAACAAGGAGAGAACAGGAAGGAAATGAAAGTGCAGAAGAAAAGGCAGAGAGAGGTGAAGGGATTGGATAAGAGCGAAAATCATGCGAAAAAGGGGAAATCTCATGTTGGAGACTGTGAACTGGGAAGAGAAAGGAGAAAGAGAAGAGCAGAGCACAGATGATGAAAGAAAAAGCTGGAGGAAAATGGATGGGCTGCAGCAAAGACGGGAGAAAGGAATAACCGAAGAAAACCCACCCAGGGACTCTTGCCAGTCATGGACAACACAAAGCACTGACCCAAGGGGAAACGATCCTGATCTGACTGGGAGACTGTCAGAGCTGTGGGCCTCTGCATGAGATTTTGAGGAAGAGACCTTGCTGACTTTCCTGAAAAGTGGGTCGCCATGGGTTTTAAATGTGGAAGAGCATTTATGAAAAGGCATTTTTGATCCCTGTCAGAAGACAAAAATTGGAAGAGGACTTGAAATGTACCATTCTGTATAAGGTGTCAGATAGCAGACAGACATAGAACAATTAAGACTGCACAAGGCTCTCCATCAGCAGCGTACAATGGGAATAGGATTTTCTTTTTCCCCAGATGTCAGCCCAGCCACTCAGGCGAGACGAAGAGAATTTCTTCCACTTAAGAAATCCTTTGTTTGGGAAAGAGCTGTTCAGGCCTCTGTTCTTTCCCCAGCCAAATTGTATGTGGTATTCAAGGAGAAGACTCCGCTTTCTGAGGGGCATTGGTAACCGAACAGCTTCTGGACAAAGTGCAAAGTGCAGCGAGTCCAGAGTATCCTTGGAGTCTGACAGGAAGGCTAAAGAATGAACGGAAACATTTTCAAATGCGAAAAGGTTGATATTTATTCTTGCAAAAGTTGTCATTGTGATTTTTGTCTTGTGGACCTTGCAAGACCAGAATTCATGTTTGTTTTCTGCAGGATGGATGCTCGGTCCTGTTTGCATTTTTGTTGATTCATGTTGACTGTATTCTCAATACAAGAAAACTGGATGTAAATCTCTATAAACCTGCCTAGGTCCGCGTGGAAGTGTAGTCATTCCCATGAAAACTATTGAACTAGACCATGAATAGACAGCATCTACGCTGGTTTAGTTACAGGTTTTCTTTTCTCCTGATGTGCAATAGTGCATATTTAAAAATACACGCAGATGAGCTGTTCAGCAAGGAAGGGAACGAGACATCCCCACTACCCGCATTTATTTAGCCTTTACTCACTGAGATTTGAACCGCTGGATTTGTGAGAAGTTAATTGTCTGTCTGATTTTTTTTTCCCTTATGCCATAGATGCGTATGTGCACATACATGCAAAAACGCTGGAATGCACATGCACATGTGTGCACACACACATGCACACACATACACACACACACACAGAGGAAAACTTGGAACACAGACTTTATCACCCAACTTACTGTACCAATTTTGTAAGCTCTGTGGATTCTATTATCCTGCTGATACTATAGCAAAGATACCAGGTTATCAGTTGACACCTTTATGTGTAAAGTGTCTAAAGATTCATAAAATTATCAACACAAATGTGTGATTTCCCAGCTTGTGCACATTGCTTGAAATTTCTTCTTTATAAGGTAAAAGAAATCCTGGATATAGTGTGGAATACAGAGGTACTGCAATCAGCTATCTTTCTGTTCTACCTTTATTTCACTGTGGCTATGCATAGTGTCATTCTTTACATGTAGTGCCCTGTTTGCTCTTACAGACCAAACTAGAAGTCTCACAACTGGGTTTGACACTGGATCCTACTCAGTGGAAGGAAAGAAGCCTGTCTGTCCCATCATTTCAAGAAACCATGTAACTAAAATGCATATTCAGGTCTTTATATCATAGTCTAAACACAGAAATGCTTAGGAGTCCATTTTGTCAGCAGTATCTCCCTTATTGGGTTACTGATTACTGGTAACACACCTTACATGAATCTGCATCTTAAGATCGCTTGGAAATTTCACCTGTTGCATACAGCCGCTATTCACTTGCTAATGGGTGTTTCTCACCAGGATCTCATTACATCTGTGCCCCATTGTCTGCCCTCACTTCCAGTTAATTTCTGAGTGTAGTGTTATATGCTGGTTCAAATTCATGTGCCTTTAAATGGTTTGGTTCCTTAATAGCCAAAGAAAACACCTCTCCCTTCATGTGTGACCAGGAGACTGAGATAGCAGAGGGGGCTGAACATTGTAACTTTCTTCCCAAGCAGTCCCATCAGGATGTGGACTGGCTGGTTGATAGGTCATAGAGCAAAGCTTGGCTTTTCCTTGAGAGGGAAAGAAAGAATGGACTGTATTGATTGATAAGGAGCTTGCCTCACGAATACTTGGTGAGTAGAAGTTATTTTAGGTTTTGGATACTATCTCCAATTTAGAACTTCAGTTTTCAGTGTGTATTCAAGCATCACATAGCTGTATTCATAAATACATCAAGTAGATTCCAGAAAAAATTAGCAATTTAGCAATTAGCTACAGAACTTGTATCTGCAAATGCTTTTTGCTGCACATATTTGACATTCTTTTGCTGGCATTCTGTGCTTTGTAGACACATCCTGAAACTGTGTCTTTCTAATCCTTCCTTATTTTCATCAATTTAATACAAGTAAAGATGTGTGTTACAACAAGGAAAACCCCTCAAGTTCTTTTTTTTTTTCCAAAACCACACTACTCTTCCTGTTGCTTCTTATTACAAAAACTGTGAAGT
>Ga0181612_175244_pt1 | contig 12474 bp, 6 predicted proteins | sample HoacroProtozoa21_FD_119630 | JGI IMG/M metagenome (GOLD analysis project Ga0181612, IMG submission 119630) | Hoatzin crop microbial communities from Cojedes, Venezuel. Combined Assembly of Gp0051906, Gp0051904, Gp0051908 | reverse complement strand
TGGCTCTATCCAGCCTCCCCTGGCATTTCCCCCCACCCCTGCCCCATGGTCCAGGACCCCATTTCAGCTCACCCCAGAGCTACCAGTCCCCGTCCCAGTGATGTTGATTGCTCTCCAGTTCCACCACAGCCGGGCGCTGGTCCTGCTGAGCCAGGCCCAAGTCAAAGGCTGACTTCCCCATCCCTGAAGAGGTCCCTGACGGCGTCTGGGGCTGCCTCTGGCTGCCCTCCTGGCCTGCCCCGCTCCCTGGCTGGGGGCTGTGGAAAGGACCCTGGCTGGAGCGGCCCATGGGGATCCCCTGTGCCTCCTGGCACTCAGCTCCAGGCAGCTGCCTGTCCTTGTGGCACCCTGACATAACACACGTGTGCAGTCACCAATCTCATGAGGGTCTGTGCTCCTCCTTTCTCCACGGAGGTAAAGTTTTCAAATAAAATATTTCAAACAACTCATCTGTAACCGTGTTCTCAAACACAATTATTTTCATTTCATGCACCAGCAGAACAAAATCAGTGAAGGCGGAAGAACTGTATATATTGGTTTGCCACCTCACAACAGACCCCAATAAAGCTATGTGGTTGTCCAATCTTCAGAAGATCTGAGTAGCGCACAAGAGCTATCACCACTTACATTTCATGGTGCTTTTAGAAGGCAGATCAGATCCAGCATCCCATTTTTTTTACAAACTGGAGTGTAAGCGTGCTATCTAGACTACGGTGTACTTAACTCAAACCTCATGTTTTGTTGGCCTGTATGTTACATCCACTCAGACTCTTCTATGTATCAGCAGAGTAGGCAGAAGCATGATAAGTGTGTGTGTAAAAAGGTAAACCTCTTAAGTGGCACTTAAATCAACATTGACTTTGCAGGGAAACTGGGTAACAGCCTGGTGAAACTCACAATAGAACAGAAAAATGCCTCTAATGACTTGATTGGACTTCTAGCAAGTCAGAGTTGTTCCTTTTTCAGATTTATTCTAGTTCATATGTGCCTTTCTCAATTAGATAATTTCTCTTATATTTCAAACTGCTGTACTTCAGTTCTGAACATCACTTCCAACATTTTTATTTCCTGCTAATAATGAAGTTCAGGATTTAAAGTACAGTACAGTCAACAACGGCTTTTCATTGGCAAATGATTCATGTGCCCTATCCTCATGCTCTAAACATATCACAGGCCTACAAATAGGATTAGAATTAATGGAAGTAAAAACTTTTACAATATTTCACACCACTGTGATCTCAATTGGCAAAGCCTCCTAATTGGAGACACAGTTAAAACGGCATTATATATAAACACAGCTTATTTAAGGCTGAGATGAGATAGTCTTACGCTCTGTAAATATGTGGTGGAGGTAAACAATGAGGAAAAACAACCTCTTTTAAACTGCTTGGGTATAAGCACTTAAATATAGACTTGCAATTAATATATTTGGATCGCAATTTTGATTCAGATGCAATTCTGGAACGGTTTTCCAATGGGAACAATGTGGTCAAAATGTTCACAGAACTATTTTTTAAACCTTCTCAGGAAAACAGGACAACAGGATAAAAGCTTTTTAATTTTCTTTCCACGATTAGTAGTTCCGAGTAGGACCAGCAGCTAATGTTGGTACTTCATATGGGTTTTGGACTTTATATGCCCCTCAGCAGAGACAACAGATGAACTAAGGCTTTGAGGGCAATCATTTCTTATAAATTCTACTGACACATGAATATTAACTTCAATTTTCATGCCCAAGAAAGCATTTAAATTCACAAAAAGATTTTAATTAAGTCCAAAGTCCAAGTGGTTATTCAGTTATTGATGTGGACCAAACCTGAATTCTGCAAACTGCACCAGGAAAAGAGTAAGTGTCTGAGAATTTAGAGATGAGAGAGACTGAAATTCTCAAACAAATCTGCAGAACAGGGTTACTATGTCCCCACAAACACCAGTTCCCCAGTGCAATTATTATTTCTGCTCTGCCTGGACCTGGATTTTCTAACACTCACAGTGGTTCTACGCTAAATGACTACCAGAATTGATGTGTGTTGAGGAACCTGATAGCAATCAAAGCTTTTGCTAAAGCAGAAATTAAAACTTCTTAGCAGGGGAACAGCTGCAGACAGATCAAACCTGTCCTTGTAGTCAGGCCTGGGTATATTAATGTGGGCTCTGCTGGCTGCAGATTCAGGAGGTAATGCATTGACTATGCTTGCCTGAGCTGAGGAAAGAGATAGGTTTCGAAGTCCATCTCATCTAACTTTAAATGTCTATAATGTCTGATCTAGTCACAAGTGGCCTACCCTTGCAATCAACAGAAAGAATACTTAGTTCCCAGTTGTACTCACCAACGCTAAAGAAAGGATGAGAAAACCTCTGCCCTAGTCTCCAATGATTATAGTGACTAGTTAAATACCAATTTAATTAATTTTAAGCGTTCTGAACTGGCCCTGAGCAGCTTCTAGTGCGCAATGTTGACTATATAACAAATTTCTGCTCCTAATGTAGCTGCTCTGATTTGTGCCAAAGTAGCTGAAGTAGCCACACAGTGACCAAAAAAAGATGAGTAACAATATGATAGTTTCTTGGGCATCAATCTCAATGGAACTGCCAACTTCAAAGTTTTAAGAAAGGAAATTGCCTTCTGTTAGAGGGGTTCTTACAAAACTAACTTTACCTTTACTAGTCTTTAGAATCAATGAAGTGCATTATGTTCTTCTGAAGAACATTTGGAAGAAGGAGGCAAACAAACATGTTCTCAGTCACCTCTCTTGATTAGTTAGTGTCATTCTCAAGAAGTTATTTTTACTCATGTTTGAGAATATAAACCATTATTCAGTAAATAAAACAAAGAAAAAATACTGCCTTCCACTGAATTGTTCAGTCTTTAAGCACCCTGGTGATTTTCTTTGCTATTGAGCTACAACTACTTCACTATTGTAAGTGATAATATAGATATGTTCTATTAATAGGATTTAAACTGTAATCCAACCTTTTTTCTCAGAGTTCTTGCTGTTGATGGAAGCAACATTCAACCAAGTTCCCTTTCAGGGAAACAAAACATAACAGAGCTTAAACAAATTATATTCATTATCCTAAGAGCTATACTCTTGCATTCCATTTCTTCCTTCTCTTTATCATATCTTTCAACCTTCCCAGGTTAACCCAGTCTACTCAATTCTGTGACAATTTTATTTCTGTTTTTCTTCTTTCTCACCTTGTAATATGACTATTAACCAGAAGATGAAGGTTCTTGAGCCTTTTCGTAGCAACTACAGTACTGGGTTTAAGCAAACAAAATGTAATCAGAACAGTTATTGTAAACCTATGCCATAGGTGGTTGCTGTTTTAGGTCTCATTTCTCATGCGTGCCCACGGTTATGACCATCCAGGCTCCCTTTCTGCAAGGAAGAGTCTGGACACCTGTAAAAGGTGACATGGCAAGGGAGGAACCAGAAGCCAGTGCCAAATCATCACTTTACATATCCCCCATGGCGTGCTGTTTGACAGCTAGTGCATTAGATATTCTTTCGCTTGGGCTCTGGAAGAAAGCCAGCCAGTTGTTCTGCCTGCATGTTCATTAGCAAGGGCAGATACATGTGAATAACAAGCAGAACATACTTATCAGACCTTTGGCCTAAAAAAAATTGGCTTCTAGAATGGAACAGTTCAGAACAAGAATATCAGGGCAGGTTTTCAGGGTGTTTCAGATTGTTGTACAAGAAAAGTACTGTAAGATCCTATTTACAAATTAAATGCTATATACCCTTCTGGGTCATTTCCTTCTTTCTCATTTGTACATTTTCCAAGACAGCCACTGTGTGTGTTGTTTCTTTGTCAGCACTGCCACAAGCTGTGGTATGCCAACACCCTGCAGCTACCCATTTAATTGATTGTATAATAGCAGTGGGCCATTTCCTGACACCCTTGGTATCACAGAAAAGGTCAAAGTCAAACACTCGCTTTCTAACATTTGAGTTGGAAGCGTGAAGTGAGCATCACATTAGAACAGCAAAAACTATTGAAAAGTGAAATCCCTGCAGAGATGGATTTATGTGACTCCACGGAAAATCAAAGCAAACTTTTTAAAAGCAAACATCACTTTCTTTCAGAATGTGTTCCAGTTCCACTTACTTAATAAACACCTGTTTTGACTGAAGCCAGCCATGTATTTCCACTTGTTTTAATGCCTTCTTGATCTGAATAATAACTTCCCAATTTTCTGAGTTCTGAGTCTATTAAATGGCCACAGATATATGGACCTTGCTTCTGACATAATAGCACAGCACAGCCCGTATGCTGTGCACTCATACCAGTCCTTCCCAGTTCCTTAGACATGTTCCTAGTTTCTGTCCACCGTATGACACTGGGCTATAGCAAGCTCTAGCTCCTTGGTTACAAATACAGGTTTACCAACAGTTTTTCTTCCCAATGAATTCTTTACATTTCCATATTACAAGCAAGTTACAAAATAAACTGAAGGAATCCTAAATGCAGAAATCCCAGTCTGCTCTCACACTGTGAGTCTTGAATTGGGTCTCAGTCTCTAGGCCAGACAACCCCTCTGAATTTGGCTTGACTGACATGTTTCTAGAAGAATGTTCTTCCTTCCTTAGGGAAACATCCCTTCCAAACTCTTTTAATCACATACTACAAGAAATGGAGAGGATCAAACAGTTTCTACGTGGAAACACTCTAAGTCAAGAAATGGCTGACCAGAAAACACACTGAAGATTTGTTCAGTACTGACAACTGCAATTCCTCAGGCAGAGTCAGTATGGGTATCCAAAGGCCATCTTCAGTATCTAGCCTACCTACAATGTGAATTGCAAACCTAAAAGTAGAGACACGAATGCAAATAAATACTCTCTCTAGAACATGTGGATTTTCCTGTGCCCAAGTGTGCACAAAACTAGCTAGCACCAAGCTGAAATAAGCCAATTGTTTAGCCACTGACTAGTCATTTTTATGAGCAAACTCATCTGCTGCTATTTACATGGGTGGAGGACAAGAAAGAAATACAATATGGCCACTATGGCATTCTGTTCTTTCACAGAAGTACAAGAACAACCAACGTGCTCAAGGGCCACCGGACCCTTACACTCAAATGTACACTGCAATCTGTACTGAAAGTTGCAATCTCACTAAGTATTCAAAAGTATAAAGTTGAATTCATAACTTCGTATGAAGTCACCTTAGCGTCTCAGCAGAATCTAACACGTGCTGTCAGTGTGTCTTAGAATAAAATGCTTTTCACTTGGTTCACTCTTCTTTCTTTTTCTCCTTCCTTCTTGCCTCCCTCCTTCTCATGCAGTCATGAATGAAGTGAGTAGACTGACAGCCAGTGTCTAGTCCTGTGTCATGGTTTTAACCCCAGCTGGCAACTAAGCACCACACAGCCGCTCGTTCACTCCCCCACAGTGGGATGGGGTAGAATTGGAAGGGTAAAAGTGAGAAAAATCGTGGGCTGAGATAAAGACAGTTTATTAATGTTAAGAAAAAGAATAAAAGTAAGGAAAAAAACAACAACAAAGATTGAGGAAAATAAAACCTAAGAAAACCAAGTGACATGAAAGAAAACAATTACTCACCACCAACCGACTGATGCTCAGCCAGTCCTGGAGCAACAGCCACTCTCGCCCACCTCCACCCCCCTTTTTTATTGCTGAGCATGACATCATCTTGTACAGAATACCTTTCTGGTCTGTTGGGGTCAGCTGACCCGGCTGTGCCCCTCCCAACTTTTTGTGCACCCACAGCCGACTTGCTGGTGGGGCAGTAAAAACAACAGAAAAAGCTTTGATACAGTGTAAGTACTCCTCATCAAAAAGTAACACATCAGTGTTATCAACACTGTTTTCAGCATAAATGCAAAATATAGGCCTATACTAGCTACTATGAAGAAATTTAACTCTATCCCAGACAAAATCAGTACATCCAGCAAGAATCAAACAATCACTGTGTCACCTTTTGCCTGCCGATTGGAGAACAGTGAAAAAATGAATTCTCTATATGGCAATAGAGTCAATGTTGTTAAAAAAATGTTCATAATCAATTTATTTTGGAATGAAATACCATGAAGTACTGTGATGCTTGCACTTTTGATGTATGAATTTTTAAATTGTGTCTTTCATCAACAATCATCAAACTGCTTGGGTAGGGGTGTAATTATTTTAGCCACTTGATAATTAAGAAATTAAGAGATGTAGTCACTAAAGGAATTAAGCGTCACAGTACTTGCATCTTGGGCTGCATATAAAATTTCCCTTAACCATTAGTGAAAAAAAGAGAGGAAAAAATTAAAAAAAAAAAAAAAAAGAACTAAGAAAGAAACAAAAAAAACCTCTGACAGTGAACAGAAGTGACATAGAACTACTGTTTGTTGCAGAATACCTTGTTTGGTCACAGTTACTCTTCAGTTTAAAATGTTTTCTGTGCAGTGAAACTCACTCATTTTCTAGGGAAGCAAGAAAGGTGAATTTGAAGATGCTCTTCAGAAGAAAGGCTTAGAACATAAGTTACCTCATACTACAGGAACAAATGGCCATAGTCCTTTGTTTATTATCCAAAGGTGAGAACTAACAGCTCAGCCTTCCACATCATGATAAAGTGTTTTAGAAAGAATGTGGACATGATTACACTTTGTAATTGCTCTTCTGATAATGTGTAGTCGATACTCCGTGAGAGCACTTAGCAGATTTGAACCCTGACATGACTGTGTCAGATCATGGATTCCAGCCGGGCACAGGCAGAAGACAGGTGCTTGTCCAAAGTAAGGCAATTCCAGTCATGTGCAGATGCAGAACTCTAAAGCCTTAGTGAAAATTTGGAGTAGGCTAAACAAGGATTTGCCTGCTGCAGTTCAGTGATCCTTGGATGGATGGCTGCTAAGTAGTAATTAATAAGGTTACAGTTTTGCACTAAACCACCTTTTTCCTTATTTCAGTAACCCAGGCTTCAGAATGTACAGACCTCAATTACTGCTAGTCATTTCCCATTCAGCCATAATGCATTAAAAAAGCTGATTGTCAAGAAGTTCTACTTATTTTGGTATATGAAAAAGTAAAGAGCATTTTGTTCGTGGTCTACAAAATGTCTAGCCCAGTTTAAAAGACAACTCACATACCTTTTTATTTTCTAAATAAATACTCCCTTTATTTAAATATACCAAAAGTAGTACGATCAGTAGCACTATCTATTATTATCATATCATAGCTTATTTTAATTGTAAAAAATAAAAATAATTTGGCTTTCACATAGTATGTTCTTAAAGTTAATTTCATTCTAAATAGCTAATTTTTAGTAAATCATTCCCAACAGCCAAGGTGTTCCACAAAAGTTATGTTCAAGTCATGTATTTCATGATATTTTTGTATGTACAGTTGCCCACTTGACAGCTCTAGTCATCTCACACAATTTTGAGTGCCTCGGATTAACATAGAAGAAATGATATTGTGTAGCTTGTGTTCTTAGTCCACTTCTGTAACAGAACCTATCAGCAATGTTAACACTTTTCATTATTTAGAAACTACTTGAGGACTTTAAGTCCTCAGCTCTGTGGTTATTTCCTTGACTGATCTAAATTCTTTTATATTATAATAACATGGAATGTTAGAAACTAAAATCTACCCAAGAAGGAACTTGCATAGTATTGTAAGCAGAGAATTTGTATTGCTGTATAAATTGTGCATAAAATTGTCTATTCAAATGACATGTGGACATCGTTTCTTAGTGTTAAGACTAAAGGTTTTTTTCTTTGTGAAAGCTTATGAACAAAAATGCTCAAGCTTCCTACCTGTATCCATAGAGGTAATTCCACTTAAATCAAGGAGAATTATGTTATGAATCAACACAGAGCTGGGACCTGAAGCTCTAAGTAGGGCTTCAAAGATACGATATGAGTCTTCCTACCTAAATACATCCAAACAAGCATCTTCTTTTGCACTCTGACAAGCAGACTGACTTAAAAACAAAACAAAAAAATATTTTAGTAAAGTTATTTGTCATTTTTCATTTGTTTTACCTCCATGTAGGGGAAAAACTAAGATGCTTAGAAAGTTCTCATGAGATATTAAGGGAGACTGAGAGAGATTTACCCCAAAACCCATCATTCAAGCACTAAGACAGTCACTTTTGAAGTGCTAGGCCAAGGCTCAGCTGCCTGCTGCAGGTCAAAGTAAAAGATTTAAACCTAGTTCTCTGAACTTGCCCTGACCACAGAGGTAGGTATATCTCGATTTGTCAGGATTTGATTAGAAATTCTATCCTGGATCTGAAAAAAAATCTTCATTATGAAACTTTCAGTGAAAAGGTATAAATTGCTGTGAAAAACTTTGGTTTCACCAAGTCAACATTTTCTGATGAAAAATGTTTTGTTAAAATTATTCTTACCAGATCTTCCTGAAAGAGTCAAGATGACAACTTATTATGACATTATTTAAAAGATATCTACTCTTTTGCTTCCTGTTTGGCATCATAATCACCTTACAAAAAACGTGTATGATTCTGCAACATTGGGAAAGTATTACAGTTTCCGAGAATGACATTTTAGTTTATGGGAAATCTCATAAAGAATGTTATCTAAGTTTAAAAGTAGCTTAGAAAGAAGGTAGGGTGGATGGACTGCAATTAAACTGAAAGAAATGTATGCGTTGACAGGCTCAGCTCTTGCCATATTAAGCCTGTAATGGCTTTGCAATTAGGTGGAAAGACTAATGATTCAAAAGCTATCTCTTAAAATTATATTGGAACTAGAACTGACAAGCCAGAAAGGAAAGAATACTGTGTAGAAAAGCTTCATCCAGCACCACAGTTAATCCTAAGGCAGCAGAAATCACCTATGAAGACATCATTGTAATGTCCTGTCCAAAAAAATCCTTTATCTCCGATTTTTATCACTTCTGAAGTTTGAAGAACATCCAGATCAGTCAAAATCTGTACAGTTCTCATACCTCAAAACTTCTCAGAACAGAGTTTTAAAATATGTAAGATTTTTACTCAGTCTGTTCTCAAAGTCAATGCTTCTTACGACTTGCTTCAAATATTGTGTAGATCTGGTATAAAGCACAGAGATTTTTGTATGTGACAGGGCATTCTGGTTCTAGCAGTTGTTTTTTGGGGGGGAACCATTCTGTACAATTTTAAGCAACACAGAAGACACTGAAAGTTTGTGTCATACCAGATGCCAATACTAAGCATGTTTGAAGGAGAGTCTACAGGCATACAGACATTCGCAACCACCTTGAAGTGTCATGTTAGTTTCACGTGATGTCCAGATAATAAATACAGACACTGTTAAGGTCCTTCCTGCCTGACAAAGATGGCTCACACAGCTGATGAGATTTAACAATCCATTGTGGAATAACCATCAGAGGAGCCCCTAATGATGAGGGCTGGCAACTTGTCAAGGAATTCTACTGATTGCCTTAATTCATGATGACATAGAAATGTGTTTGGATTTCAATTGTATTGTCCTGCTAATCTCAGCACAAGAATAAAAATGAATTAAAATATTCATTAGTGTTCTTGTAAATAAGTATATTGTTTCTTCATTTTATGACAAGGCCAGCTCAATTATTTTTAAAATTTTGCACTCCATGCTTTCAGCCCAGTACCTAAAATTGGATTAACAGACTGTGTAGCTCACCCTTTTCCAAACACAAAGCAGTTTTATTCAACTGGAGATAACATTGCAGGATATTGGCATGATGGAGGCAATGAAGCTCCACAGAGGAGCAACAAAGTGATGTCTCAAAGAGACTCACAAAATCAATATTCCCAGCCTTTTCTTAGTGTGCCCAACAGGAGACAGAACCAAGCTGCTCTAGGCATAGAAGCCTTTCTAAGGTACCAGTGAACCAGTTCTAATAAGCTGAACATTTGGGGAATTATCATTTATTAAAGCCTTGTGAATCAAATGTGTCCATGACAAGTTAACACGGACAGATGAGCCATTCTGTCTTCTTCCTTACACTGCTGTATATTCAACAGGTTTCAACACATTTCAACATACATTTCTATAACAAAGAAAGATGATGTCTATTCTATGTTTATTCACAGAATCACAAAATCACAGGTTTAGACTGAAAGGGGCCTCTCCAGAGCATCCGGTCCAAGTCCCCCGCTCAAGCAGGGTAAGCTACAGCAGGTCACTCAGGACCATGTCCAATTGAGTTTCGAGTATCTCCACAGACGGAGAACTCCACAACCTCTCTGGGCAGGATTCACAAAGGTGAGTCTTCTGCAGCTGCCTACATCCAGCCAGCCAGCTGCCCCCACAACATCCACAAGAACCACAGGCAGTTGACTCTACCCCCTCTCTCATGCCATGCCAGGTCTCCAGCCCTCATCCTCACCAAGTCCTGCTCTGAAAACCCAGGACCCCATCAAGCTGAGGCAGAGGTGTGAGCGGCTGGCACCAGTGGTGCAGGGCCACAGGTGTGGCAGAACACAGTGTGTCCATGTCATTGATCCCCATGGAGGCTCCAGCACCAGGTATGAGTGCTGTGTGAAGAGCAAGTGTAATTTATATGCAGAAGTGCTAGGCATAAACACTACATAATAATGCTTAATTTAGACTGTAATAATCCCAAGTGTAGTGAAGAAGCATCTGACTTCTTATTTTGAAACTTGTAGGTTTTGAAGGGTAAAAAATGAAGGTGTAGGGGAGAAGGCAAACAAGTTTTGGACCACTGAAAATTATTTATTGTAAGAAAATTATTTACTGTAAGAAAACTATTTTTTGTAAAAAAAAATATTATTTCCAGTAACCTCACTCTGCTAATTAAGTGTCTATGTTAATAAAATAGAAACAGATTTGGTCTGGGTAGGATGAAGAATGTGAGTCTAAAGAGAGAGTTCAGAGGAGTGAGTAACAGTGTATTAATTGTAACATTTCTTTGATCTTGTCAGAAAACACTGTTGTGAATACTAATGTAATAATTTTATTTTTAGTTCATTTAATGAAACCTGTCCTAGATGTAACTATTCAGAAAAAAATAGCTATGTGTTGGAAACTGATTCAATGTCAGAAAGTCAATGCCATGGGTAATCTCATTATATGCAATGTGATACCAAATTTGCCATGAAAGCTACACACTTTCACTAGGTATTATCCAATCCACAGACAAAGCATGGAAGCTAAGGCGAAGTAAATCAAAGTTTTTAGATATCAATCTTCTTCAATGGCCTGTCTTCTTCATAATTAAGCACATTATACAGTCATTGTTAAAATTACAGAAACCGTCCTGGGATCAGGCAGGAAAAGATTGGTCTCCTCTCAAGGTGAGTACTCACATAAATAGTTAGCTAAAGAATCAGTTTCACTTCTATACTTTCTCCTTCTGCCCTGTAAGTCTTGATTTATTGTATGTACAGTGACACTGTTTCAACAAGGGGATTCTAAGTGCCCCATTACAGAACCATTGACTGATGCAGATTTGCCCACGGCAGAGAACTGAACTGAGCTCACACACATCCCGAACTACTGTTGTAATGACTAGCATGCCTTAAGGACATGGAGTGGCATCTGTCCTATTGCCACCACTTGGTTCTCCTCTAAACACAACACTTGGTTAGAAGGAAGGATTACAGGTGACAACCTTCAAGAGTAGGGTCTGCGATAAAGACCCAGGTGAATAGAAAATCACTTAGAATCCTAATGAGAGGACAGGAGTTACCCTTGTACCCAGCATTTTCAAGTGGCTATCTATCTACTACTTATTTCTTAAGCTGCACCCGTTTGTTGACTTTAGGTTCAGAGCCTTTACTGGGGTACCCTGCTCTCACCATGCTGTCTGAAAGCACAAATGTTACTCAAAGTCTTAGATAACAGCCAATTGCCTTAAAAAGAGGCATGACTGCATCTAACTTTTATTGCTTGATTATTATCTTAATTTTTTTGTTTAGCATTATTCAATTACTTTTCAGAGAATAGTTGAAGATGGTAAAGACCTCTGGAGATTGTCTAGCCCAACCTCCCTGCTCAAAGCAGGCTAACTGCAGCAGGCTGCTCAGGGCCTTGTCCAGACAGGTTTTGAGTATCTCCAAGGATGGAGACTGCACAATGTCACTTCACAACCTGTTACAGTGTATGATTGCCCTCACAGTAAAATATATTTTTCTTATGTTTCAGTGGAAATTTCCTGTATTTCATTTTGTGCCTACTGTGTCTTGTCCTTTCACTGTACTGTTAGTGCGCAGAGTCTGTCTCCACCCATCAGGACCCATTGATAAGAAGACAGTCCCCTCCCTGATCCTTCTCTTTTTGAGGATGAACAGTCCTCACTCTCTCAGTCCTTGCACAACAGATGCTCTAATTCCTTAATCACCCTCATGGCCTTTTTCTGCACTATGTACAGTATGCCTGTGTCTTTTTTTTACTGGACAGAGAGATTGACATGTCTCTCTTGTACTCTCTTGTACTACCTTTTGTGGCAGTCCAGCATGGGACACTGCACTCCAGATGTGTCTCACCAGTGCTGAGTAGAGGGG
>Ga0181612_158278_pt1 | contig 12474 bp, 7 predicted proteins | sample HoacroProtozoa21_FD_119630 | JGI IMG/M metagenome (GOLD analysis project Ga0181612, IMG submission 119630) | Hoatzin crop microbial communities from Cojedes, Venezuel. Combined Assembly of Gp0051906, Gp0051904, Gp0051908 | reverse complement strand
TTGTTTTTATATATATATTTATATATATTTTTAGTTTATAACAAGTATGTTATTTGGTTGACAAAAACATTTAAAGCCTGCTATACAAAGATGATAGATTCTCATTTCTCTTAAAAAAAGTGACTTTGTCTTTTCTAAGAGTTTTAAGAATTAAAATGTGAAAAGAAGAAAAGGAAAAAGAAAAGGTTTCATTACAAAAATATTTAATGACTATGTCTATATAAATACATTCTGGAGTTAAAGTTTAAGTCATACTACCTGTTTAAACATAATTTATGATATCCCTAGAGAAAGTAAGCAAAATATGGGTTTTTTTTCACCAATTATAAACAAACTAAATAATTAGATTTCTGCTTTTCTGAGTGCTGTAAAATTATTTAGTCACAATGTGATTAATTGGTTGTAGAGAGTTCTTCTTGACTAATTAGATTATTTTCAATAAATTCTTCCTGTTTCATTCTTTATCATCTGCTGTACAATAGATCATCAAATAATGTATTGTAAATAGGTTGATTCTCACATGAGATACTGATTACAAACTCATTGTCAACTCATTAAATTTCACACAAATTAAGGATGTTAAAATAATTTGATTTATTCATTTGAAAACAGGAGAGCTTACATGGACTCATTTATATTTGTTTTATAGCTTATTCACCAGAAGAAAAATAGATGGAATAAATGAGATGATAATACTTTCCTCTCACATTTCTTAATTTATTTTGCATACTGTTATGTTTCACACATTCTGTTCAGACATGGTTTATGTCTTTGTTTGTCCCTTTAAGTCTCATGTCTTTCAAATGTATTTTTAGTCTTTTCTCAGCTTTTTAGAGCATTTTATAGGTACATCATCTGAGTAGTTCATCTGACTCTATTAATATTTTATTAGTGCTTAACTGATACAGCAGGGAAGACCTGACAGTTGGACTCTTAATTATAGACATTTCACCTACATTTCCTACCAATGCCAGACTCTTAATTACAGCCATTTCACCCTCACCTCCTACCAATGCTCCTTCACCTTTCAGTTTTTTTTTTCATAACTCACCTTTCATTCTTCTCCTCATTACTGAATTTCAAAAACTTTACAATGCAGACTGAAATTAAGATGTGAGTATTTGAATGTTTATCTGAATTTTGAAGGCCTGTAATGTTAGGACACTCAGTTACTTCAAATTTAAGACTGTAATTTAACCATATTGTCTTATAAAACATCCAATTTACAGTATAATTTTAGAAACTTCATTATAAATACATTTCTTCTATTGTATATATACACAAATATATATTCTATATATAATACAAGAAATATACTATACTAAAATATTGTCCTCTGAATTAATTCTTATAATCTTACAGCTCAATTTCTCATTTTCCACTCAAAAACTGGTTTCACCCAAGCTCCACAGGCATAACAAGACCATGTGTTATTACAGACTTCACATTCTAGAAACTACTAAGCTTGTTCAGATAATGAAGCTGCTAATATCAAATGATACATTAAGGAGTGGCATCTGTTCAAACCTAAGCAGGATATTTTGAATTAACACCTTTTGCTAAATGCACCATTAAAGTAAATATATAAGTGTTCAAATCACTGTCCTGTGGGCTAAAATAAAGTGTGGTTTAGAAGATGTTTTCCATTGTAGGTCAAGAATAAAAATATAAAATAGACCGTGTGACTAGGTCTTTTTGACAGTTCTGAAAGAAAACTCAACTGTTCTTTTTGGAGCGTAGGCAGATGCTTCCTTAAATGGCAGCAGGTAGGGAATGTTGCTTCTTTTTATTTCTTTCTTGGACCCTTCTGCAAAGGATACATCTCATTTTCATGGGAACAGGAGTGTCTAACTGCGAGTACGGATTCCACTAGAAACAGGAGTAGAATATAACTGGAAAAATGTAGATATATTCAGGGTTCATATTTATGTTCAAGGAAGATCTTGGCAGTCTTTGCAGTTCTCAGCATGAACAAAACCAGATATTCCTAGAAAGAAATTAAGGGAAATATTCAGAATAGATATATGGTTAAAAAGGTCTTCCTCTTCTTCCCCATTAAATTAAAATAAAGCTAGCCTGAGAAGCTCCATGCTCAACATTGACGGTATCTGGAACTCAGACTTTCCAGTAATGAATATTGAGACACCTGAGGTCTTGTGCGGGTCAGATCACTGGGAATTTAAAGTCCATTGACTTTCATATGATCAGCTTGACACATTTGGCAAATTTGGAAATTTTCTACCAATCCTTTCTTTTTAAGAACAAGAAAATTGTATGTATCTGTGTACCCAAGCTCTCCAATATACTTTGTTAGGGAATTACTTCATTTTCTTTTCTTCAACTTCTGCATTGCTTTTCTTAAAATATTTCTTCAATGTACAGAAGAGTTTATGCTCTTGTCTCCAAGAATAAACTTTTGTGCCTCCTTGCAGTAGACAGTGTTATGAGTATCTTCCAAAACAATAAGGCCTAATTACATGACCTATTATAAGCACAAGTGAGGAGAGTATATAATTTTTTTACGTTGAAAGAATTCTGTGGTAGTATCTTAGTTGTTTCCGGATTCAATGCAGCTAACTGAAGTCTCTATGATCAAAACTATATTAAGCTCTCACTTTAGCCATGTAGATAAATTATCATGTCAAAAAGGTGATTAACAAGGCTAAAACTATATCTCTGGAATTTTCTTACTTCTGACACCAGAAAACATGTAAGGCAAACGATTTCTCATTTTTACATGTAGAGGTGCACCTCAATTACTTTTTCAATTTGGATTGGGAATACTGCTCTGAAGCAAATCCAGTTATCTCTGTTTGAGATGCTTTTTATTTCTATTGCACATCTTTCTTGAAAAGCCATGGCCTGGAATCCTTTAAGAAGCAGTATGAGCTGCAAAAGTTTACCTAATACTTCTTGACCACAAACAGGCTCTTGAGAACAGACAAGACTCACACTGGAATAAAACCCTCAAAACACGTATTTTTTCTTCAATATCTTCATTGGCCTCAAGCTGTGCCAGGGAAGATTTAGATTGGATATTAGGAAAAATTTCTTCACTGAAAGGTTTGCCAAGCATTGGAACAGACTGCCTGGGGAAGAGGTTGAGCCACCATCCCTGAAGGTATTTAAAAGACATGGAGACGTGGTGCTTAGTGACATGGTTTAGTGGTGGACTTGGCAGTGTTAGTTTAATGGTTGGACTCGATGATCTTAAAGATCCTTTACAACCTAAATGATTCTACTATTCTATGTATAATGTAGATATCAGGTCCTTTGTATCACTTGTTCTATCTTTAAATTTGGTTCTATCGCTCCATAAGATATAATAAAATTGAGACAAACTGTTAAGTGTTTAAAACTTGAGACAACTGTAAGGTGTTTCAAACTAACAGGTATGAATTTTGGCCAAAATCTGTCCCTTTTTTTATATAAAAACACCAATTTTGCCAAATTTGCAATTTAAGGTAAATTATAATAAATTCATTGATAGAAGATCTGTCATATTTATAGATTACATTATATGGCACCTACACCACATCTCGTTGTAACAGATTTATATATGAGGTATACATTATCCCTGCTTTAAAGAAAGAGGAAGTGAGAAAGATTAACAGCTTCATCCAAATAGTTGCACAGTGCATAGTGGCTAAGCCTCTATGACTTTTTAAAATGTAAATTAGAACAACAACAACAAAATAGAAATAAGCAAGAGTAACAGTAAATGTAGCTCTTTCTTTTAAGAAAAGAATCTTAAAAATAGTGGTTTACTGAAGTCATGCAAATAGTAAACTTTAAGAGGGTATTGTAGTTTTTCTTCACATATCTAAATGACAGTCAACTACAAAACTACCCAATTTAAGCAAACATGTGACTATGCAACTGCATCATAAGTTGGGAGTCCTAAATGTTTTTGCAGTACTCTACAAATTGAATGAGATACAAAATAAGAACCCACACTGTCCTATGCTGCCTCCTAAGGTCTGATCAAATTTCACTGAACCGTGGTTCTACGAATTTATTGTAGATGCTAAGTTAATTTGACATATCCTTTAGGCCACACACTGGGTGACTGGTGGCATACTGTGTGAATCTGTAGGTCCTGTGAAGTAGTGTAGTAAGTCAAAATACCTCATTTCTTCCACTGAAGGAATTTCCTTGCACACCTCCTTTAAGAACCTGCCGAGGGTGGATCTAAAGTGTTTCCTTAATGTGCTGTCCTAGCTGGTGAGTACCAGTAGCCCTCGGTTTGTGTGCAGCAATGTAACCCACAACTGCCTTGCTCCCTATCCTCTCAACTCTCTTTGTGAAGTGTGTGATCAGATGCCCTGTTCTCACAGCGTTTTAGGGGCAGGCACGGAAAAGTGCAGGTCTTTCATGAAATTGCACAACAGCTCATAGAAAACTGGAATAAACTGAATAGTGCTTCCATTGTACATGTCTTTATGTTTAGAGATAAATAAACAACATACTGTCATCAACTTGTCTTTCTACATTTTCAGATGAGGTCTGGTTCAGTCTTCTGAGGAAAAAGAAAAAAAAAATCTGTGCAAAAGGGCCACGCTGAAGTAGCTGATCTCAAAACCATGGATTAATCACCGAGGTAGATGTTATTTAGCCATTTAAATGTAGCTTTTGATTTCTCCAGCATGAAATACTACTCTTCGATTCAAAGCTCCTAGGATATGAGCCATTTTTATTTGTCATCTACTGTGTTTAACATGAATCATTGCCCACACATGGAATATCTATACACTATTACAGTATTTTTATTAACAGTATCACTCTCCTTTTGCAGAATACAAGAAAGAAAGATCACTAATGATCATCCTAGACTCCTCCCCTGTAAACCACCATCTCATTTGCAAGCAAATTTTTGCCTCTCTGATCAGCCAAAATTCATGGCCTTGTTTGTCTCTGTAAGAGAGAGAAAATGATGAGTTGAAAGATCTCTTTCATGAATTTTCACTACAAGGGAAATACTGTTTTCTTTTACCTCAACAAAAAGTAGTCAAACCGTATAATTCCTCTTTCCCACTTCCTGTATCCTATTTTGGAGTCAAGATTTAACCATAAAGTTTCTTTCTTAGAGAAGCTCGCATTACCGTGATTATTCTATAGCTTCATTCTTCTGTTTCTTTTCTAAGCCTGTGCTGTTTCCCTTTGCATTCCTCTCTTTTTCATACACTCTAAGTTCTATTCATGCACAGCTTCCATCCACTCATTTCGAACTCCAAAATACTTACATGAGCGTTTGTTTTAAGTGGTGAAACAGTGTTTGGTTCTTATGAGGCACTATTACATCATATTATCACATCATAAAGCAGCCTGTTTATATGCAGTTTCTTTCAGGAATCTGACTATGTTCTTTCCTCTTCCTGTCTTCATACTGACTACACATACTCTCAGTTTCACCCATGCCTTAACTGGCAGAAACTGATCTTTGAGTAAGTGGATCACATGTTCCATATCCCCATCCTACTCTGTTTTTAAAGGAATGGGAAGTGAATTTTTTTGTTATCTTGCTCATACTTCTCCAAAATTTATACTTGTAAAAAATTTGAAAAATGACTGGTGATTGTCTAAATTTAGTCAGACTGCCTACTAAAAATCTGATAGATTATAAGAAGGGTGACTTTAATAGCGACAGTAAGATAATTATCCTACATGAAAAAGGTAGTAGTAGAAAATTGTTCCTGCTAGGAAGAAGTAAACTTGTCAAAAGAGAAACTAGATAGTTAAGATACTGACTCTGTAATTACTGTCTATTGTCTCCATTTTTCAAAGTGATATAATATCTCAAGCTTTTAATCAAACTTCAGCATTTGTTGTTGTCTGTAGTATTATCAAGATGCTTATCACTACCCATAACTTGTCAGTAAACTGTTCCCTTCCTTGTTCCACAAAGACGCAATTCCAGTGGTAATGGTTTCAAGAGTAGGAAAACATAAATATATGACATTATAAATGTATTTTCTTTTCCCATCAGTGCCTTTTACTTTCCAAGATTCAGTCTGAGGAAGCTGTTACTAACCACGGAGTTGCCTCCAAGAATCCTGGGAAACTGTAATAAGCGACTCTCATTTTCCTCAGTCCTCACACCTTATTTACCCCAGTTATAAAAGTATTCGATTTATGTCCTTCCCATTATATAAATCTTTTTTTGAAGTTACTTTAAATAAAGAATGTGAACAATGAAGCTCAGTCTAAGTCTAATCAGATGATGAATTGAATAATCTCTTTCCAGTCCATCTGTGTTTATAGTTCCCCGTAGCTTATAAATAGTTCATCAGATTACAGATGCTGATGTTCTCTCTGCAGTTAGTGAGGTGCTGTAGCCTTCATAACCATCTTCAGTGTCTTTGGTGTTTACTCTAAATGTCTCTATAGATTAAAAAACTTCACAATTCTATGAGCTTTTCTGGCTAGCTAAACAACCTCTTTGTTTTATGTGGGTTTACATCATGTGGGTATCTAGCAGGTGAGTTCTGTCATCAGTCTTCTTAATAGTCATACACTTCACCTCTGAATTTCTGCCTCTGTATATTACGTACATGTCACCAGAAGAGTACACAGAATTCCTGAGATTTTGTAAATGTTTTAATAATAATTTTGATATTGGTTTTACCCGAAATACTTTGTCTGATACCCCTCAAGATAATGCTTTTTCATTTCACATCAGTGACTGACAATCACCCTGTCATCAATCAGTGTAACAGAATAGTTTATCCACTTTATTGTCCAGCTGGTAGACCTTTAACTGTTAGCAGAGGTATGGCTTTAATTCCCCAGGTGGATTGCACTTGATGTTATAATTGTTATTGTTTCTTTTTTCAAGGTTGTCTCATTCTTCCCAGAAGACATTCAGATGTTCCTATTGCTTTGTATTTTTCATGACATCCTGTCATCACAAAAATCCATTAGCATCAACTATATCACTGTCATTAAGTAAGGTATTAAAGATTAGCCACAAAATTAATCCGTTGAGTACTCAATTAGTAATCTCCCTATCACATGATAACTCTTTATTCAACTTACAATTGTTGTACTAACCACCATTTTAAGTGAAAATTTCCCATGGGGTACCATTTCAAGTGTTATAAAGATGTCAAGATAGATTAGATCTACCACAGCTCTCTTGTCTATAAAATCAGTCATTTTGTTAAAGAAAATATTATATCAGTCTGACACAGTCTGTCTTTGCTAATCCTCTGCTTCATTTTATCCATTTTTCCATACATGTCAATTTATTTAGTTGTTGCTTCCTTCATAATTTATTTTGCTGACTGTGGCCTCCCGTTGAGGTCACACTGGTGGTTCTGTAGTAGTCCAGTTTGATTTTTCATCCTATTTTTAATTATAGTCATTGTACTCTACTCCTGTAATTTCAGAGGTTGCCTGGGTGTAAATGGCAATTTTTTGGCAGCGGTGGACTGCAGGGGCAGCCTCTGTAAAAAGAGACAAGAGTCTGTCTTGTGCTGGACAGAACTGGTCCCAGCTGGCTCCAACGGACCCACTACAGAACACAGCTGAGCACATCAGCAAAGATGGGTTTGCCTCTGTGAAAACATTTTTGAGAAAGGGAAAAAAATATTTGAGAAGAGAGAAGAGAAGGGAACAACAGAGGGAACAGCAGATGAAATGAGAGACTAAGAAGCTCAGAGGAGGTACTCCATGGCAGACTAACTACACATCTGAAGGGACAATGGCCCTGGAGAACCTGTGTTGGAGCATATGAAAAGGATGAGAAACAAGGAGCAACAGAAAGAAACCATAATGTACTGACCCTGACCTCCTGCTCTATTCATTGTCTCACTGAAGCAACTTGAGTGTAACCTGTGGTGACAAAAAGACGGGAAAACAAGTGTCTGAACTGAAATACTGAAGTGGAAAAACGAAAGAGGGGGGAAAAGGAGAGGAATTTGGTGTGAAATTGAGCCTGGGAAAGGGGCACTATAGGTGTTTTAGTGTTTTTTGTCTTTGTTTCTGTGGTCTGAACAGAGATGGAGTCTGACAAGTTATTAACGAAAGTTTATGAGGCAGTAAGCAAGGTTAGCAACAACACACCCATATGGCAACTCACACAATCACTGACAGCGAACAGAGGATCGTAAGTGATGCCATGGCTCCGGTGGACTGCCAGGAACCCTTGGTGTCCAGGTCATCTGGCAGCAACAACCAATCGTGCAAACGACTCCTGAATGCAGATAAGAGTCACACTACCTTTTGGCTCCACCAGTGGTAGTGTGATTTGAGAGACTCACACCTTACATGGATAATGTGGGCAGCATCCTGCCTACTCTGTCAATGTCACCGAGGGGGCAGGGTGTCAGTTTCCCAGTACCTAAATCAGTAATCAAATATTTAAGCTAATTGAAAATAAGTGGAATTAAATTCCCAAAGTCAAGTCTGTTTTGTCGATGACAGTGCTTGACAAGTCATATCCCTGTCTTTATTTAAACCCATAAATTTTCTCACTCTTATTCTTCCCTGTTTTCTCCCTCTGTCCCACCAGAGCAGAGAGAGGTGAGCAAGTGGCTGTATGACTGCTTGGTTGCTAGCTGGGGCCAACATACCACATGGATTTATTAAGAGTAATGGCTATCAGACCCACAATTCAACTCATTTTTTCATTTTTTCTTTTCAGAACTGGTGATACAGATCTGGTAACTACAGAAATTTTTAGGAGAAAAGCTAGTAAGGTGCCAATACTGACCTAAGTGATACATTTATAATATGTTCACTGAAAAGAGACATGAAGTACAGCATTAAAATAATATGAAATTAAAAATGAATTGGTGTGCAACTATCCAGATTAATTCATACAGAAGTTATTGAAAAGGTATGCCACACAGTATACATGACAAGAGTTAACAGTAGAGGTTTTTCTGTTGGCTTGCTTTTTATTTCTGTTTCTCAAATGAATAGGGGCTTTACAACAAATGCAAATATTTGAATACAGTCTGGACATATGAACACATTATTTTTTTCACATAAAGAAAACCACATAAGCATATGTGTTAAAGCTCAACTTGGCAAATAAAGAGATAGGTTAGGGAATGTGCAAATAGTATTTACTGAAGGGACAAGATATTTCTGGAAAAACATCTGCTAAGTGCATCAAAAAAGTAGTTTGGGACTCTCTTCAACACGATCCCAACAGCATGATTTTGTTGACTTACAATGTACTGTCGAGATTACACAAATATTTCTTTAATTTATTTTCCCTCTTTGCATATTCCCTCTACACTCATTAATTGCCCTAGGAAGGCAGAGTAATAGAGACTTCACTTGTTTTCAGGAGCACATGTGTTCAGACAGATGCTGAACTTTGAAAGGAGAGTAAAAAGCCTTCCAGTGCAAATTCTGATTTTAAAGCCTGAAGGACTCAGCTCAGTCTTCCACAGATAACAACACTCCCCTCCCCTCTACAGAAGACTAAAACAAGATTTAATGACACATGCAGCTTCATCCAGCAGGGCAGCTGCTATGGTTAACATCCAGAAAAGAGAGGCTTGAATGACAACTATATCTAGACTTAAATTTGATGTGAGCTATGGATTTGGTTCTAGGTTCTGATGTCCAAAGACTCAAATCTAATACCTCACTGGGGCACAAGTGGCTCCCACATGAAATCATGCTGGTTTTGGCTGTGAGGAGTTATTTTTTTCATATTAGTATGATGCTATGTTTTGCATTTGCAATCAAAACTGTGTTGGTAACAGATCAATGTTTTAGCTGTTTTTGGCCAGTGCTTACACAGCATCAAAGTTTTCTCTGTTTTTCACTCTGCCCCCCATGAGAAGGTTGGGGGAGAACAAGAGTCTAGCAGAGAACGTAGGTGGGACAGCTGACCCAAACTGACCAAAAGGGTATTCTATACTAGATGATGCCATACTCATCAATAAAACTGGGGAGGAGTTAGCCAAGGGTTGCCATTGCTCAGGGACTGGCTGGGAATTGAGTTGACTGATGAGTGGTAGCTTTTGCATCATTTGTTTTTCTTTGCTTTGTTTTGCTGGGTTTTTGTTGTTGTTTTTCTGGTTTGTTTTGGTTTTCTTATACTTATTAGACTCTATTTATCTCAACCCAAGAGTTTTCTCACTTCTGCTCTTCCACTTTTCTCTCCCATCCCACTGGGGAGAATGAGCAAGCAGTTGTGGGGGGTTTAGCTGCCAACTGGTGTTTACCCACAACAGAGATGAACACCAAAACTCGTTTGTTCTGAAACCGTGAAATGGTATAAAGTGATGATACATATCCAGGTTTAGGCCTGTAGAGAGATGGAACATGGCTTGGTCAGGCATCTCCTGCTGGGAACTACAAATACTGCACAATGGGGTACTCATTCAGCAGTATTGACATCTCCTATGTTATCGTTTCCTTATCTTTTTCAGTTCCAGAGTATGTAAAAACTTTTCAGCACCATAATAGTAGAGATAAAGTGGCACCAAGATAATTTTTTTTTTTTCTCAAAAAATCAGACTGCTTATTCAACATCATGTAAAAGGTTGTGCTTGTACACCAAGCTCTATCATGTAGAAAAACGACTTGTTACTGAGCATATTAGAAACAGCAAGCATAGGACACGAAGAAAAAAAGGGAAAAGTGAAGGGCTGACATGCCCTCTGTCTGTGCCAGGAGACTTATTTGTAGACTCAGTAAGTCCTTTCCTTTCCGTTATTATAGTTGACAATGATGTTAAACATTCTACTAAAAATGCAAATAATTTTTGAACGTTTATATGAAGTTGTATGCAACATTTCACTATTAAATCATGTTGATGGAAAGCCATCTGGCTAAAATTACACAGAATCATAGGTTATGAATTTTTGAAGTCTGAAGTTTAGAATAAAAAGCACTTCCACTTTTGCCTGATAGATTCTGTGATACTTCATCACATGTCAGATGGACAATTATTAAAAACTATTTCAGTTTTATTTTTTCTGTGGTTACTTTATAATAACATTGTTTAACTTATAAAAAGCTCACTGATTTATGTTAATTACATATTTGAAGAATTAGCAAGCAATATCTTCTGGGTTCTGGCTTGTGAAATACAATCCAAACTTCCTTCATTATATAGGATAATGAAACAATGAATCAAATTACTATCCTTTTCCTAATTTGAAAAATCCTATTGTCAGAAAGGCTGTCACAAAACATTACCAAAATATCAGAGCAATTTGGACAGGGTATAGGAAGTGTAAACTAGAGGTTAATAGGGGTTAAAATTCCCCTATTTGGTCCATTATCTCAATTGCCGATTTTGAATCATTTATTTTTAGTTAATAAATAAACAACATCTTCTAATCCCAAGGGCTCAGAAAGGAAATCATCCATGCATGCTAGGTATATCAAAGTGGACAAAAGTACACAGGTGAACAGCATGTAAGAATTAGCCCATTGGTATCTACAGTACCATTCTAATTCCTCTCTAGCAAGTACAAAGTAATGATGACGGGTTATTTGATATAGTTCGGGATTCATCGTATTTTCTTGGGTTATGCAGTCCTGACACACACACACGAGCTGTAGCTGAAAATTCTTTCCCAGTCCTTCTCATTTTGACATAAATCTGCTTTTCATCTACAGTGGGAAAATAGGAGAACAAGGCCTGCTTTCAAATAGCCGAAATATAGGAAAATATTGAATATGGTGGACAGACAAGCCAGCAAAATTGTAGTCCTGAGTGGGAGAGAAAGGGGTCCCAACAGTGTCTTTGGCTTTATGATCCATCAAAAGCAGTTCAATGGCAGCAACAGAGCTGCTTCCCAAACACTATCTTCTGTTGTTGATGCCAAAAGCCAAGTGTGCTGCTTCACCAGGAGAACAAAACAATTGTTATTTCTCTGTCCATTTCCCCATTTGTAACAGAGGAGAAGACTCAAGTTTTTACTAACAATAGGTAAGGGATTCGGAAGCTTGAAGACGGATACACTTCCCTTTTGAGTTCACTTGCCAGGTAGAAACCAGATAGCCTTCCTCCCTGCATTGTCTTAAAGATAAGCACACACTTTCAGGGTCTGCAGGACGTTTCTGGATATGGGTGCACGGGCTGTAGAACCTCATTAAATCATTACTGAGATTGAAAGTATGATCATTCCAGATCAAAATTCTGCAGCTATTTTGTGATGTGCACGACAAAATTTCTTCTAGGGTAACAGGGATTCCTAGCTGAAAGAGCTGGCACATCCTCTCTTCATCTATCTTTCTGCTTAGCATGGGATTATACCACCTTTATTCAAGGGGAATGAAGATCAGAGGTAGTGTCATATTTGTGAAGTGTCTGTGAAGCTGTCTATCTTAGAAAGAGGAAATATGTAAAGAAGGAATTTAATGAGAATGCAGACTCTGTCCTGAAATTTTCCATTAAAATACACAGAGGAAAGTTCTGAGATGACAGACTTTGTTTTACCCTATTTATCACTTATGAAACAGTTTTATTACTCAGATATGGAGGAATGTACCTTTATT
>Ga0181612_154197_pt1 | contig 12475 bp, 7 predicted proteins | sample HoacroProtozoa21_FD_119630 | JGI IMG/M metagenome (GOLD analysis project Ga0181612, IMG submission 119630) | Hoatzin crop microbial communities from Cojedes, Venezuel. Combined Assembly of Gp0051906, Gp0051904, Gp0051908 | reverse complement strand
CCCTTGACCTGCTGGCCACACTCCTCCTAATGCATCCCAGGATCCCATTGGCCTTCTTAGCAACAAGGGCACACTGCTGGCTCATGATCAATCTGTTGTCCACCAGCACTCCCAGGTCCCTCTCCTTAGAGCTGCCCTCCAGCAGGTCTGCCCCAAGCCTGTACTGGTGCATGAGGTTGTTCCTCCCCAGGTGCACTTGCCCTTGTTGAACCTCATCCGGTTCCTCTCTGCCCAACTTTCCAGCCTGTCTGGGTCTCGCTGGATGGCCGCACAGCCTGCTAGTGTATCCGTCACTCCTCCCATTTAGATTAGATTTAGCAAAATAACTCAGGAAACTGCAGAAGGTATCAAATGAGGTTGCTCCCTAGGAAAAATTCTTCCACCCTATTGTGACCCTGTTTTTCTTCTTACCATGAGCAGTCTAAAAGAAGAAGGGACCGATTTAGCTTCCGTGCATAGAACACTGGTCTGAAACCACAATGACTGGCTGCTCTAGCAGAAATTCTTAAAAAATTAATCAAGTTCAGTGATGAATTAGGAAAGGCATATAGCACCTAACCTGTAGACATGCAAAACTCAGGACAAACAGCTATTTTGACATTTCTAGCTGGGAATCCTGCCCTCCACAAACATATTTGATGCTCAGACATGGTCTCTTGGCTGCTTGCAGTCCTCCCCATCTGTCAGGATGGCACTGTGCCCACGCACAAGGTGGTACATCAGCTTCACTAGGGCATAGGTGCCAAGTAAATTCTGCTGTTTGCAGAGCTTTGCATGTGCTGGTTCTTCAGTAGGAAGCCTCTGCTTTATTACAGCAAGGCTGCCTCTCCACGTGACTCTCTACACTTGATTACACCTGTTGACACTTTGGTATCTAAGGAAGCATACTTAAATAATACAAGTAAGAAACATCGGTACGCAGGAATGGATTTAGGAATCTGTATTGCACATGCATTGAAAATCCATTGCTACCTATTTTTTTTTTTTTTTTTCTGATCCCACAAGAAAAGCCTGCTTTTCAATATGAGGCAAAAAAAGATCAGATTTTTGGTGACAGTTCACTTCCTGGCTCATCTTTCTAGTCTGGAGAGAAGTATATTGACGTAATTTATGTCATCTTTATTAACACCTTCAGTTGATTCTCCTTCTCCTCACTCTTCCCCTGCCCCTCACCCCAAAAAGAAACAATTCTAGTTATCATCATTAACTCAACCAAAACAAAAAATAAAACACAATGGAAAATGATTGCTGAAGAAAGGAAAGAGAAGCCTGACTCTTCTGTCTTCTTGATTTTGCGGTGGTGAAACTATACTTACCACAGTGGAATAATCTTTGCTTTATCCCAGTGAATGAACTATGAAGGCAGAGAAAAGCCAGGCACTTCAACTGGGTATTGTGCTTGGGCAACTCAGTGAGCATTCTATATATCTGAGAAAGCATAGGGATAGTTTCCTTAGCAATAAAGGATATAATCACCTAAAAGATGAGAAAATTCTGAAGCTGCAAAGACTTTGCTGTACCTTCTCCTTACAACAGTCCACATACCTGGTCTAGGGAATAAGGCTGCACTGCCTGGGGGGGAACTGAGTTTTCCTGGGTTCTAGTTATTATTGAAATTATTTTCTTTGATGAAAAGCAGAATAAACTGAACTGAACTGTCCTTTCAAAGGACAACTCTGTGTTTCAAAAACACATTCTCTCGTTTGCACATAACTGGCTATTCATAGCAGTCAGAAACAGAAGTCTTCATTGTTCCTTTTATATCTTGTAGACTTTAAATTTCACAGGGATATTTCCTGTAACAATGATGAGACTTTTAGCAACCATACGAGCGCTCAAAATTCCTACTCATCTTTTCATCTCTTGTTGCCATATAACTATACTGTTTCATGTGTGACTCATCCATCTGTGTTTCAGTCTTTTCAATTTCTACTTGTTGCATTGAAAAACTCACATAAAATGAGCTTTCAGCTGTATTTACTCTTTTTTTTGAAGAAAAAAATCTAATTTCCAAATATATATTATATTTTTAAAACCTCCAATCTCCTGATTAGTCATAAATGTCTTCAAAGAGGTCTTTTAAAAGCTAGAAATAATCACAATTTTTTTGAAACCTTCCAGAGACACGCTTTTCTGTTCTTATCTATTTTTGTTTTGTCTACTCACTGATTGTAGTGAGACACATAAATTGCGTAACTCAGAAAGATTTAATGCTGCAGAAGGATACATAAAATCACCTCTTACTGTATTTGTTCCCTCACTTGCCACTAAGAGTATCCCTTACTCTGATTTTCTTACATACATCTTTTTGATTGATGTATCTTATTTTCCCCTCTATTTCCATAATTCCCATTATATTTATTCTTAGACTTTATTTGTACTGAAATAGAAGTATTCCAAGCATTCATATTTTCCTGAATATTTCTCAGTCCTCTAGGTCATAGTAGTGTTTGCCCATTTTTTCTTTTTTTTGGTTCTGCTAAGTTGTTCTCCAATGCTACAGCACTATATCATATTATTCTAACTACGGAATGTATCATTCTACCTCACCTGCCCTACCACGCTATCTCTTAGCGTCTTTGACAAATTATCACCATTATTTCCCTTCTAACTGTTCTTGTGCCATTCATCACCCATGACATCAAATAACTGCTCTTCTATCAAAATAATATACCTACATCATCTAGCCAAGTGAATATTCAACAATTTTCTATTAGAGATGGCCAGAGACTGACATATCTGTCCTACCTGGCTATTCACAGATGAATGGATGAACCGAGCTGTTACCAAAAAAAAAAAAAAAAATTGTGATCAGGTTTGGGTTTCCAGTTAAAACATCCCTAAAATGGTTTAATTTTCCGTAAGAAGATAATCTATAGGTGGTTTAAAAGAGAAAACTTCATCATGGAAAATGTTATCACTGACCTAAAGTATTAACAGCATTTTAATTCAACACTTTTCTATGTGAAAGACTTAACTTTGATATGTGTGTGTTGCGGTACTTTAATATTAGAAGTGCTTGATCTATTGTAATCACACCAGTTTATAAAATTGATCCATCTCCTTTAAGGCAAATCCATTTTCTGTACCTATAGAGAACTAGCTGAAATGGAGTATTTCACTACCATTCATGCTAATAGTTCATAGTACATTTTAACTGGAAATGAAAAAAATCCCTCCAAATTTCCCTAAGGTAGAAACATTGACAGAAGCCACGTAGATCTTTTGAACTGAGAAAATTATGGTGTTTTATGCTTTTTATTATTTTAGGATTTTAAACATTTGTGATTTTGTGTGATTTATATCACATTTCATTCACTGAAGAAACATATGAATACAATCTGAAACTCTAATTTTATAGATCAAAATATCTGGCAATTGCATTGAAATGATGACATTAGACATTTAGAACTTTTAATAAGAGAATAAGTTGGGCTGCAAGTACTCAAAGAAGAAACAGCTTTCACTATTAAGGAAAAACATTTCAGTTTAACTTTTTTAAAAAAGATGCTGTACAAAGAGTAGAGACCAGACAAAAAATCACGTTTTGTGACACTCGGCACAGAGGATCCTGAAAATTAAACACCCCATTACATTCCCTGTTACTGACATGGCATTCAGCAGGCTTGGATGAAGGAAGTGCTGGTGGACCAACCACAAGTGTCACTCTTCCCAGATTAACAGACCTGATCCTATCCATTAGCATAAATCAATACAGCGACTGGATTTGGACATTCTTGAGAATTCAACTCCATTCAGGCTGAGCTGAGTGCAGTTTTTCTACCCTTATTAAATGACAGGGAAGCTTGCTCGGTTCGTGAGAGAAATTTACATCTGGAAGAAAATTTCAGATGTGGAACTCAAATTCATATATCCTTTTCTGCATCCCTAAATATGGGCTTATGCAGTGAGCATGGTGGTTTGATGGGTTTATCAAGTAATAGTTGTCTGCCCAAAGTCTATTAAGACAGAAAATTATTTAGATTGGTTACATCATGCTTACAGTATTTGTCTTATTTAGGATTTTCATTCCAGTGCAGGATGTCATAGAAATGGGGTACTGTAACATCGACTTTCCACTAGCTAAAGTTGCTCACTGACAGTAACTCTAATTTTTCACCTTTCTAATATAAACATTTAATCTGTACTGAGGTTTAATGACCATTGCCAAGAATCAAGTATACCTTTTCTCTATCTTGTTTTCAGTCTGGCCAGTTTTTCAGTTTTACTACAACTTAATGACATTCATGAAATGCAAATGCAAACTCTAAGCACTCCTTTTGTGTGTCATTGTCCATGTGCCCTCTTGTAAACAGTCATTTATTATTAATTACTTTATTCACCTGAATTAATAAAGACCAAATCTCTCACCCATTCACAATATAAGAAGAATACATTTCACCACTTTTCTTTTTTCTTTTTTGTCTTTTTCATTGGCTAGAAGGGAGAGGTCCTCTGGAAAAGAAAATCTGAACAAACATTTCTTCCTGCTAGGTGTTGCTGTTGAAGGCAATCATGATACCACACTGAGTTTTCATTCTCCTCTGAACAGTCTTGCACCTGATGACATGGAGTTACGCAGCTATTATCAAAGCCTGTGTCCTTTCCTTGGCCACTGTTAATGGACACATGCCAATCTCTGGAAGCAGTATGGGTTATCTATGGTTACAGTAATTTTTCTCTTTACAGATGTAAATGGAATGGTATTACTCAAAAAAATAGAGCTGATTGCTTCTTGCTGTTTACCATGATTGATCTCTAGAAGTAAAAGATGAGTATTCTTTCCCATCTCCTTATGTGTGAAATAAGATTCCAATTAGTGGTGCATCACTGGGTGCGCAGTGAGGAAGCTCTGTTTCCAGCTGCATTGTGATGTATTCTGAGTGAGAGAGAGTGGGAAAAGGCAGATGCATAGTTTCAAGCCACAGCCAGGCCTTCTGCAGCTAACCTGCCATGTCATGTGGCAGGAGAGAGCCTGCAGCCTCTAACTTTTCTTGATGTCCAGGTGGACTCCGCCAATATATAAGGGTAATCAATCAGTCACCAGTGCCCACCTAATCAACTAATTCTGCTACAATTAACAGTAGAGCTAAATTTAGCTACAAAGGAGTAACATGTCTGCCCCCTTCTCTGCAATGCTTGATGTACCATCTCCTTTCTCCACTGCTACCTGGTCTGTCACAGCTATTCCTTGCACTAGAGCTGTTCTACTTCTTTCTTTCCCAAAAGAGTTTTGCTTCTCATGCTAAACCTGTTTTGCATAATTCAGAATCTGTGAATATTAAAAAAAAAGAGAATAAATTTCCTTTAATATTGGAAAATTTTGAAAGATACATCAAGTATTAGGCACTGGGTTCTGAGGGGAGTGGGTTTACAGTCACATTTTCTATGACTATTTTAAGGGAAGTATCACTTTTAAGTCTTTGTTGTGCCTCAACTAAGAAACTAGATTTGGGGAAAGAAAAAAAGCCAAACCAGCCCATGCTTTCCTCATGCTTTTCCTCTTCCAACATGCAAAATCCACCCTTTTCAAAGCATCTGGCATATCTACACAGACAGATGCAGATAGCCCCAAATTCATTCTGCCCACCCTGCAAGCTGTCTGGCCTTACTCCAGCTCCCATCCAAAAGCCATGTGGCTGTGATGGAGCATCACTGAGCCTGGACTAATAAACTTGACCTCTCAGAAGCTAAACACAACACCGTGCAGCTAATGCAGCTCTGCAGCTTCTGGCCAGGATGATGTTGGCATTTGGCTTGCTCGGAGCATGAACAAAATAGATTCAGGTCTGTCTGTACTTGTGCTTAGAAATTTCTTTCATGTTTCTCTGTTAGATTCCTTTTTTACCAACACCCCATACAATTAAAAAAATTCCACTCTTCAACCCTCAGCACACCTTCATTCACATAATCTGGTGAATATTAGTACCTATACACTTGTTTATAGTCCAAGCAAGAAAACATCTGAAGTTGATTCTTATTCCAACTCCAGCTTCAAATCATTACCACACAAATGACATACATGACAAAAAATCTGCCTAACTGTACAAATAAAACAGTATAAAAAGTTGAAATAAGGAAGGAGAAAATAGGTGATTTTGTTATTCATTTCTAACTTCCTAAACATCTAATTTTTGGATCCCAATCTGTTAGTCTCATACGTCTTCTGTCTTCCCAGCGTGTGCTTGGCAAAGGTCAGTGGACTGTCTGAGTACCAGGTCAGTGTCGGTATACTTCAGACAGACTGAAGCTGCTCTAACTTCATTCTGCATGCTGAGACACAGTTGGACAGTGGAAGTATGCTGGACTTTCTCTCCTTTTACTGTACAATTATTTGAGAAGGTGAGCACATTTGACAGCAGCCCCACTTCCTTAGTAGCCATTTGATTTTTGTCTCTTAAAGAATACATACAGTAAAGACAGAAAGCTTGGGTTTGGTACAAAACTCTTTGTAAGCACTTCTCCAAGCCTTGTAAGCTACTTTATCTATTTAGTATACAACATACCATTTTAGCTCTTACATTTTTCTACCCAGTTCTATGGAAACCCAGTAATTTCTCAGCAGTGTCTTTTGTAGAAATCTCTTCCCTTTCTTTGAGTCCATTGCTTTTGCTCACAATCCCATATCTGTAACCAGAGCCATTATGTTTTTCCACACCTGAAGGGTACCTGTAGATGACACTGTCATTCGGTATGACTTCTATTACAGAGTTAGAGAAACAAGAAAACAAGTAATAAATCAAGCAAAGACTCGCTGAAGGAGTGAGTGTATGTTTCTTCACTTGTGTACTACAGCAGACCTGTGAATACAGCTGACTGATAGAAATAGGGTATGTGGAAAACAAATTCACTTATATTTACCTAAAGCTATTTTCTTCACAGATATTTGAATTGTCTAGGTGATACATGAGACAAGCTGTACGACTGGCAGAACTTTAAATTTGCTTCAATTAATACAGCCACATGCCTGTAATGACAGAGAAACAGAAGGAAATCTTTGACCTCAGGTGTATCTTATTCTGTGGTTTTAAAGGGTAGTTCTACCCATGAAGAATTTAAATGAACTCACTTTAGATTGTAACATACTGTCATTGGTTAGCTATGAATACCTTAAAGAATATTTAGAAAGCTAAACATGACAGCTAAGTTCTTGGTCTCTGATACGCAATTACTGCAAGACTGAAGAAGGACACAGATCAGTAACAGGGCTAAAGAAATGTAGTGGAAGTTTGGACACTAATGAAGTGGTGGGTTTTCCTTAAAGAAAAAAAAGATTTTTTTAATTTTTTTTTTTTAAGGTTGTAATCTATGTAAGCACAAAGCATCCTCAGGCCTGCAAATTCACATCTCCACAACCTCATTCATTAAACAAGGTCTTTAAAGCTGAATGAAAGGTACATCTCAAACAACCACATTTTTGGAGATCTGTTTAGTGCAAATAAGTTCAAAGGTTCTTCATTGCACAGAGAAAGGTAAACATTTAGGAAGAGCTATGCATTCAACAGGAACATACATTGACTTTTTGCCTTTGTCATTTATAGACATAGCTGATATGTGGGAAGAAATCTAAATATTAAAGTACACAACTAAATAAAATACTTAATAGTTACAACACAGAAGACGAAAAAATACAGAAGTGATAACCATGCACACATGTATTGGAATGGACTAAATGAAATTCTAAAAGCTTCCGTTACTATCTCTAAAACTTTTATAAACTGAAGCACAGAAAAACGGGGGAGTAAGACAAACTGTAAGAATGTGTGCAAAGGATACCTCTAATAGAAAACAATTTAAATGACCTTCTGAGCATATTTCTCTTTCATCAGTGGTAATATTATTGATGGTTAAATATAACGAAATCAAGAAATAAAAAAAAAAAATTATTCAGAGAATAAAAGAATAAAAGAAATATCTGAGCATTGTGAAAAATGTTCACCCAGTTAAAAGAAGTAATCCTTTAAATGACATGCAGGATTATAAACCTTTACTGAATTTTCTCATACCCTAGACAGACAGGCACAACTGTTCAGAGTCCATCAAGGTCAATGAAAGACCCTGATGAGGTGCCAAGCGTTCACTGAAGAAGAGCTTACAGGAACGAATCCAAGTTTCACTTTCAGCTGTTGTAAAACTCATAAAGAATATTGGCTTTTTGGAGTTGGAGGCAATCATGGAATGTGTAGTAGTGAGGACTCTTGAGGAAAAGAATTAGTCATTTCCATCTAGAGGTGAAGAAAATACTCCCATGGACATAAGTAATGTGCTCTTGGTAAAGCATAGTAGTTTTCTTCTGCTAGAAAGTTCCTTCCAGTGTTTAGAGCGGGATGTGATCAGCAGTCTCTCCTCAAGATATTGAACACTGTCTATCTCTTAGCTTGGTGTTGTGTAGTGGTATAACCTGGACTGCAAAATCAAAAAGAATAAAAGCCTAGGGAATACAAAAAATTAGAACTAGAAAAAGATCAGAGACATGCTGTGAGGACGATCTGAATGAAGACAAGCAGACTGCTCAGATGCAGTCAAGAAGAGGGAGTGCTCAAGGAATCTTTCTAATGATTGACAACAACAAGGATTTGTGGTGAAGAGGCAGCTGGAAGCCAGGCACACTATCTTAGGGCAGTGAAAATAAATCTAGACACCTATATAGAGACACCAGAATCACCGTCCCTAAGGTCTTATCTGAAAATTCCGGAGAATATCAGAGGTCATTCACTATTCTAACAGAAACGTGAGACTCCAAATAAAATAGTTTGCCAGATTCTGAGTAAAATGGAGAGATTAGAATAAATGTTAGGACTAGTTTTAAGAAAATCCTCAGCCTGCTCACAAGTCAGGACATAGAAATCAGCCTCGTATTTCTAATATCTGAGATGCTTTAATTATTACAGCTTTATGTATTCATCCTTTTATCTTCATTACAATAAAGTGTACTAAATTACATGGCATTATGTGAAGTTTCATAAAAGAAAATTCTCTACCAAAGAGAGCCTTTTAAATGCTGTTACCGCTAAATGTGATTAAAGTGTGATTTCTTCCATCAAGACAGGTGAAGAGCAGCAAATTGCCCACAGTGCTTGCAAATTGAACAGAAAAACCTGCTTATTGACCACCTAAATTGTTTTAGAGCAGATTGATACATCTCAGTTATTTATGTGAATAAATATCAAGAGAATAAGCCTCTCATTTACAAGAACTCCCAAGTGGTAACTGCCTGGAACACAGAAAATAATCACAATATCAGTTCTTTACCGAACAGCACACAGATTAGATACAAGCTCTCTCTGGACAGCACAGCCAATAACATGCAGCTTGTAAAGTGTAGTATAAAAGCAATTTATAAAGTTAGAGTCAGACTCTTCCACAAGAGGGTGACTGAATATGAAAAACAAGCAACACTTTTGGGAGGCATGTTAGGTAAAATTACAAATTTATTTTTAAGAACTAAGGATGCATTTTGAGTAATATTTTCTCAAATCATGGGAAAAAAACAGCAATCTTGGTTTTTTAAAAGAAGAAAAAAATGGAGCTTGCCACATTACTGATTAGCACATTGGAAAGCTTATCCTGCCTGTGTCATGACATTATGCTAGGCATTCATAGCACTTAAGAAAACTCATTCTACCATCTGCTACAAAGCTTATTACGTTCAGAATGATATTGTATTATTAGCCAACCTTTTAAAGGAATGACCAGCATCCAGCAAAGAGAAAAAATATTAGTTTTTAAAGCTATATTTTGCCATTTAAACCACAGCAGCGGTTGGGTTTTGTCTGAAATCGCAGTTTAGATGATTCTTGTCCTGATTAAAATACCTGCATGAGGTATATAATGAATGAGCATCTGGAACATATTCCAAACATTTTATTATCTTACTGCTGAAAAATTTAGATTAATTTAGCCTTGAATATTGAAGTCTTCAACTAGTATGTAAATGAATGGATACATGATCTAGTTGAAGGTGTCCCAGCTCATTGCAAGGAGGGCTGGAATAGATGACTTTAAAGGTCCCTCTGAACCCAAAATATTGTATGATTCGATGAATAGATGGATGAATGAAAGGGTGGATGGATGAAATCTTCAGCCCTTCTCCGTGGCCTGACTGCAGTCACCCCATCCACCTCCACATGCTTGGGAATATCTGAAAAGCCATACTAGGATGCATGAGGAATTGTGGAAGACAACAAATGGCAAGGCTGCTTCATAAACAGTCCTTTGCAAATGCCAGTGTAAAGGGTTCCTTGTGAATGGTACAGCTGCCTGGGGCCAGACAAAACTATTGCTTGCTATGGGCCTGTAGCTTAAAATATTTTAAGGAAGCTGAATATTGCATCCAACAGTCCAATGAGGTTATCACGAATTGTGAAGACTACTAAGACACTAAATTATACCAAGATCACCTTTCAGCTCCAAAATTGTTTGGACTTGAAAAGACACAAAGATACCTTAAATCTTTCAGGGTCCTCAGCTCAGTTGACTCTTACTGAACATCACTCCTCTACCATAAGGGCTTTAGCATAATCATAGAATCATAGAAAGTTTTGGGTTGGAAGGGACCCCTAGAGGTCATATAGTCCAACCCCCCCGCAGCGAGCAGGGACACATAATGTCTTCCTGTTCTGCAGCTCTGTCTAGAAAATATCAATGCTATTAGAATACATATATTTTATAGGACAAATGCAGATAACAGACAACAATGTGTGCTGAATAGGTCAGTATTTTTCTGATAGTTTGTATTGGGAGTACGTGACAAGGTTTTGGTAACAGGAAGGCTACAGCGTGTCTGGATTCCGCTGGGATAGTATTAATTTTCAAAAGAAGCCAGGAGGGGACAATGCTGGGCTGACCCAAACTACCAAACAAATCGGATATTCAATACCGTCTGATGTTATGCTCACTTTGGAGCAAGGGGATCTGGAGGGGGCGGAGGTCAGTCGCGGCTTGGGAGCGTGCTGGGCATCAGATGGTGAGAGTTGCTCTGTGCATTCCACTGTTTGTTTTATGTATTCTCCTTCTCAGTATTATTGTTGTTACTATTCGCTTCCTCTGCTTTTCTGTTAAACTGCCGTTATCCCTACCCATGTGTTTTGCCTTTTTCTTCCGATTTTCCTCCCCACCTCAGCAGGGGAGAGGCAATAGAGTGGCCACGTCGTTCTTTGTTGCCAAACAGGGCTAGACCATGACAGTCCTTTTTAGGGCCCAAAGCAGAGTTCGAAAGATTTGGATAATGGCAGTCCTAAACAGAACATGCTAAAACAACATTGTTATATTTTGTTATACACATTTATTGTAATAGTTAAATAGTCACTGGTCAAAATGTTGCTGTCTTTGGTCACATGGTTGTGGTATGTAAACCCTTACCTGCTGCATGTATTCACTGTGTTACTGTTCACCATCTCTGTGAAATGGATCAGGATTAACATTTTGCTGTACTATATAGTATCGACTTATGATATGACAACATCCTCAGGCACAAGTTTAGGCTTGTATTTGTATGGAGCACTGCAATAATTTCCATACCTTGGATGCTATCTCTCAGAATTCATTAATAATCGAACCCACTCTATGAGGAAAACTGGAGGGGATACCTTCCCCCACTCTTTCACTCCTCCTCTCTCCTTCAGGCTTGTTGTAACAGCTTTTGAGAATTTCGAGTATCCTTGGGATGCTCAAGCCAGTATGCTGCTATTGTTCTGTCTCCTGAATGTGTTTCAGGTCTTGTTTAGGGTTAAACAACTAGTTAAAAATATCACACAGAGATCTGCCCCGAGGCTGGATAGCTATGAATGGCTGGGTGTGTGGAATAGCATGGGCAAATGCCTAGCACAGTGGGCACCGCTGGTGTTTTGGAACCTCACCCCTGAACAAATGCAGAATCCTGACAAACTAGTACAATATTTGGAAGAAGTGTGCTGCCACCCTGGCAATTCCAGAGAGACACAAATTATTGTAATGTGCTGGGGCCTTGCTCATGTCTACGGAGACCTGTGCAACACTATCCAGTGCTCTAAGGGAAAGGGAGGGAAAACAAAGCAACAAGAACTGCAGCTTGCCCAACCCCCACGGTGGGCACGGTGGCTAAACCAGAAAATCAATCCGTGCCGGTATCAGTCACCCCTATACAGAAAAAGAAATACACAAAAATATCAGTGTGCCCAGTAAGAGATGATGCTGAACCTGGGCCATCCCAAGAGCAGAAGGAGGCAGAGCCAGAGATCATCACCTGATCTCTTCCCCGAGTGAGCTGTGAGATGTGCAGCAAGATTTCAGATGTCGTCCAGGTGAGCACATTGTCACCAGCTGCTCCTGGCTGCTCCGATGCTGGGATAATGAGGCCAGTGGCTTCGAATTAAAGGCAGGGAAGACAAGCAGCTGGGATCCCTGGCCAGGGAAGGGGACATTGACAAGGCACTTGAGGGCTTGTGCCTTTTTTTCAGCCTCTGTAGTTGACTTCTGTCAGGCGTCAGGGAAAGGT
>Ga0181612_145468_pt1 | contig 12475 bp, 9 predicted proteins | sample HoacroProtozoa21_FD_119630 | JGI IMG/M metagenome (GOLD analysis project Ga0181612, IMG submission 119630) | Hoatzin crop microbial communities from Cojedes, Venezuel. Combined Assembly of Gp0051906, Gp0051904, Gp0051908 | reverse complement strand
GTTGCAGATGAGTATATCTTTTCTGCAAGGGGCGCAGTCAGCCGTCCCATGATGTAACATCAGCTCCGTTTGTAATGAACGACTGCAACAAAGATGGGAGCCTATTAACAGGCGTTTACCATTGGATAGTTACAAGCCCATTCCCTTTAGAGGATGGGTAGTTGACATCTGAAAGTAGGGAAATCCGGGCTTCCTCCCCTGCTGTCCGCGGGGCTTATCATGGAGAGACTTTTAAGGTATAATGAGGGGGCAAAAGACCGGATCTTTTGCCTTACCTTTAAGATTTGGAGGTCGTTTATGAATAGAAAACACCACAGACTTACCCGGATCCTTCTGGGGTGCCTGACAGTGACGGCTCTTGTTCTGTCCCTGTCCGGCTGCGCCAAGGAGGAGGAAGCCGTGGAAAGCACCGCCGGTATCCAGGTGGTGGAAGCGGGCTCGGCCCAGGATTCCCTCACCGCCATGCGCTACGTGCTCTCGGCCAACCCCCATCTGTGCGCCGCCGCCTTTCTGGGCTACTATTCCGGCTCCTACGGCGACGAACTGGTGAGTTTTCTGGAAAACGACACCAGCTACGCCGAAACCTATCCGTTCATGACGGCGATTCCTGAGGAGCGCTTCATCGCCGCGGGCGGTGACGAGCTGTACTGCATCGTCCCCCAGGACGAAAACACCGTGATCACCGTGCAGGAATGGGTCGTGGACGAAAACACGAACGGCTCCGCCGGTCAGACCCTGTACGAAGGCACGGGAGAACCCGTTCTCATCCAGTGCAACGTCAGCGACCTGGTATCGAATGTGGTCATCACGCTCACGAACGATTCGGGATCCGCCCAGTACTCGCCTTTCCTCAGTCTGGAAAACGGCATGCTGGTCACTCCGGAGGATGAGACCGTGGTCATTGATTTCTCCCTGTATGCCGACAGCTCGGAAGGCTGAGAGCCTCATAAAAACAGCACACGGCCCGGAAACTTTCCCTGAAAGTTCCGGACCGTGTTTTTTTACGGTTGCAATACGCCCGCCGGCTGTGTTAAGATAGCTCTCGCTCTATTTAATTACAATTATTTGAAAGGAGGAGAGTCCATGGCAAAACCGAAGTCGGAGCACTTTCTGACGGAAGGCCCCATTTTTCAGTCGCTGATGCATCTGGCGCTGCCCATCATGGCCTCCTCTTTTTTAGGTACGGCCTACAGCATCACGGACATGATCTGGATCGGACTGCTGGGCGCCGACCCCGTGGCGGGCGTGGGCGCCGCCGGCATGTTTCTGTGGCTGTCCCAGGGCTTTGCCATGCTGCCCCGCATGGGCGGGCAGGTGGAAGTAGCCCAGAAATTCGGTCAGCACGACGAGGCAATGGCGGAGAAATACGCCACGGCCTCCGTTCGTCTCGTGGTAGTACTGGGCATCGTCTACGGCCTGTTCTGTGCCCTGTTCGGAAACACGCTGGTGGGTATCTTCAATCTGAAGGAAGCCGCGGCGCTCTCTTCCGGCGGTCTGTATCTTCGCATCACCGGCGGTCTGATCATTTTCCAGTACGTTAATTATGTGCTCACCGGACTCTTTACGGCACAGGGAGACTCCCGGACACCGCTTTTGTCCAACACCGTGGGGCTTATATTCAACATGGTCTTCGATCCCCTGCTGATTTTAGGCATCGGACCGTTTCCCCGGCTGGAAGTTGCCGGCGGCGCCATTGCCACGGTCACCGCTCAGGTCATTTCGCTGATCGTCTTTCTCGTCCGTCAGAAGAAATTCCGGAGAAGAGGACAGCGGATCCGTCTCCATCTTCCGGAGCGCGTCCGTGCTTCCGTTTACCGCGGCATCCTGCGCATCGGTCTTCCCTCGGCGCTGCAGAGTCTGCTGTACTGCTCCATCAGCATGGTCATCACCCGCATGGTGGCCTCGTTCGGTTCCGCCGCCGTGGCGGTTCAGTCCGTGGGCGGAAACATCGAGTCGCTGACCTGGAACACGGCCGACGGCTTCGGCTCGGCCATGAATGCCTTTACCGGCCAGAACTACGGAGCGAAAAAGTTCGACCGCATCCGGGAAGGCTACCGTATCGCCTTTATCTCCACCGGCCTCTGGTGCTGCTTTATCGCCTTTCTGTTTCTGGTGTTTCCGAAGAGCATCACCGCCCTGTTCTTCCACGAACCGGAGCCGGTGCAGATCTGCATCTATTATCTGATCATCGTCGGCATCAGCGAACCGTTTCTGGGTATCGAGATGATGTCGGGAGGCGCCGTATCGGGATTCGGCGAGACCCGGATCGTCAGCATCATCAGTATCGTCTTTACGGGTCTCCGTATCCCGCTGGCCTGGCTTCTGGTGCACATCACTCCCTGGGGTCTCAACGCCATCTGGTGGGCGCTGAGCGGCACCACCGTTGTAAAAGGGATCCTGATGTATCTTCTGTTCCGGCATGTATATGCCCGGAAATCCAGGGAACTTCCCGAGCCGGCCTGATCCTCTGAAAACAAAAAATGCAGACCCGGACCGCTTTACAGTGGTCCGGGTCTGCATTTTTTCCTGTAGTCGATATTACTCTAGTGTCAGGATCTCGGAAAAGCCGGTGACTTCAAAGACATCCAGCACAGCCTGCTGGCAGCCTCTGACGGTCATCTCTCCGCCGCCGGCGTTGACTTTCTTCTGGGCGCTCAGAAGCACACGGAGTCCGGCCGAGGAGATGTACTCCAGTTCGGACATATCAAAAACGATCTTTCCGGACATGTCTTCCTTGACGACTTCCTCTTCCACCTGAGGGGCCGTGACGGTATCCATGCGTCCGACTATTTTCAGAACGACTTCGTTGTTTTCTTCGGTTCTAATGACTTCCATACTGATATCCTCCATATCTTTCAGACATTGCTCATATTACATCATATCCGAGATGATGACAAGCTCATCTTCTTCCCAGAATGAATAAATTTTCTTTTTCGACGCATCCTCCGTCTCCCATTTGGGCGGGATCAGCTCGGGGGCGTTGTATTCGATCTCGCCGGTGGTGGCGTTGTAGGCCATCCGGTGGAATCCGATGAAGATCTCGCCGCTGCGGGCCACCGCTTCGGAGATGGTATACACGTCCGTTTCGATCTTGGCCTGGCCCTTGAAGTCCAGATAGTCCGTGATGGGCCGCATGTAGATGCCGGAGCCCTGACTGCTCATCAGTTCCACCAGCACATCGTGCAGTTCCGGCCGCACGGCGATCTGCGCGCTCATGACGGCGGTCAGTCTCTCGCCCACCACAAAGTCGTGGGAACCGGTGAGACTTGCCAGCTGCATGGTGTTTTCCATGCCCATCTCGCAGGTCACGGCAAAGTCCTTGTTGACGTTGTCCAGATCCTGGCGAATCTGTTTTAAATAGATGGCCTGGGACAGGTTCTTCTCGTCCGAGGCTCTCGGGCTCATGGCGGGGGCGGGCCGCAGAACCACGCTGTCGGCATCGCTGTCCGAAACCAGTCTCTTGAGGGTCTTGTACTCGTAGATATCACAGCATTCCGCGGAAATATCCAGAGCGGGATACTGCGCCTTCTTTTCTTCGGAAGCATAGTCCAGCACCGATTCGTGGATATCCGCCACCAGCACTTTGCGCTTCCCGGTGCTCTTGTAGAAATCGTTCTGCTCCTTAAGCACCGAATCCAGCAGGGCTCCGCCGCCCAGATACAGGAAGCTCCGGTCCTTGACGGTCCGGTCGTGTTTATCGCTGCGGATCAGGCTCTCGTCGGCCTTGTTTTCCGAAGTAAACTCCACGGAGGGCTCGCTCTTCATGCTGCGCCGCAGCACAAAGAACATGCCGTAGTCTCCGGTCTTCCGCTCTTCTCTCGAAGAGAAGGTAAAATGCCGTACGGGGTGATCATCATCGGGATCGGCCTGAGTTTTTTTAAGAGGCACGCCGCCCACGGCGATGTCTTCCTTCAGGTACCGGCTCAGTTCCATTACCGGAATATCTTTTCCCGCTTTGCCGCAGACCTCGCCTGCGTCCACGCAGTCGATGGCGCGCTCCCGGTAGTCACTCAGTTCCCGGTAGACATAGGACATGCCCGTCTCGCGGCTGGCACCGGCCAGGATTCTGGCCATGATGGTGGTATACGGGATCAGCTTGACCCGTTCTCCGCCGGCCAGTTTCGCTTCCAGTTCATTCTCCGTATTGCGGACCGTCGCCGTGATGAACAGATCGGGATTGGATATTCCCTCGTTTTCCAGTTCCAGGATCTTGGCGTTGCAGGCCATGATGGCCTCGATGGTCTCGAAATCGTCCCGGGCGTCGATGATGATGCCCCGGGCCGTCTCAACAGAGCACTTGTTCAGTTCCTGGATATCGTGGATGCATCCGCTGCGGCAGACGATGCCGCTCTTTCTTCCGAAGCGCCGCTCGATCTGTTCGGCCAGATCGCTGGCCGGGATCTCGTCGGTCATGATCACCAGCGGGATTTTCTCTCCGCTGTTCTGAGAATAGGTGACCAGCTGTTCCAGAATGGCCATCGTCGCATCGCTGTATCCCAGGATCAGGATGTGCGGATTTCGCTCCATGACCTTGGTGCGGCCCCGGGTGGTACGCGCCACGGCGTTGCTCATGCCCACATTCAGAATGGAGATGAGTTCGCCGAACAGCAGCATGCCGATGACGGTGACCACCAGCGCAAAGAACAGATAGGTTCTGCTTCCGGTATCCATGCCCAGCTCACTGGGATTGAGGATATGGATGATGCTCTTCCACAGTCCCGTGGACAGCGCTCCGAACCGTGTTTTCGCGAAGATCACACCGAAGATCAGGGTGGTGATCACGACCGTGAGCACCAGAAGCAGGATCTGCGTGGCGGTACTTCCCATCATCCGGTTTTCAAACCGGTAGCGCAGGGCTCTGTTCAGAGTCCATTTCGTTTTATTTTTTCCCTTTGAACGGTCTTTGCCGTTTCTCATAAGTAAAGCGTCCCCCTTATCTTGTCTGACGGGGCTGCTCTCCCGGTCCCGCGCATTTCTTTTTTCTTCAGCATAGTTTCTTTTTCATCGTAAAGACGTTGTGTCCGTCGGCATACTCGTACGACACCTCGTCCATGCTCTTTTTCACCATGTAGATCCCCAGGCCGCCGATCTTCCGTTCTTCGGCCGTCGCGGTCACATCGGGATCCTCCTTGGCCAGCGGGTCGAAGGGGACGCCGCTGTCCACAAACTGCAGCGACATGGTGGCGGGTGTCTGGTCATCAAAGCCCAGATTGACCTCCATGGTGCCCTCACCGTCTCCGTAGGCGTAGCTGGCGATGTTCGTAAAGATCTCCTCCGCCGCCACCTGGATCTGGATCAGCAGCTTCATCGGGCAGTCTTTCTTTTCCAGTTCCTCCTCGAGGAACGCCTGAAGTTCGGACAGTCTGTTCACGTCCGCATCCAGTACCAACTTACTCATTCTCTTTTTCTCTCCCTGCCATACCAGACCGATCATCGTGATATCGTCGAACTGCGGGGCTTCGCCCGTAAATTCGGTCACGCGCGTCTTCACATCCTTCAGGAACACCGTGGGATCGGTTCCGGGATGTTCGTTGAGTGCGCTGATCATCCGGTCTGTTCCGAATAGCTCTTCGGCTGAGTTGGTGGCTTCGGGCACGCCGTCGGTGTAGACGAAGAATCCGCCGCCCTTTTCCAGCTGGATCTCATAGTCTTTGTATCTTACGCCCTCCATGCCGGCCATGACGAAGCCGTGCTTGTCTTTAAGGAGGGAGAAGTTTCCGTTTGCATCCCGGATCGCCGGGAACTCGTGTCCGGCGTTGGCCGCCGTCACCCTGCCCGTGGACAGTTCCAGGATCGCCAGCCATGCGGTCACGAACATCTCCGCTTCGTTTCCTTCGCACAGCTGATTGTTTACGTCCGCCAGGATCTCCGCGGGAGTGCCGCCCTGCATTGTCCGGTTCTTTATTAGGGTCTTCGAGATGACCATGAACAGGGCCGCCGGGACGCCCTTTCCGGAGACGTCCGCGATGACGAAGGCCAGATGGTCGTCATCGACGATGAAGAAGTCATAGAAGTCGCCGCCCACTTCCTTGGCCGGATCCATGGTGGCATAGATGTCCACATCCTCCTTGTCCGGGAAGGGCGGGAAGATTCTCGGCAGCATGTCCGCCTGGATCTGCTTTGCGACATTCAGGTCCGCGCTGATCCTCTCTTTTTCCGCCGTCACCGTCTGCAGGTTCTCGGTATAGTTCTTCAGGTCGTCCTGCATCCGATTGAAGTTCGACGCAAGTTCGCCGATCTCGTCGTTTGTGTCGATGTCGATCTTGCTGTCGAAATCGCCCTGGCCGATCTTTGCGGTGGTCTCGGTCAGCTTCTTGATGGGCTCGGTGATATACCGGCTGAGAAGGAAGGCCACCGTCGCCGCCACGACGCCGATCAGCAGGAAGGATGCCAGAATGTTTCGCAGGATCTGCAGGAGCCGGGATTTCATCTCGGCATTGGTCTCCGCCGTGATCTCCTCCTGGCGCTGCTCCATGTCCTCCACCGGACCCAGCACTTCTTCCTTGTCGATGGCGGCGCAGAAGATCCATCCCGTCTCCGGGATCACCTTGCTGGCCATGTACACTTCACTGCCGTTGTAGACGGCGAAGAAGGCCTCGTCGTCGTCATCCGTCAGCTCTTCGCGCACCGTATCCGGGTCTTCGAAGTGCGCATCGAAAGAGGAGTCGAACTCCGTATCGTAAAACTCTTCCGAGGCAATGATGTCCAGGTCGTTGCCCAGCATGAAGTTGGTGCCGGACTCGCCCAGGCCGTCGGCCAGGATCTGATCCATGACCTCGTCGAAGATGATGTCCGCGCCCATAACGCCCAGAAGCTCTCCGTCCCTGCTTCGGACCGCTTCCGCCGCGCTGATGCAGGCCTTGCCGGCATACTCGATGTAGGTCTCCACCCAGACGACTTCTCCGGGATTGGCCACCGCTTCCTTGTACCAGTCGCGCTCCCGGGCGTCAAAGCCGGGCACCACGTAGTTGTCTCCGGTATAGACGTACACCAGTCCCGTGGGGGTGGCGAAGTACTGCTCGATATAGTCGTTGTAGGCTCTTCCCGGCTCGAACATCTCTTCCAGGTTCGACAGAAGAAGAAGTTCCTGCTTAAGCTCGTCCGTCATCTCCACGCCGTCGTCGAGGATGTAGCGTCCGCTCATCTCGTCGGCATCGGCCTCCGTGGCCATCACCACATCCGTGCCGGTCTTAAGATAGCTTTCCTCGTTGGCGTACAGCTCCCGGATGTAGTCCGAGGAGGTCTCCAGGATCTCCCGTATCCTTTTGAAGCTGTTGTCGGTGGATTCCGTCTGCACCTGCACGATGGCATGCAGGGAATCCGCCGCCTGATCCAGCAGCGTCTCCTGAGAACTTTCCTTAAACTCCGTGGTGACCGAATCGGTCAGTTCCTTGACGTAATTCGACATCCGCTCGGTGACGGCAAACAGGCCCACGTAGCACAGAAGAAGCGTCCCCAGCGCCACTACCAGCAGGGCCAGGATGAGTTTTTTCTTGATGCTCATGTTTTTCATAAACTAATCTTTTTCCGTTCTGCTCTAGATTGGCGGGTCCGGATCTCTCCTTCCCGCTCTCTTCTCAGTTTCAGGAGAAGGTCAGGGAATCCACCTGGGGCACCAGCTCCAGCAGATGATTCCGGGAGCACTCGATCTGGGCTTCGCCCTCGGGGGTGCCGGACAGGCGGCGGATCGTGCGGCGCAGGATACGGGTCTGACCCATCAGCACCGCCTTCTTTTCGATCTCGGCAAGCTTCTGCTCGTCGGTGGTATCGAAGTACAGTTCCAGGGTCCTCTTCCAGATGTATTCCGCCGTCTCATGGGGAATGCCCAGGAAGTTCTGGGATACGTCGTGATCCAGTTCCGAAAAGCCCACGTAGGCGTTGTAGATGGAGCCGAACTCAAAGATGGGGTCGCCCAGACACAGGGTATCCATATCGATCAGCAGCACTTCTCCGTCCTGCATCATGACGTTTTTGATGTGATAGTCGCCGTGGAGCATATGGTTGTTTTCCGGCACGGCCTCGATGAGTCCGTACAGCTTCGTCCAGATGTCCTCCGGCAGATGGTCTTTCAGGAAGGAGGCCCAGTCCAGCGCCACTTCCTTCATATCCGGCATCTCGCCTTTTTTCAGTTCCGTGGCGTGGATCTTCTTGAGCAGGTCCACGTACAGCTCGATGTAGTGATCCGTATTCTCCGGCTCCGCCACGATGAGCTTGGAGAAGGACTTGGCGTTTAAAAGCTCGAACACCGAGCCGTATCCCTCGCCCACTTTCACCACGTCGTAGGGGATGGCCGTGGGGATGCCCATGACGAAGGCCTTCCGCGCCAGCTCACGCTCTCTGTGGATATCCGGCAGAGAATCCGGGTTCATGTAGACTTTGATGATGGTATCCCGGTCGATGCGGTAGACCTTGCCGTTGGAGCCCTGACCGATGACTTCGCAGCCGTCCACCGACAGTTTCCGGTAGGCTTTCTCGATGGGGATCATCTCGGTAAATCCGGTCATCTCGAAGATGTCGTAGACTTCCGAGGAGGCGTTGACGATCTTCAGCTCCGGATGGCTCTTTTTCAGACGAAGGATGACGCGCAGTCCCGCGCTGGAGATGTACTCCAGATCCTCCAGGTCGACGACGACGGCGTCTCCGCCGCATTTTCCGCAGATCTCCGTGATCTCCGCTTCGGCCTGCTGGGAATTGGAGGAGTCGATGCGTCCTCCCAGTTCGATGGTAAGGATGCCGTCTTCCTGTTTGTAATTGACTGTATGCATGGTATCTACCTCGATCCTTTCAGTTTGGGGGGCAAATATAATAATCCCATTTTATTTTATAAAGATTAACATACAAAGCGTATCATAAACGAACCAAAAAGAAAAGCAAAAAAGACCGGGGCCGGAAAGACTTTTCCTCCGGCCCCGGTCCGTGTCCCGTATTTTCCTATTTTCCGGACAGCTCTCCCGTCATCCGCTGCTTCTGCTCCTCCAGCGATCCGGTGGTGAGATTGGCCCAGCTGTACTGGCTCATATACTCCCCGTGGAACTGCCTCACCGCCTCGGGATCACCGTCCAGGAAGCGGTAATAGTCGCAGTCGATCTTTGAAATATCCACGGCGAAATAGTTCTGCTGCTTTATAAGCACCTCGTCGAATCCGTATTTTTCCAGGCTCTTTTTCAGGCCGTTATAGAGGACTCTGAAGTAGTCTCTTCTCTTGCTGCGCTCCTCCGAATCCTCCCAGAGGATCCCGCACAGCTCGTTGGTGTTGGCTCCGCCCCCGTGAAGATCCACCAGATAGGCCAGGATCTCCTTTTCCGCACTGCGGGAAAACCGGACCCGGTCGTTTCCCCGGTAGACTTCGAATCGGCCGAAGCAGACCAGCTTCAGCTTTTCCTCCTTCTTTTCCGCTCTTTCCACGGGATAGCGCAGATGCTCGAATTCCCGACGGATGGCCTCCGCCCTCACCGGCTTCATCAGAAAGCCGCTGGCATGCTCCCGGAAGGCATCCAGGGCATACTCGCTGTAGGCCGTCACGAAGATGACGTTGGTCTCCCTGCGGATCTCGGACAAGCGGCGGGCAAATTCGATGCCGTCCATTCCCGGCATCTCGATATCCGCCATCACCACATCCGCGGGGTCCTCTTCCATGATCTTCAGCGCTTCCTGCGGACTGGTGGTCTGCACCGTCTCCGCCTCCGGCAGCGCCAGTGACACGGCATAGTTCAGATTCTTCAGGGCCAGCTCCTCGTCATCGAGCAGCAGTATCTTCAGGCTCATCGCTGTTTCTCCTTCATGTATCGCTTCAGTCCGGGAACCACATCTTTACACTTGTCCCCTTCCCGGCTTCGCTTTCTATCGTCATTTCTCCGTCGCACAGATGACGGATCCTGGACCGTACGTTCTCGATCCCTATATGGATCTGCCCGTCGTCTCCCACCTTTTCGGGATCGAAGCCGACGCCGTCGTCCCGCACCTCGATCCAGTGGCCTTTCTGATCCCGGTACACCCGCAGCTTCAGCGTACCGCCGCCCTCTTTTTTGCGCAGTCCGTGGCGCACCGCGTTTTCCGCGATGGGCTGGATGGTCAGCGGCGGGACCCGGAAGTCCCGGTCCTCGATCTCGTAGTCCACTTCCAGCGCGTCCCCGAAGCGGAGCTTTTCGATCCTCAGATAGCCGGCGGCCGTTTCCAGATCCTCGGAGACCGATACGGTCTTCTGCTGGCTGACCGCGCTTAAAACGCCCCGGAGAAAGTCCGAAAAGTCCCCCACGGCCTCATAGGCCTCTTCCGGCCGGTCGAGGATCAGCGACTGGATGGCCGTCAGAGAATTAAAGAGAAAATGCGGCTGGATCTGGGACAGAAGCAGTCTGGTCTCCATCTCCTGGATCTCCTGCTCCTTGGCCGCGATCATCCGGTTTCTCTCAAAGATGGACACGATGACGAACAGCAAAATCGACACCGCGACCCCTACGTTCATCAGGAAGCTTCCGTACTGGAAGGTCTGAAGGGCGAAGAAGACAAAGGGCAGAAACAGCGTCATGATCAGCTCCGCATGCTGGGCTCTGGTAAAGCGTTTCCGGTACCGGATCTCGTAGATAAAGATGTTCAGAAAGCCCAGACAGATCAGCGCCACATAGATCCAGAAGCCCTGCCCCCGGTGGTAGCGGTTGCTCTCGTCGAACCAGTAGTACAGATCCGTAAACTGGGAAACGAGAAGCAGCACGATCCCGAGGAGGGCCAGGATGCGGTTGATCCATTTAAAGGCCATCGAATACGTTTCCTCGCCCGTCTCCGCCACCTGAACGCCGAGATATTCTCCCAGCAGCTCCACCAGCACGAGGCCCGCGAGAAAATAGACGCCGTTTCCAAGCCGCACCATCCAGTAGCCAAGCCCGGAAGGATCGCCGCGGTAATACACGGCGAAAATGTCCCCGATCATAAAAAGGACGATGACCGGAAGACTCAGGACCAGTGCCCGGCGCCTTTTGTCGATGACCATGTTCCGCGAATCGTAATGCATCAGAAGCATCATCAGGAAGGCGAAAAACGCAAACCAGGCTTCCGTGGTCATGCGGACCACACCCATGTACGTATACGTCACGGCGTTTCTTCCTTCTTTTCTCCAAGCTCCTCCAGATATTCCCGGTAGAGCATCGGGATCTTCACGGCAAAGTTCCGGTACTCGACGCAGCAGTGCGTCGCCATGGCCCGGGCCGTCTCCTCGTTCATGGCGAAATGCCGGACCAGGCCCGTCTTAAAGCGGTTTCCCATCCAGAAGCGGCTGGCCAGAAACAGGCCGTCGTCGGTCTCAAAGAAGATGTGGGTCATCTCGGTGTGCTCCACCAGTCCCTTCATGACGCCCACGTGCCCGCAGACGATGGTCCCGACCTTCGCGTCCTCCATGGCCTGACGGGAAAAGCCGAACTCCTCGGGAGAGCGGAAGCGGATGCACAGCTCCAATTTCGCCTTTCCGATGCGCTCGATGGGATAGTGGGTGTTGGGCTGAAAGCCGGGAAATTCATCCCGCTGGAAATAGTCTTCGTTAAACCGGCCGTAGCTGATGCCGAAATGCTCTCCGGGATACCACAGCCGGTAGCGCTCCGGGAACCGGGCATGCCACCAGAACCACCAGTCCACCATTTCCCGGGTCACCCCCGGCATGGGGCAGTACATGGATACCAGCCAGTTTCCTCCGGGCATGGCGGCATAGCCCGCCTCGTATTTAAGCTCCGGGTTCGTGAGGATCTCGTTTTTATCCTCGAAGAGAGTCTTCGTAATGTGCCCGCCGTCCGTGAGAACCGCAGCGATCTCCTTCGGCACTTCGGCGTTGGGCATGTCGAAATATTTCTGATAATCCATAGCTTCTCCTTTGGGCGTCTCCGCTTTTTCGGATCTTACTTTTCGTCGTCCCGGCGGATCTCGTCAAGTTCGATGTATCGTCTCTCATAAGGCGCCCAGGTCCGGTCGCTGATGATGTACCGGGGACGCTGCTTTGTCTCCATATAGTTTTTCCCGATGTACTCGCCCACGATGCCGAGACTCAGGATCCCGATGCCGGAGAGAACGAACAGGGCGCACAGGATCCACACCCAGGCTGCCGTGGCTCCGGCGATGGCCGCGATGACCGCCGCCAGCGTCCCCAGAAGGCCCAGGAACAGAATGATTGCTCCTGTCACCGCGATCTTGCGGATGGGCCGCACCGACAAACTCGTGATGCCGTTGACCGCCAGATCCAGCATCTTCCGGAAGGGATAGTGGGTCTCGCCGGCCAGGCGCTCGGCTCTCACGTAGGGCACCGTGGCCGTTTTGAATCCCACCAGCGGGAACATGCCCCGCAGAAACAGGTTCACTTCCCGGAAGTCCTGGAATTCCTTCAGGGCCCGGGCGCTGACCAGCCGGTAGTCGGCGTGATTGAACACCGTCTCCACGCCCAGCCAGTTCATGAATTTATAGAAGCCCACCGCGGTGGTGCGCTTGAAGCGGGTATCCG
>Ga0181612_120120_pt1 | contig 12475 bp, 7 predicted proteins | sample HoacroProtozoa21_FD_119630 | JGI IMG/M metagenome (GOLD analysis project Ga0181612, IMG submission 119630) | Hoatzin crop microbial communities from Cojedes, Venezuel. Combined Assembly of Gp0051906, Gp0051904, Gp0051908 | reverse complement strand
CCTTTTCTGGAGATACTCAAGACCTGCCTGGACAAGTTCCTGTGCAGCCTGCTGTAGCTGACCCTGCTTCGGCAGGAGGATTGGACTAGATGACCCACAGAAGTCCCTTCCAACCCCTACCGCTCTGTGATTCTGTGATTCTGTAAGACCTTTTTTACTATCTATGTTATCACTGCACACGCTATTCTTTCATCAAAAACTCCTTGATGTTATCTGGCATGTCATAATGAAATCTTGGCAAGTGCTACAGACAGCAGCTTATTTGGATTTTCTTTCATGACTGTTCCCACATGACAAAAGCGGCCATGGAGTAGATAACTTTATGTGTATGATTTAAAGGGCTTCTGCATTCAGAATCTACTGAGGCTACATCTACATTGCTAAATCGAAATACTACAAGTCTTCCTAACTTGAAGTCCAGCTGTGCCTCAAGAGATGGCTTTCACAAGACCATTCCTGGAGGGCAGTATAGACATGATCGCACCAGCCATACCTGCTCCTGCTCTACTCCTGCAGAGTTCTCAGGTCATTTAACTGCAGGCTCTGTATTTCCAGACAACTCTGTCTTCCTTCACGCCGCACTCCAAGGCACACAGCACAAACTTCAGCTCACCACTATGCGAAATTGACTTCTACAGGCTGCCGAAAAACCCTCACATTAATTTAGCCACTTTAAACCAAAAGATACTTCCATTGGAAATAACTGTTACCTCCTAAGCCTCTGAGAAGAGCCTACAGAACCTACCTCCTAGGCCTGTGAGTAGAGCCTTGGAGAAGGCATGGGCTAACTACAATGACCTAACCATTCTGCTATGTCTCATGAGAAAAGGCTCTGTTATGAGGAACTGTAGACACACAGTAAGCATACCTCCAGGTCTCAGGACATCTGTTCAGGTCATCAGTGTAACACATCTCAGTTCAGCTAGCTACATTTGACGTGTGGGGCTGTGAATGATATGCTGTATCTCGGCACTGCAAGTCTGCGATATCCAAAAAAAATGGTGAAGAAGATGCTGAAAACAAACTTAATGCTTGGCAATTAAGATTTTTCAAAACAATCACATAAAATTACATCTCACAAATTTTCAAAGTCCTGCATATTAGTCCAAGGAAATGAAATCACAGGATATTACAGTGATGCAGAATGTAGAAAAAGCAGTATTTCTAATCTGATATTTTATCATATCTTTTAGAAAAAATTCAATACTTCTAAGCTTCAAAAGCTAACCAAAACAACATCAATCAAAATACTTTATATATCTGTGCAGTATTAATTGGAATGAATAAGTTTCTGATCCAGGTTGTCAGTACAAAAACCTTGATATTCTTTAATGTTTCTCTAGATCTACATTTTTTTAAGTAGAAAATAAATGTACTGAAAGTAATTCTTGGGTTGTTCTTTTTGTCTTCCATCCACTACTGTTTTTCACCATTTATATTTCATTGGACAAAATAATCACAAGTATGAAATCTAGATATTTATTTAGAAGTAAGAGTTGCTTCTTTATGTGTCTGCTAAATTCTGCTGGGTGGTACTTAGGGAAAAGCAGATGATCAGCTGATAGAGTTGGAATAAATGGACAACTGGCAGCATAGCTAAGTAAAGCAGCATATTAGAAAGCTTTTGAGATGCTGAGTCACATTTATTCATAACAAGAATTTGAGCTGTGGCATTTTTTATTACTTCAAGACCATGAAAGGCACATTTTCCAGTGACTTACAAAGGGGAAATTGCAGTAGTGTAGCTAGGATCAAAAGAAGGGTGTATAAGCCAATCCGAGTAGACAGCTATCCAGTCAAACCACTTAATTCTTTAGGAATAAAAACAGGAAGAGCAAGGTTTTGCTACAGACACTGTAAGAAGCAATATATGTCAGGAGAACTTACTGTAGCTGCTTTTCACAGGGAGACAAATCACAGAGCTCATTGCTTACCCTTCAGCCAGTTTTGGCCTAGCATAGGAGTCCTTATATTTGCATTGTCATGCTAATGAGGACTCTCTCTTTCTTATGTATGAGTGGATGTATAATGGCAGGGCCTCGTGTGTCATTTCAGCAGCCTGCAGAAGACTTGTCACAGGATGAAATTGCTGTCCTTCCACTATTGCTGCCTCTCAAATGGAATCAATAGATTGTCCCTTCTAGTGACGGGATTCAATGAATCAACTAATTAGTGGATTTTAAATACTCCAGCAGGTAGCACTACCCCACATATAGAGAGAATCATTAAGTGTTGCCTAGCCAACATGAGCATTATTCAGTGGTCAGTCCCTGTTGTCATTCATAGAAGTGAAGAGTGCCACTAACCGACAGTGAAAACAGAGTTCAATGAATTTCCTGTAAGCCTCTTTTCACAGTACTCAGTGTTCATGTGTTTAAATTTCTTTGCACAGCATGGTGGTGCACTGTTGAATACAGTCTCTGTGTCGCGGTTTCATAACCAATAGTTTATTCAGCGGTGACCTAATCATTTCACTTTTAATTCTCTGGAAATAGATTTTTCCTCCAAAACAAAATGATTCTGTTTGGTCCTAACCCCTTCTTCTATTTGATACGAAGAGTGTCACAAAGACTGTTCAGTCTGTATGGATTTCCCCTCAGACCCTACTCTCTCTCTCTCTCCTTGCCTTTCATTGACAAGTCCTCCCATTCTTTTCCTACATTACTTCATTATTAATCAATATTCTGACTCATGGCATCTGTCGCTGAGAGTGATGTTAGATAGTGGCAGAAGATTGGATTTCTCAGGATTACAGCACTTGTTTGAATATACTTGCACTTCTTCTGTTGTATTAATTGCTTATTTCATAGCGAGCATAGCTCTCTCACTAAACCTCTTCATCTGGCACATGCCAGTTGACAAAGGAAAATTTGTTTAACCTTGGGAGCAGGAGTATGGCCTGAAATCTTCAAATGTCAATCAGAGTCACAATAGGCAACTTCTTGCACTGCTTCATGCATCTCAATTTCTGATCAAAGTACTAGTAACAACAAACACTGACTTTCCAACTGCAGTATAATGTACAAATGTGCTGGGTAATAAATTTTTGCCCTCTCACCTTCTTTATAGTTACTTCTCATGCCTTGAATGTCTTTCAGATCAAATCAGACTGAATCTATTGTCATTCTTTTCACAACTGTGTTGACCTCTTTCACATATGACCTTCACAGGGGACAGCAGCCTCCTTTACAAAAAGTCTTATATTTTTTTCCAATCTGTTATCAGAATACAGCTAACTAAAAGACACAGAAGTTACAGAAACAGTATTTATTAGCAGACCTCACGTAACGCCCATCATAGACATCTTCGTAATCAACTAATATCAGGGTTTTTTTCCCCTGCACACTCTGGCTTTAAGATACAGAACCTTTAGACCTTGTTTTTTCGCTATAAATACCAGATACATCTCTAAGTTAGATGCTTCACATCGTACAAGTACTTCTACCGTTATGTCCATGGACTGTCAGCTAGAAAGACTGAAGGACCAGTACTTCTCTGTTTCATTTTGTTTGATTTTGTTCTGGTTTGGTTTGGTTTGGTTTGGTTTATTTCCAGTCTCCAAAGTAAAGAATGGCTTGTTTCACAGTAAATGTTAGATCTTTATCTGATTTTGGTAAAGAGGAAATATAATTTCATTTTACATCACCGTAAAGCAATGTGCAAGAGAACAGTAGTCCACGCTGTTCTCACTCTATATATAAAACAATGTCCTGGAGCTGACCATTACTGCTCAAGAAGAAGAACTTGTGGGTATGAAAACGTTAGCATAGTGCCAATAGTGATCAAAAAAGTAATCATATTGCAAGAAAAATGAAACAGAGAATGTCACTTTGTCAGCGTAAGTCCTTGGCTCACCCACACCTGGAAGAAGTTCAGAGAAGAGCAATGGGGACAATCACAAGTGTCATGAACAAAGCAGAGATAGCTCAGCTGTTTATGAGCCCTTCCACTACAAAATCTCAGGACATTTAATGAAACAAAAGGGTGCGATTTCTCATGTAGCAGATATTAGGGATATCAATTCATTGTCCTCAGAAGCTTATAATTGTAACGGCTTCAGTCACTTATGTGTATGTTATCAAAAGAACAATTGGAGACCATATTTTAGTAGTGATCTTCAAAGTTCCATCCTACCAATTGCTCCATTCTAAAGGTAATACAGTAGCAATGATAAGAAGACTCATTTTACACATAGATGTTGCTAAGCACCCACACTACGGGGCTGATGAACACGCTGCCTACAAGAAAATTGCTGAAATAAGGATAACTGGTGAAACAAATGTACCTGGCAATGGTTTGCATAAGGAAGAAAAAGTAGCCTATAACACCAAGTGCTTCAAAGCAAAACAATGCCAGTGAATTGCTACAGAAATTGTAAATCACATACATAGAACTTTTAGCGGTAATAGGCTTATATAACATGTAACCAAAATAAGTCCTTGTAAAGAACTACCTGTTCTTTCACCAAAATTAGGTTTTGTGGCCATTACAATAAACAGCAGCTAGACATTAGGCAAAGTTTCTACTGCTGTCAAGCATCTTCCTTTTCACTGGAATCCTGTTTTGTCTTTACATTAAAAAAAAAAAGTAATATACAGAAAAGATCCACAGAGATGATTTTTGAAAGGCAGCACTCTAGGTCGGCCTACTGAAATAGTTTGTGCTGTGTGTATGTCTGAACCAAAATCCAGACAGCTGAGTTCTAGGCAGCTCAGCTATGGATCAGGTATTTTCAGAATATATCTGAATTTATTTTAAAATGGGAGTCATAAGTAGATGAAAATGTTCAGACCGCTGCTGTTCCCCGCAGAGAATGTGTACGGATAGAGCTGGTGCAGAAGGCAGATACTGGTATACCAGAACAAGCACAAACTAATAAGAAAACAAAAAATGAAAGAGTTGAAAGGGAAAAGAGTGCAATTCAGAATGCTGCGTTTACGTTCTAATTTACCGGTTGCTTGAAGGAGACCCTGTGAAAGAGATGCTGCACATGAGTGTTTGTCTGGTTCAGCATACAGAATGGGTTTTCACAGAAGGAAGGGAGTAGGGCGAATTACTATAGTCACCATATGGATTTTCTTACTAGGCTGCCTCAAAAGCTGGCAATCTCCTTATACATTTCTCTGAGATGGACTGAGTAGAGATGTCTCAGGTTTACTGTTAAGATTCAGGCTGAATTAAACACACTGGAAAATAATGCTGCAGGAACTCATGCATTTCATCTGTTCTGAAAAATATACAAAACTTTTCTTTCTATGTTTTTATCTAAAAACAGGTGTGTGTCAACTGTCACATGTGGCTGTAACCACTGTTGAACTAGCTGGGTGAAGATTAGAAGCTCTTTCAGTGAGGAAGGATCTGAATTTTAAATCAGTAGTGAAAACTAGAAGAAAGAAAATCTCTTTGTAAATAATAACTAGATTGATAGTGTAGAGTGCCCATGACATTTTAATCTGGTGAAAGTTGCTTTTATAGCTGATTTAGATTTATTATGTCTCGACTAAATTTAAACTCTATTTTTGTTAGAAAAAAAGAAAGACAAGTATCAATCAAAGTAAGAATGATGTTTTTAACTTTTCTTATACTCCCTAGCAGGAAAGCCTAGAAGAGAAATTATATTCTTTTAGTAAATATCTAGAGCAGGTTTACAGGTTGAACTTCAGATAGGCACAGGATAAAATAAAAATACATGTCTGTGATTAAGTTGTATTAAAACACCATGATACAGAAACTCATTTCATCTGGAGCCATGATTATGTATTCAGCTGTTGCCCTATGTGAACATATCCCACTGGTTTCAGTTGAAGAATCGTGGCAAGAGAAGAGGAAAGGAATTTGGTGTTGGAAAAGCGGCATGTAAAATGCACAGAAATAAATGTTGATTGAGTATTGTTCTTACACTGTTTACCTGACAAAAGTTTTACACTGGTTGGACATACATTCTCAAATACCTGCTCCTCAAAGGGCATACTGTACAAGGATGTTGGCCTTGTCAGAGGGATGGAATGTTTGCGTAAGATGTAGTGACCGGGACAATTACCACAAGGTTGCTTACAAAGTAATAACACACAATTTAAATGATTGACAAATTTTCTGCTCTATTTGTTGCGATGCTGTATGGTAACTTTAACATACAGGTAGAATTTTCCTCTGTTGAACACTATATTGCTTTAAGGCCGTTTTACTTCAAGATTTACCTGAAAAACAGAACTTCAGATCTAACCAGTTTTGATCCATTCTCTCAGATACCAGTTTAGCTGTAGTTAATAGTAGTAAGGTGTATGTAGGTCGATGAGGGAGTGTATATATGTCTGTATATATATATATATATATATATATTTTCACAGAGAATCACCAAAGCGTTTTGTGTACAAGAAATTTAAAAAAAAAAAAAAAAGAAGAGAAAAAGAAAAAAATGCCCACATTATTCCATAGTCAGGACTTGAGGCTTGACAAAATAAACGTTCATCAACCATCAATTCAGAGGTCAAAGTAGTTTAGTTTGACACTTAAATATGTATTTTAGAGTTTAACCTTAGACTCCCAATATCTCACAACCTTAGGCTGTAATCACATTTAAAATTTACACGAAGAATTTGTTTAAGAAGATGATGATTTCTGATATATAACTTTTTTTTTTTCATTTTTTCCTATAGAACATGTGGATTCAACATGGACAGGTACTTCTGTATGTTGTATCTTCTTTCTATCTCATAATGTTATGTGAAAAGGGTATATGCTTTAAATATCAGTTGGAGGAGCTGTGTTATTCCTGTCCTAATATTGGGAACTAGGGGCAAGAAAGACTAAATGAACAAATGTGTCCTTAGCAATGCTCCATACTGAAATACTAAATCCTTAAGTATTATGCTGTCAAGCTGAATTCTCAGTCTTGTATTATGCATTCAGGTTCTCCATATAAAAACGCATGACTTTATAGCAGGGCCTATTGTGATAGGATGAGAAGTAATGGTTTTAAACTAAAGGAGGGTAGATTTAGTCTGGATATAAAGAAGATATTTTTTACAATAAGGGCTGTGAAACATTGGAACAAGTTTCTTGGAGAGGTGGTCCGTAGAAACATTCAAGGTCAGGTTGGACGGGGGTCTGAGCAACCTGTTCCAGTTGAAGATGTCACTGCTCATTGCAGGCGAGGTTGGGCTAGATGAGTTTTAAAGGTCCCTTCCAATCCAAACTATTCTATGATTTTATGATTCTATGAGTTAGAAGCCAACGAATGGGGTCCATGTCAGTCAGAAAATGTAGAGAGCTGCCTCAGTTAGACTTAAGGATACTTTATGTTTCTTCTCTGTCATAGGTTCTGCCTACTGACAGAAAATCCTTTATCTAGGAATATTTCACCTGAAATTAAGGGCCTAAGCAAACCAAACCTTTTTCACCTGAAAGCTAAACACAAAAATTAAAGATGAGTGAGTCCAAAGAGCCACCAACGCCTTCTTTCCTATTTTTATTTATAAATTACCTGGGACAGGTTCTTGCAAACGCAGAGAAAACACATCTTGAACTTCCTAACATGCTTTCATTTGTATTTTAGAAGAATGTCTCATCTATTTGGAGTGCCCAAGTCTTTTTATCACATTCAGTAGACATGAACTGATGGCAGCCATGATGAGACTAAACATGCTTTAGCCACCTGCTACATCTCTTGCATAAGTACTGTCTGGAGCACATGCTTTCCTGTATCAAGTCATGTTGTGGCACTCAGGGATAAACTCTATGTTAGAAACCACATCACATCCCCATAATTAGTGAATTTAATAGGTGATTCTGAAATTTGAGCTATACAAGCCAGTGCTGACCATTCCACTCCCTATGCTTAATTCCAAGTGGCAATTTGATCTTCGGAGTCTTCTTCACTATAACATACAGATTTCCTATGATGGGTTAATATCAGCACAAGTCCTGTTAAAATCTGCAGCTTACACATCCAAATGGGTTTTGATGTCCTGCCCAAGAGGGCAGAAGATAGGAGCCCAGACACACCAGTCATAAATCCTGACAGTGGTTCATGGACACCAGTTTTTTGAAGATGTGAATGAACAATCTGATTTAGAATTTATCTTGCCACACATAACCTATAAACTGCTAGAATGCAAGCCTATAGAATCAATTCAGAGAAGCCTACCAGAATGAACTAATTTCAGTGAAAAGTCTGTTGTTACAAAAAATGTGATTAAATTAGAAAGAAAATAGTTGCAAAAGAAGTTACAGGTTTCAATTTCAAAATAAAGCAGAAAATTAGAAAAATACCGGTATTGACAATGTATAAAAATCTTACAAGAAAATCTTCGCTTAGGTAGTTTTTCACATTCTTACTTGTCTGCTAAACTGAAAAAAAAGGAGAAAAAAATATTAGAATCACTATGAAAAGTAGTTACCACTGTACTTAAAATAGATTTTGTTGGTGTTTTTTCTTTTTTTTTCATTCTGGCTGACCCTACTACTATTGTGCAGTAGCAAATAAAATTCATATGCAATATTTAGCATTCTTTCTGAGTAAAAATTGTACTGTGAGAGAAAAATAGTGCCCCTCACACTTTGTCCCTCTTTTTACTTTCTTCTTCTTAAGAGGTAGTTCAATACCCATTGATTTTCTCATGGATTGTTGAAGAATTGGAAAGAAACCTTAAAATGTGTTACTTTTATTAAGACATTTTCTGAACATAATTTTACCTTGAAATTACTGAAAAAGCAAACAATTCAAAAGTTACAAACAAGGACACCGTGGGAGTTGTGTTGCAAAAGAAGAAAAAATGACAATCTGTTCTACTAAGGCTTATTAATCTGATGATCATTCAGTAGACTGTTTTCCCCTAGTAAAAATGATGGGCTGGGTTTCAGCAGGCATCTCCCTCATTAGTATTTAGATCTCATTAAGAAGCAAATCACAGGAGAATGTAAGGAGGGAGAGCACTGGCAACTGCTCTCTCTTACTTTGTGATAAATAGCTCTCTCTAAAAATAATGACAACACTGTCACACTCTGGAATTTCAAATATATATGGTGCCTCCTGGAACATAAGCATAAGAATACTCTTCAGGGGCAAAAGACAAGCTACCGCAGGTCATAGGCAAGAGATTACTTGGCTATGTCATCCACCTACTGCTGTAGAAAACAACAACAGAGGATAGAGCGTCTCCCTAGGAAAGTGCAAGAGCCAACCAGAATTTATTAACCTCTTTTGAATATTAAATATTGCAGAAGAGCCAGGGGATGCTCTCCTGCAATGAATGAGAGGTCTGGGACAAAGGGCAGGCAGAGATTCAAGGCACCATTTTGTCACACCCGCTTGCTCCCCCTCAGAAATTGTGAAACAATTGGTATATGCCTTCATGTGCTTAAGGTAGATTTGCTTCTGCTACAAGTTCTGAAAAGTTCGCATAACTCACACACTATGGACATCTTGCTACATAATAAATTTCTTCAGCTCTCTTCTTCCTAGACTTTTTTTATCCATGAAGAAAATATTTTCTTGCATATCTGTAATATCTTGTTCCTTTCTTTGCTCCTTTTTACAAATTTTACAGACTTGCCAGAGGCAGTTCAAGTACATGTTTGAACTGCTGTTCATGCATTGTCTGAATAATGCAGAGCGTGCCTTATAGTCTTACTTGTGTGATAATTCCTGCTCTAATATGCTGGTAAGACATAGCTGTAAATGTAACCAATTCTTCCAAAACCTACTGAATAAAACCATATTTGTTATAGCATTTTCAGAGCATAAGATATTAAAATTATTTATTAATATGAACAGTTAACATATAACTAAGATTTATCATCCATATGGTATCTAGACGATATTTAATTTATAATCCTCATCATTACAGAATTAATGGGAGTCTTTTTACTGATTTCAGTAAAGGTAAGAATGTTTTCATTTTACTAATAGGTTTCCAAGAGCAAACAAGGGAATACCAAACCATCCTGTTTTGCCTTACTTTTTCTACTCAGGTCAAGAAGACCGTTAAGATTAATTATTCTTATACATGTGAAGCTTTCCTATATTCGGCTTTTCAGCATTCAGCTGTCTCTCACATGCTATGCAAAAGCTGCATAGTAAAAAGAGGAGTGGGAACATGGACTACAGTGCCATTAGAAAAGGGATGTGTCCAGCCCTATACAATTTTTAATAAATGCAAAATTTCTAAAATTTTCATGAAATTCAGAACCTTGAAGTATGGCAGAGGCTTAAAGCTGAATCTCAGTGAAGACTAAAAAAAAAATGAAAGCATTTAGTGCCAAAATCACCTTGGCAAAATTGTAGGTCAAAACAGCATTTCCTGAAAAGTGTATGGGGCATTTTTCTATCAAAGGGAGAATAAATCAGTGGTAGAATTATGTAAGTTCCACAACACTTGCTGCTTCCTAAATTTAAACTCTCTATCTTGGTGAAGGACTGATGGTTATGAAGAAGAAGAATTCATTGTAGGAGTAACAGCTTTTCACACCTATGTCATACTGTTTTCTGTCAAAAAGGTAATTCTGCTGGGGCTGAGCTTCAAAAGTCTTGGGAACAGCTTTCCTTCTGTGTCTTTTTTAAATGAATCAACAAATTCTGTAATGTGGTTCCCAAGTCCTCCTCCTGACAGGGAGGTCCCTCTCTAAGGAGGGACCCTCCTAATTCACAGTCCCCCCTCTAAGAGGTAGGAATTCTGCTGAACCTATCTATACAGTTATAACCAAAAAATGAGAATAATTCCTGTGCTTGCATACTTTGTGTCAGGTACTGACAGTATGTTGCTGCTGTTTTCTCAAAAGTGGCTTTCAAATGTATCTAAATTTCCGTTTTCTTCCATCGTGTTCATTTTTTCCATCATTTTAGCTATTCTACAGGCTTAATATTTATTTAACTGTCAGCCCTGATATATCATTGTTCCTACATTTCTACCTTTTACATTTGTAGCAGTATCTCCTATTATTTTCAATAATTTCTCTTTTGAACGAAAGTCGCGATCCTTTAAGGACAGTAGTGCCCCATTCACTCAGCTGCTATTTAGCAGTTATAAATGGCAGGTATGAAAAGAGATATCAAGATATCAGCTTTCTAAGGCAGTTTGACTCTTTCACTATTACAGTAATCAGATTCTAAGCAAAATAATCAGACAATAATCCATGCCCTAATCGTTACGACCAAATAACACGGCTGTTGCAGAAGCCACTATGTGGACAGCCAAAGGAGCATGTCTGTTCCCGGTGTACAAGTTCTTTTGTTTCAGAGTAAACACCAGAGCTTCCTAATGTGGAGGAATTCATAGGCTTTTTTCCCAGTGGTTTGGATTATTTTAAGAATGGAGATGTCAGACTAGGTGCTTAAGAGTACAAAGCAATCATTTTTGGAACCACTGGTGGGAAAGTAGCTTGCCAGTGGGAAGAGAAATGTTACCACCATGCATTAATCAAGCAGGCTTTGACCAACAGATCACAGATAAACGTATGGCATATGGCTGTGAGTTTCCCTGTTTAAAATTTAATTTAAAAAATAAAAATGTTTGGGACTAAATTTAAGCTAAGTTGTAAATGGATACCACTAGCAATAACAGTTCTAATATCCCTAAACAAGGCAAAACAAAACAGCAAAAGAATAACAGCTTTAGGTGGAGCAACTAGAAGCAGAAATTTTCCTCAGTCATAATGTTTAGCTGAAAAGCTTTGTAATGAAAGTATGGCTGTTTACAAGACTGAAAGTCCAAATGATGTGATTTAGCTCATGTCTCACAGCAAATGTAAAAGCAGTGGACCTCAACTCAATGATCACTGAAAGGTTCCAACTTTTGGAAAAGAGCTAAAGCTAACGCAGTGTCATGGTTGCAACCCAGGGAAAAAAAATGAGCCTAAATTCCTACAGTAATTCTACAATCTATTTCACTTTATTTAAAAGGATGACTCTACAGGTGATTGAAACTCATACAATCCACTAAATTTAGCATTTCAGACATGATTCATAAATGTTTAAAGTGTATCTGTGCTTGTTATGATTTTCTTTTCTGTTTACGGGGCTGTTACATCTTTATTGTTTTGCTGTTTCTAGAAATAGCTTACAATTTTCTTTTTAGATTAATGCAAACTGTTACAGAGGGTGTAAAGAGTACATGCTCCCCCATGAATATTTCTTCTTTTTTGCTTTTGTTGCTCTCAGCATGTGAAATGAAAGACGGGTTTGACTGCAAGTCAGTGGTTGCTTTTTGACCAATACTTCAACACTAGCCAAATCATTTTCAGAGAGAAGAAAGTTATACCAAGGTTAACCTTACATATGTAAGGAAAATCAAAACCATTAGTAGACCACCAAGAAGAAGTTCTTCAGGAGTCTTGCACCTGAGTAATACACCCTGGGGTTTAAGAAAACAAATCTTAAGCGCATTTGAAATGGTTTCAGGTTTTCGTTCATGTCCTGGGTTCGGCCAGGACAGGGTTAATTTTCACCAGGACCCAGGAGAGGACACAGCCAGGTGGG
>Ga0181612_169851_pt1 | contig 12476 bp, 5 predicted proteins | sample HoacroProtozoa21_FD_119630 | JGI IMG/M metagenome (GOLD analysis project Ga0181612, IMG submission 119630) | Hoatzin crop microbial communities from Cojedes, Venezuel. Combined Assembly of Gp0051906, Gp0051904, Gp0051908 | reverse complement strand
TCCACCAGGACACCCAGGTCCCTCTCCATAGAGCTGCTTTCCAGCAGATCAGACTTAACTCTGCCCAACTGTCCAACCTGTCCAGGTATCTCTGAATGGCAGCACAGCCTTCGGGTGTATCAGCCATTCCTCCCAGTTTTGTGTCATTAGCAAACTTGCTGAGGGTACACTCTGTCCCTTCATCCATGTCATTGATGAATGGGTCAGTCCGTGTGGATTTCTAGCTTGACCTTACTGAAATTGAAGTGCTGAGTACAAGCTCACTTCCAAAACTTCTTGTATTCTCAAATGCGGAATTAGAGATAAAGCTATCCTTCTTCTAGAATTGCCTTCACCTTTCTGTAGACACCTAACTTAAGACTAGATTTCTGATTTTCAGCTGGCTAATGATAGATGAGATGACTTCCATGGCTAGTTGCTTGGCCCTGATCCCTTTTTTCCCCATCTTAAAATGATATTATTATACTGTATTTATATACTTTGCGGGATCAAGGCCAGGTTGGATGGGGCTTTGAGCAACCTGGTCTAGTGGAAGGTGACCCTGCCCATGGCCATGGCAGGGAGATTGGAACTCTGTGATCTTTATGGTCCCTTCCAACCCAAACCACTCCGATTCTATGTCCCTGCTCACTGTAGGGGAGTTGGACTAGATGATCCTTAAAGGTCTTTTCCAACTCGAGCTATTCTAGATTCTATGAATGTTTATTTTATTATTATTTTATTATAAAAGTAGTAAATATTAATAGTATTAGGCAACTTGATAATGGGATTTCTGTAAGCAAAAAATTATACTTTATTGGCTGCATGTCTTCTAGATCTACAGTTTGCTAGGTTTGGACAGAAATGCTCTATTTCTGCCCATGTATCTATATATAATTATTGGTAGCTCTAATAGTATTCCTGATGTAAGTTCTGTCATCTGAGAAATAACATGTTAGGTTATTTCCAACACACAGAATATCCCTGGATTTTGGGAAGTGTGGCCTGGATTTAACTACATGAAGGTAATGCTTATTATGGTACAAGAGAAATTAAGTGTCCTGGGCTTTTATTGTCATCTGCTAGAACAGTAGCTTGGGTTTGTAAACACATTTCTGGTTTACTGTTGATTACTGCTTAGAATGTTTGGCTACAACGTGAATGGGAAAACTATCTTGCATAAGGTGATTGATTACATGATAATATTTTTTTTTCATCTGCCACTCCAGAAAGGCATTTTAACCCATTGATAGCTTCAATTTAAGAACTAAACTTCTGTTGATATTCAGTGGTATTTCACCAGTAACTAAGGAAATCTGTACAGTAGCTGTAGAATCCGAAATCTGTGAACTCAACTCTGCTGTACACTGAACTGAGGCTAAGATTCTTGCTAAACACTGTTAAGGTATTTTTAGAGAATCACATGGGAATCTGTAGAACAGAGACATAAAAGAGTTCAGCAAAGAACTGGTTTTGTTGGAGTGGGGTTTCTGTGTTTATTTTTTTTCATTTCAACAATGTTAAAAATTTTGAATATCCATTTTAGGAAGTGTATGGTACAGGTACTGGTACAAGTACTTCGACGAGTAAGAAAGGTTCTCTGGAAAGTATTACTTGCATGATGAGGCTATGCTTGTCCAAAGAGATAATACCTTTCAGTAAACTGGTTGATCTATCGGGGAAAAAAGGGACAAGGAGTTGGGCATACAGGTCCTTCTTCAGATCTGAACTGGATCACATAATTAAAAACTAACATAACGCATACACACATAAGGCCAAAGTAAAGGTGTAATAAGCAGTGCTAGCTTTAGCTTTCATTAAGGAGTGAATGCTTTTCTGTGCAATAGAAACCTTCTCATGACACAGATTTTTATTGTTATTTAATGCTGGTTTTAAGAGTGTGGTGGTTTTTAATTTGTGTCCAGTAATAAAGCCTGTTGAGATCTTTATACCTATAACTAGTTGTTCCTTTCATTGAAATCAGGTCCTGCCTTTGGAACACTGCAGTACCACTGTAAAAATAAAATATAGATTTCATAACTGTAAGGAAGTATAAGATAGAAAGAAGTCTTGGTTTATGTGTAAATTGATTTGTATTATTAAAGTAGTGAAAGGGGTTTTTTGCTTCTTTTCCTTTTATTTTTTTGAGCCTTTACATTGTAGGTTAAAAAAGCTGAAAGCATATGGTAGCAATTTTTTAACCTCTCTACATGAGGTGCTTGTCAACGGAGGTCCGTACGTCCAAAGCTAGTTAATAACAGCTGCAGGCCAAAGTTCCTTTAAGAGCTATTGCCGTGTTCCAAGATTCTCAAAGACTTTGAACAAGTGAAGTTGGCCACAAGGGAAAGCAGCAGGTCTGCATTCTGCTTGTTAAGTGAACCCTGTTGGAGCAGAAAAAAATGTGGCAGAAAGTCAGAATTTTCATACTATAAAACTTGACCATAAAATGTCAGATAGGATTGGCTAGTAGGCTGCTGTAGTTTAGCCTAAACAAGCCATTTACTTCAATCTAAAACTTTATTTTGCTGATTGCTTCAATGAAAATACTTAAGGTTTTTTTTGAGGAAAATTTGGAAGACTAATTATACCAAGTTCTTTTTTTTTTTTTTTAAAGAATTCAGAGAATCCCAAAACATAGGAATATAGTTTTATTTGTGTTTACATTTTATATATAAAAGAAGAAGTAGAAAGGGAAGAATGTATGTGAAGAAGAAAAAATTGCAATTATTTGACCTTGTGCTGCTTTGTCAGTTTTTATGTTAATTTCCATTTTTGCCATGTTCTTTGCAAAGCTGTAGTGAATTATAATTGAGAGAATTCCCTCCAGACAGCTTTCCACATGGTTTGTAGTTTCTTTGCAGTTTGGAAGAAGTCCAGACTTAAAATGCGAAATCACTTTCTCAAAAGATATGGTCTGTGTATTTTTGCCTATTGGTTGAAACCTTCATGGTGTATTAAAGCCTTTATCAGAAACAGCTATTTAGCAGCATTTAGAGGGAACTGGGCTGTCTGACTGGTTATCTGCCAGTAACAAAGTATCGATAAACAATACTCATCATTGTTGTTTGAGCAGAATATAAGACAGGATGCTTGACAGAGAATATGTTTTCTGCTCTACACCAGAATGGTGCTGGATCAAAATCTGAGATTTGCGATACATTTCTAGGACGCTGAGTGCCCCTAGGTGGTCATGACTAAAAGTACAGCAGGAACAGTTTTCCTCTGCTCATCTCTTTCCAGTGGTGGACAGCTAACCTCTGCTGGGCACTGGGCGCCTGGCTCAGCCTCCGTGGCGTGGTTTTGGGAGGCGTTGCTATTAAAGGAACACTTCTTTTCCTTTTGATAAGTCTCTGCTTTAGGGAAAAGCGTTTGTGTGGTATTAATTTTAATCTGGAAATATTGACATACTGAAGTGACAGTCTATCATTATTCCCACTTATGGCTCCAGTTTAGCCCTTGTCATTGCAGTTGTCAGTATCAGTTGGGGATTAGATGGACTTATGGCATGCAGAGCGAATGGTCAGTGAATCAGTACCACTTTTCATTCCTTTCTAACACAATCTTTTTGTTATCGAACCCATTGATAGAATTTTGTGACTGCTTTCAGTTTTTTATGTACAGGAAATATTTGGGGGATAAATTGCTTCCGGAGTTGTTTTTGGGTTCTTTGCATTCAATTTCTCTGCTGTATTTGAAATATGTAAGTAATGAAAAGACACAGAAGTGGCACCACTTCTAAGATGTGTATTTCTGAAGTCACACAGTCAGTTGCTTTGAAAATGCTCGTTTATAATGCATTGATCCTTAGAAAAGATATGCATTGTAAGACTTACTCTTCCAATTTCTACACAGATGTGCCGTTGATTTGCCATTGTAATGGAAGTGAGCGTTGTACAAATAATGGAAATATGATTTCCAAGGACTGTAGAGCCAATTCCAAATGTTAAGGTTTTTAAACTGAATAATGTAATGCTATGGAATAATATAATTTATTTTGATCTTTATCGGGTAAATGGTGTCTCAGATCTCTAGGTACAGTATATAAGAAAACAAACTTAATATTTTGCCCTAAGAGGTTTTCACTGACGTAGACATGTCTGCAGGGAAAGAGGGGAAAATAAAGGTAAACCTTTCTCTTGCTCTCTGAGAATTCTGGTGAATTTGCTTCTATGGTAACCAATTAGCCCGAGCTTATTACTCATGTAAAACAGGAACTGTTTGCATTTTTAAACCTTCATTTGCCAAACAGCATGTCTAAATGATAAAGTTAAATTTCTTTCCCAAGACCACAAGTCGTCTTTGTAGGTGGAAACAACCAAGTTTACAGTTTAAAAAGCAAGGGAAAAGGTGCTCCTAGGCAGCAGCATCCATCCACGCTAAAAGCAAATATTTGTTTTTGGAGGCGAGAATGGCTGTCCCCGGAGCAGCCAGCTTAGCAAAAGCAAGAATGGAAGGGCAGAACTCATCTTTTATGGAAGTCAGATAAATTTCATGCTCTTTAACATCGACTGTGACTGCAGGCTTTTCACTGAAGCCTGGCTCCTTCCCCAGTGTGAACAGAATAGGAAAAGTGATTAAAGTTCACTCAGTACTGGACAGCAGGAGGCAACCGCTCTGGTATCTTCAGTCGAGGGAGAGAGCCAGAGGGCTCTTTAATAAGACTTGAGGCTTCTTTGATGAAAAGAAATAGGACTCGTAGGGCCTATAGATGCCTACACTAACATTCATTCATTTCCTGTACTTCATATGGCTTCTTCAACACATTGTAATATTGTCATCCCTTTCATTAAAATGTTCATTATGAAAGGGGACAGAGAAAAAATGCAACTGTTAACTGGAGTCAAGGGTCAGCAAGTTCTGCTGTGAGCAAAGGGCTTGGAGCTGCCTTGGATAATAGCGGCGGCTCCAGGGCAGATGCGACAGACAAACGGAAAATGGAAATACAGACTTTACAAATTGTCCCGCTTAGTGTCCCGTCTCGTGACAGATGGGAGTCTTGAGACTCCTGACAAGTCTTGAAAAGCTGAAGTGGCTAGCAGATTCTCCTGGATCCTGCCTTTTGGCTTTCTCCCTCTGTCTCTTTTTGTTTTTCCCTTTTTTAAGTTGTGCAATCAGTATTCACACATTCTTATAACTAATAGGATTAGAGGCATTGCAAAGGGATTTGAACAAGATAATTAGTTTACTGCTTAGCCCACAATATAACAGGCAAAACCCCTCTGAGAAAAGGCAGACAAAATGGGTCAGAAAATGTGTGGGAAATGAGGTAAGGCCTCTCAAACAGGGCCTCAGTCAGCTGTACCAGTATGAAAGGGTCCTGGAGTATTCATTCATTACTTCAGACTGTTGACTTTTCTGGCTCGGCCACTAGAGGTGTCGAGGAAAGAGACTGAGCCGAGCAGTGGGAAGTGTTGCTGGACACCAAGGAGTCCATTTCAAGTGCTTAAATGCAGTTTCACGTTCTTTGCCACCACACCACGTAGAGCAGTGCTGGAAAATCGAAGCATGCCACCTTGACCTCTTTACAAAGCTGAGGCTGTAAAAGCAGAGCTTCTTGTAAACCTTGGCCTAGATCACATGCTTAGAAAGAGACAGGCAGCTGAAGTATCAAATCAGGAAACTTACGTTATTTTTAATATTAAGTTTGAACTTGTATCTAGCAAAGTTTTTTAAAACATAGATTTTCTAACAGAGGGTTGAAGCATTCCATTTAAATATATCTTTTCTTGTTTTAAGGTGTGCCACATAGAAAAAGCCCCCAAATCCAGTCCCCTAGTGTCCCCTCTTGGTGATACCAGTATGGTGTGTGAATTACTAAGTGATGGTACTTGGTTTCCAAAGGAGCAGCAGGAAATACTTCAAAGTTCCTGCCCTTTTTCTTTTTTTTCCTTCTTTTTTTTTTTTTTTTGCCTGTGAAACTTGTATGAACCACCAGCCTGATCAAAGCTACCAGAAGTTGTTAAGAGACATGTCGACCTGGGCTTGCCTGTGTACAGGAATGTAGAGGTGCCTCCTTTTCGGTGGAAGAAACAGCAGGAGCTGCTCTAATGAACTGTCCAGCAGCTCCATCTTGCAGTGTGTATACAACCAGAGGTGAGAAGAGGTTAATCCATAGGGGAACTAGTTAGGAAAGCAAAGCAAAAAAAACTAGGGAGTTGTATGACCAAAATTCAACTTGAAGTCAAAGATAGTTGCTGAGATTTTCTGTTTTCTTTTAATAAAACTCTCCTGTCAATATGTTGCTTTTTGTGTCAGCTAGTAAGTTTTAAATACTTCAGTTGCAGTGCAGGAGTATGCATTATGTACAATACAGAATGATGAGATGCCTATAGCAAATTGACCTCCCATTCATTTTAAATACCTGTATCTTATTTCTGATGGAGATTAGATTCCCTTTTATTTCAGCATAGGGATTTATTACTATAATCTTCTATCTGCTCATAAATGAATAGAAGACAAAGACGTTCACTATTAGGCGTGTACATACCTGGTAGCAGTATGAAATCTATATATTGTAATCCTGTCTGTTGTGATTTTCGTCATTAAATGCATTTACCGCAGAGTTTTATCCTGGTTTTATTTTTTAAAAATCTGGCCGTCCCCCTTTGTTATTTAAATGCTTTTTCTGCAATTCCCTGTTCAACTGCAAGCTAAGATGTCATCTGTGCCTCAGCTGGGAATCTCTTTTTTTTGTGTTGCTTATTATTATATGTACAGAAAAGGGAATCATGAATATTGAAAATACTGTGGAAAACAGACCCTGTGAGATACTAACAGGTTCTTCAGGTCAGGCATTGTAGCATACATACATTTACATACATGGAAGGTAGTTTCCCAGTGGAAGTGAAGTGTGTCCCTAATTAAAAAATAAAACCAAACAAGAAAGTCCCACAGGCAGAAATTAGTATAGGTATGTAGGAGAGGTCTGTATAAGACTCTTTTTCCTGTTCTACATAAAAAGAGGTTGTAATCAGTTCAGAAGAAATTTCAGCTAAGTTAAAGGAAAGTTAAAGCAGAAATTCAGGAGAATAAAATACATATCTTGAAATTAATTCAAATGCTCATCATAGCGTTTATTTTTAAGCATAGACTTAACAGCTGAATAAAATCAGTATGACCGACACACACTTTTGGTTTGTTTTATATGGCCATGCTGTTTTGAACACTGGCTTTGATTCTGGTAAACCTTTTTCCTTGGGATCCTAGGATTTCAGGTTCTATTTAGAATAGGGTTATCCAATACCTCTTTTCAAGTGTGTATTTCTATGTTATTGTTTGTGTTTGGTTAAACTGTTCAATTAGTACAGCTCAGAAAATTATTTCTGGACATATTTTCCTTTCAGATGTTTATGTAATACATGATATCAGGGAGGAAAATTTGGCTTATTTGCATTATTTATAGACGTGGATGGGAAGATGGTTAACAGAGGGCAAAAGGAGATACAGAAGAAGAAACTACAGAAATAATTTTATTCTGCAGATCCAGGGCTTAATTAGATATTCGGTATCCCTACTGTAAGCTGAATTTGATCTTTTAGTTTTTCACAGATTGCAGACCTTTCATTCTCACCCACGGTCTAGTTAAAATTGATACCAAGAGAAAATATTTGAATATTTTTATCTCTGGATATTTTGTATTGTATATTTTAACTATTTTTGATTCCTCTCAGCAGACTTGCTGCCTACCATTCTGTCCCTGGTAGCACAGTTCCTGTGTTACTCTGCAGGGATGCAGACCTGACACAAAAGTTTCAAGTATACTATTACCTTGAATGGTTGGCCCTCCTGAAATACTGGCCCTCTGTACCAAAACTTTCCTCTACCTAGCCAGGATCTGAAGGAGATTTATGTCTCGGATTGAGAAAAATCCTTTAAAGATTCTCATAAGGAGTGCTAGGGAGAAGCTTGTGAGGACTTTCCAATTTCGAAATGAGAAACTGCATTTTTTCTTTTTTTTTTTTTTTTTTACAGCAGCTAACTAAACACTTGGCAAGATCCACCCCCACCCCCAAAGAAAACCCAAAAAGCAGCACCAAAACCCTGATTTTTGTTAAATATAAAAGACAATTTTGTTAAGGACTCATAAATGGTCCAGTTGCCTTAAATATTTTTTGTGGTGTTGCAATATGTTGTATGATAGTTCGTCACGGGGTAAGATGAAAATTTATAGAGTGGTTATGGAAAAGAAAATTATTTTCTTACTTGTTCTATCTCTCCATCTGAGGAGGATTTTGTCTGTGTTCATATATCCTTAAATCAGGGAAATTTGTAATTAAAATGTATTCACTTCTGATTTTCAGTAAATAGTTTGTGATTTAGAAAAATATTTGATCACGTGTTTAACACTAAGCATGTGAGTAGTTACAATGAATTCAATCGGATTTAAGCACATACTTTAAATTGTACATGCTTCAGTGCTTTCTTGAACTGGGATGAGATTATTTGTGTGTTTGCAGTTTAGGAAGAGCTATGTTTAGCTCAGTTAGTGTAATTTTCCATCCTATATCTCTGAAGGTGGTGTGCCATAACCTGTATGCTTCATGTTGTCACAGTCCGTCTTACAAGAGAGTAACAGATTTTTATTTAGTTGATAATGAAGAGTTTTGAAGAGTAAGGCTTTTGTTTATTTTCAGAATTTGTGGCAATGAGGACAATTCCCTTAAATATGCTTCAGTCCTAATCTATCAAAATTAGAGCTATTGATTAAAAAAATGGTTAAAAAACCCAAACGAAACCAAAATGAAAATGAAAATCAAACAAAAAAACCCCTAGAAATTATCATTAGGGGCTTGGGTTGTTTGTTTTTGTGTTTGTTTTTTTTATTTTTCTGAGTTTTGGGTTTGTTGAGTTGCTTTTAAGGTGAAAAAATAGTGGTACTGCTTATATGTACTCTCTTTTTGTGAGTGAGGGATGAGAGGTGAAGGATTGGCTTAGGCATGTCTGGGGGTGGGGGAGAAGAAGTGCAATAAGTGAGTTTGCTGACACTATCAGAATGTATGTTCATTGAAAACAGTTTTTGTTTCTGTAAGAGGCACAGCAGCAGCTGAACTCAAACTTTTCTGCCTGTTTTCAAGACACACACTTTCTGAGTTAAGAAAGTTTTTTCAAAGTAGGTATAAATACTGGTAAATAGTACACATATACAGAAACTACTTACCGTGGCTGTGTGTCTTCCAAATCGCCCTAAACACAGAGAATGTATAGCTCAGAAACAAAGTTGTGACAGACTTGAATTTACTATAAACGGATTGGTTTTAAACTAGGGAAATCAAGTTGTCTTTCTTGCGCGCCGGTTAAGAATTAAAGCAGGAAATCGTGTTGACTAATGAACTGAATGGGAATGGGATACAGAGTTACTCTGTGATTCAATACATTGTCCTAAATATGTTAGATGTATAACTCTATAGAAATTTTAGCTCTTTACTGTCATAAAGCCATGACTTTCTTAATTGATATATCTTCAATAATTCTACAGTATTTTGATTTGTAAAAGTTGAGTAGATTGGAAGGGGCTTAAAAAATGCATTTCAGTAGGCCTTTTGACAAATGTGATTTAAAAGCTTAGAGAAGGCAATGCACCTGTCACTTATAATTGCAGAAAGCTTTCCATCTATTAACTTTATTTTGCCAAAGCCTTCTAATGAAAAAGTTCCACTATCTAATTTAATTTTCTTTGGGTTTGCCAGAAAAGCAATTAATTTTTAAAACTTCCAACTATTAAGTGGTGCTTCAGAAAGAAGTCTCTCTATCTTGTATACCATCAAGTTTCATCATATGCTTGTCATACCTTAGGAACATCTTGATATCCTTGAAGAAATGTGGCAGTGAAATGTAGACATGTTGTCTGTAGCACTAGGTAGGGTTTACAAATACAAATGTTCGTATGATTGGGTTATTCCTATCCATCATTAGATTGCATCTCCCTGGAGCTATAAGTACATCTGTGCCTGGCAGGCTTGTGTTATCACCGGTGCATATGGGGACCATGTGTCAGTCTTCCAATGAAGATATGTAGCCTTGTGTGGAAGCAGGATTGGATATGCTTGTATTTCAGCCCCTCAATCAATTTCTGGGACCTTTGCTACAGATGTTGGAAGCTGCAGGTCTGTAAAACAGTATACTGTAATATGAACCGCAGCAGAAGAATAAGCATGAGAGGGAATTGGCCGTATGGCAATAGATAGCAAGTGCAGTGGAGCCTGCGTAGCAGCAAATCCTCACACCTTCTCAGCTATCTGTGTAAATATCTTTCAAATTCAATCACCTCGGAGCTCTGATCTGGTCCTGTTCTTACTCAGCTAAAAGAGTGAGTACAGATACATGCACTTGCAGTTGCGAGATACATGTCCTAGGATTTTTGAGCTGGTGAAACTCTTACAGAATGCCTAAGAACTATGAGTGGATTTATGCAGACTACTTTCAGAGAAAGCCTGGCTGTGTAATGCTGAGATGTTGTTGTTCTGTTTAATGGGTGTTTTTCATATGAGGGCAATGTAATGTGTTCTTATATTTAGGCTTATTTCTTAAATCCCATTTTTTAAAATTTTCTGCTTTAAACAAAATGCAATCATTTTAAGTCTTTATATAGTTTCATGGTGTATTTCAGAATTAGTCAAGCAATTCAAGGGAAAGGGAAGCTTATACATTGTTTGTTGGGGGGGGTTTAAGAACATTTAATAGCTCTTTCTTCCCATTACCATAACTGTCCTCAGTCTCTGTATGGTTACCTAGACATCTCTCTTCTCAGGTCATCTGTTTATTCAGCACAAGAACGTATAAGAACTTGTGAATGAACACATCAGTGTCACCCTTATTCATCCTAGGTATGCTGTGCTCTCATTTGATTGCAATTACTTCACTGCTATCCATCCCATTCAACTGCCTTTGTGTCCCCAAATAGCAAAAAAACCAACCCCCTCCTAAATTTAAAAAACCCTCATACAAAAAAAAGACCCCACCACACCCACAATCACTTTTAAACCTAATTATTAGGGCTTATCAGTAGGTTTTTCTGGATATTTACTTGGGCAGAAGCTCTGTCAGCTACTTATAAGAGTCTGGAATACTGTTGAAGGGAGAATTTTGCATGGAAGCAATTTGGAAAAAAAGGCTTGAAAACTTACAGATAGAGGAAATAAGTCTGAAGAAGGATGGGAGATGTGTTTTTAAAGTGCAATGAAGAGCAGCCACTCTTTGATGGTGCCAATGGAAAAGCGCAGTCCTGGAACAGAAAATCTGAGCCTTGTGGAGTTTAAGCTTAAAAACATGGCTGAATGAAAATTACGACTAGCGCAAGTAGCTGAACTTTTTTGTAACTTTGAGGAGATAAAAAGGGATAAATTCGGCAGAAGTAGAAACACAGTTTAAGCTTTTCTTTAACATTAAGTCCAGCTTTGGATGGATTATATTATAGATGAGTTATTATAGAACATTTAAATGTAATTTACATACTGACATTGTAGCAATAGCATACAGCCAGGGCTGCAACCTGCAATGGGATTTTGCACATTCTTACACTAAGGTGCACTCTGATTCAGGTTTTTGTCTTGGTTTCTTATTTTTAGTTTCCTATTCATGAAGAAATTGGTTGTGATCAGTTCATTCTGGAATCACCAGTTTTCTTTTCATTGCCTACGTACATTTTTACCATTTTTACAAGGGTTTTCAAATCTAAATGGGCTCTGTTCAGCTAGGATAGACTGTTCTTGTTTTACAGACCAATTGTACTGTCTCTGCTGTATTCTCAGCTGCTTTTACAACAGGAAACCAACTCTTGAAATTCTTCTTTGCATGGCATTGAGAGGAAAGAGATTGTGCTGAAAGGAGTTTGGGGGAAGTGGCTGGAACAGCCACAGAAAGAGGAGGCAGGCATTAGAAGAAAGAAAAGCCTGGAGCCCGTGAACAGAAACTTGAGACTTCTGAGATGCTCAGCTAGAGTATTAAAGTCATTTAATCCTGGTCAGTGGGAGGTTTTAGAACCAGAATTCTTGAATATTCATATCAGTAATTGCCTTGAAGTTTCCCAACAGTTGCTTTTCCCTTTTCTTCCAAGAGCTTTTAATTGACTTGTATTAACCAGCACATACGTGACACACAAGAAATAGAATAAACAAAAAATCCAGTCCAGAAAAACTATCCAGTTACTCAAATAATTCAGCTTGTCTTTACTGTTTTGTATTTCATTATCAGTGAAGTGGAGGATGATATGAACACATGTGTCTGTCATCCTTTCTATTATTAGTTTACTCGCAGAACACCTGAAAGTCCTAGTTCTTTGGGCCAGAAACCCAATGGTGCTAGGCACTGTAGAAACACAGAATTAAAAAAAAAAAAAAATGAGAACCTCGTAAAATAAAGCAGTGTTTCTGTGAAAAATATTACAGTATAAGAAATGACAGATGGGTATAAGCAGATGGTTGAAGCCCAGGAAAACAATGATATAATATTGGTCATCTTGATAGGCAGTAATTATGATGGTAGCTTAGCTGTTGTCGGTT
>Ga0181612_130021_pt1 | contig 12476 bp, 7 predicted proteins | sample HoacroProtozoa21_FD_119630 | JGI IMG/M metagenome (GOLD analysis project Ga0181612, IMG submission 119630) | Hoatzin crop microbial communities from Cojedes, Venezuel. Combined Assembly of Gp0051906, Gp0051904, Gp0051908 | reverse complement strand
CCAGCCCTCGGATCATTTTTGTAGCCCTCCTTTGGACCATAAGCACTAGTCCACTGTCCCTGATAGTCTAACTTTCCAACACTCTCCAGAACAGGACTATCTCAGCCTGAACCCAAACTGTTCTGATCACAAAAAAATGCTGTATGAGGGCAGCTTCAGGTGTGGCAGTCCCTTAAAGTCCATGCTTTGACTGTGCATCCTGTAAACTGTGGTATCCTTTACACATGAAAATTGAGTCATGTGAAAAATTTAGTTCTCAAAAGGAGAAGAATTCCCTCAAGAAGAAAATTTTGCTTTGTGAATCACTAGGTTAAACATTAACCTGGTAAACAAAAATCCCGGCCTATGAAAACCTTGCTGAAAGTACTAAGTCAGGTCTAACTCACCTAATCATCGTTCTGCATACAAATGAGATTTTCATTTGTAAGATGTTCTTATCTTACTATTGGAAGTAATGTACATTTCCCTGTATCATTTAACATTACAATACATTCTCATTAAATATATCCAAACCAATTCAATTTGTGGAGTACCTTGGAATTGAATTATTTCATCCATTGTAAAGCAAGACCTACAAATATAGTCACTAACTCATGAAATCAGCAGCATTTCAGACCTACAAAAAACAATGATCTGGTGACTGCAGACAGATCTTACCACTGTGCTATTCTAAAAATATCATAAAACATTTATAAGACAGCGGTGTCTTTGTGGATAGGTCATGAGGCCATTCAGATGGTTACAAAACTGAAAGGCAAGGACATAGTTCTGCTAGCAGGAAATGAACTGTCTCAAAAATCTGCAGCTTTCAGAGATGCCTGTAGTCTGTACATAGTTGCACTGTACATTTCCTATACATCCTATCTTGATTTTTCCTGAATAATCAAAAGGCAGACAAAGACCTTGAGTGTTAGAACACACATCTATTTTATATACTCTTAGCAAAACAATCCTTCCTTGGTTTTGTAATAGTGAATTTGGAAATTTGTAATACTGAATTTTGGAAACCAGCACTTCTTCAATAGCAGAGTTATCACTGGAACCCAGACCTCAACTTACTCCATTTTGGAATTGTCAAACCGAACTTCAGATACAGGACTTTCATCCACCTTTGTCACCAAGGCAGCAGCCACCTCAGTAGTTCATGTTTATGCATACACATAAATACAAAGATGCAAGGATGAACGAAGGAAGTGCTTAAATTTTTCTTATATATTTTAAGTGCTATTTGGAAAAAAACGTCACAAGTTGAACTAGATGTCTATGGAGCTGTGCCAGCTTTCATCAGTTCAGAATCTAGGCCTCCATAATCATAGCTGTCTTGTGCTTTTGGAAGGATATTCTGCGCACTGGTCTTTCTTGGCTTAATATTTCTGCAGCTGCTGTCTGGATGACGCTGAAGTTATTTGTTTCGAAGACTAAATTTTTCAGATAACAACAATGAAAAGTTGCTCTAGAATAACACAAGGCTAAAGATCATTTATAAGGGAAGTTTCACGAACTGCTTTGTCACATCAGCCTTTCTCCTGCTCAGGAACTGGGATGCCAGCTGCTGCAGTAGGCTTGCATATTTAATCTTTGTCCTCAGGCTCTGAAGAATAGACTCCTGCTTCAGTTCTATGTCAACATGCCTCCAAATCTTTCTGATTTATGATTTTTCTTCCTCCCAAATGAAGAATCTAACAAAGAAACATCATAACTCAGAAACAGTAGTGACCTACAGAGGGCTCTGCCAAAGCTCTTCTAAAAGACCTTAGAGCATCCTGATCCGTGTCAAGGCCGCACACTGCGCAGCACTGAGCAAGCAGAGACACCTCAATTTTCAGGGCTATTGAATCCACAAAGGGTGTCTCTATAAAAAGGAGCAAAAGATATTCACCTGAGAACCTCTTAACTAGACCAATACCTAGCTATATTCCTTGCTGAAAGTCCAGAAGCTACAAAGCCATAATACTCATCTCCCCTGCACAAACGGATACATTAAACTTCTGTGTAAAACAGCAGATACACTTCTGTTCTGCTAAAGGAATTGGCGTTAAACACAGAGGTAAATCAGTCATGAGAACACACTCGCTCTTTCATACACCTTAACAAGTTTCCTGAAGATTGTATAACGTCTGGGGGTGCACACAATGTTTCCTCTCCACACAGCACAGTAATTCTTTAAACGCACACACAAGGAAGAATATGCACAAAAGCTGTAACAGCATAAAAAACCATGAACAAAGCTGGAAAGATCAATGACTGCCTCCTGTAAAATGTTGCTATTTTTTAATTTTTACTGCTTATAAAACCAATATCCTGCTGTAAAAGATGTTAGACTATGCATCAATCAGAAGCCAATTCAGCTGAAGTGAACAGAAAACATGAGCGTAAACTGCAGAAGAACTCGCCTCACTGTCTGTTTCACGTCCCCCTTCGTTATAACAAAGGGAATGTTTATCATTTAATCTTAGTTCTAAAGGAATTTCTGGTTTCTGCTCTTTTTTCCCCCCCTTCACCCTGATCTGCTCAATTTGTTTCCTAATCAGCTACTATGAGCCAAGACTCTTACTCAACAGATACTTAAGCATAAGCGTAACTCCTTTGGTAGGCAGCAGGTGCTAACCTCATTTGAATCAACAGGACTTAAGCAAATGCTTAATGGTGCTTGAATAGTAAGAAAGGGGAAGTATAATGAATACAACTCCACTGGCAAGCCATAAAAGAGCTAGATAATCACTAAAAATAAGTGTCTTATGATGGCAACATGCAAATCTAGTTACAGTTTAAGCAAAATTCATTTTAAAAAATTTCAGGCACTTCCCGAACAACACAAGTTGTAGGAAGTTTTAAAAAACAAGAAAAATTAAAGGAGCCTTTGCATCCCTCCTTCTGCACTCTTATCCCTATTAACGCTCTCCAGAGTATGGCCCTATTTGATCCCAACCTTTGTGTGGAGATAGAACATTAAGATGTTACTGGGTATATAAAAGGAATAAGCCAGGAATTAATTTTACAGGATTATTTTGCTATTTAGTAAAAGAAATCTGTGATACCCAAAAGCCCTGTACAAACTGCAATTTGAGAGAAATCATACCCACCAGTCTGCAATAAACACCACAGATTGTTCTTCATATTATCTTTCAAGTAATTAACTCTCAACAGTTCATAAAATTAAGTTCCTGTACAAATCTAGAGTTCAACAAATAGTTTACAGTCTTCAGAAGAATAGTTGAAAGCATCTGTCATCTATGTTGAGAAAAAAAATAGATCACTAGCATAAGTGCTTTTATATACTGCATTAAGATGGAATAAGCCACTCTCCACTGGGCCAAATGTGAAAGCTTCGCATTAAAATCCCAATACAGATGGAGCTCATAAGCTGCTTAGATCTGTTAGAAGGCCACTGCTGAACAGGTATGTTGGATCTGATTTCATAGAGGTGGATGAAGATGAAATCCAGTGCTTTTCATAGTCTTGAGCACTTACCAGATTTAATCAAATAATGACGACCTCATTTTTAGAAACATTGAGTATTGTTCACTCCAGTGATTTCATCACCCTGCTTGAAGATGCTTGTTTAAATATATCTATGTAACAACTGAGTAGGTGAAACCCAGGGTAGACTATTTTCAGGCTTTTGACTCGGGAGACCAGCACTGTGGCATTGTTCCTGACTGCTATCCGTACATCTTGAGTGGATGTTGGGCTGGAGGATCACTTTAGAAAATGTTACAGCATTAAAACCACGGTTCCCCTAGTGGACAATTCTTAAAATGACCAAGCTGCATCTAACTGAAATTTAATGACTCTCACAGGAATAACTCCATCTCCAACTAAGTGGGAAAGGTGACAGATAGGCTGCATGGTTCTGTTCACAGCATGTCAGTCATGGTTCAGCTTCTGAAACAAGAAAGCGTAATATGAAGTGTACTAACAGTCAAATGAAGAAAGCTCCCTTATGGGAAAGGAAGTGTCCTGCAACTCTTGACCCATTAGCTATTTTTAGTTTTCTGGTTGTACATTCCCAGCTAACTTGGAACAAGAACTATTGGAAGTGTATTTCTGTCACCCAGGAGAAAAATCATGCAATCATTCCAGTACTCAGTAAAAGCTCAGAAGTACCGATCCAAGTGGTACACCCCACTGTGGTATCAGTGTGCATGCACTGAAAACCTGCCCACTGCTTCAGCCCTTACCATTTCAGGTTAAGCCATTCCAGACCATGACTGTGCTCCATGTGACATCTCATGGGGGCTGAGAAGCACTTACATTCCGATAAGCACAAGCGCTGATCAGTTTTCAGAAACCAGTTATCTTGTATACTCTTGCATTTCCCTGATGCATCTTTTGGACTGAACTGACATGGACAATGTTGGTGTCATTATGCAGGTATGGATTGATGCAGCTACTCAGATATTTTACTCCTTAGGAGCCGGGTTTGGTGTTTTAATTGCATTTGCCAGTTACAATAAATTTGACAACAACTGTTACAGGTAAGACAGCCTCTTCTTTTATTACTGCTTCAGAATGATACTATTTTACTCTAACTGCAGCTGGAATAGGTACTAAGCTTTCTTTTTATCTGCAGTCATTATTAATGATGGTCAGTCTTGTGTGGACATAGCAACCAACCCAAATCTCAAAACACTGTCTTCCTTACTGAAATTTTAGGAAATGGAACCTGCCAAGATATCTGCTGTACAGCAAAACAGAATGGGATTAGGTTTGGACTTTATAGACAGCTGTGTAAACTGTGCTTGTGTTTGCCTTTCAAAAGTACCATTAAGAGCAACAGGGAACACAGGATGAAATCTTTTTGGTCCAGGAACTAAAAGCAGAAGGAATCCAGAAGTGTTTCTGTGCTTTGGGAGTATATTTCTGATATTTTATGTGGAGCTCCAATTTAGGAATGCACCTTAAATCAAGTCAGTTTGTAAGTGTTTTGCTGAACTACCACCATGGAAATTCAACCAGAACTGCTCTGCACCTTCTCAGAACTTCCAACATTTAGAAATTTTGTTAACATTCCATTTTGGAATGAAAACAAGCATCACTTCAAAATTTCCCATTAAATGTAAATTCAGGAAGTACATGTATTATAAATACATTGTGAACTGAAGGATGGCAAAAAAACGTTAAACTGAAAAGGTACAAGAAAATATATAGACTTGAACTGCCTCACACAGCTTGAAAGGCAAAATCGTGGAATACTTCCACTAACTTCAGAATGCTTTGAACTTAACCCAGAGCAACTTCAGGTTGCCAGCTGATTATTTGCAGTAGGTAATAGTACCAGGATTGAGAACCCTTCAGTTAGAAGGCCAGCCATAACTGGCCAGCCATATCTTCCAAAATAACATTTATCATCATCTGCAAATAATTTTGTATTAATCTCATAGCAGCTCCCTATACAATTGTTTTTCTTCTGTATTCTAATTTTGCTCTGAAATGGAAAAAATCCACTTGAAACTAAGAAAACACTACAGACTATATGTGAAATCATATTATTTTATTCTTAGCTTACTATATTTGTTAAGTGTTGCTTCGTAAGCCTTGCCCTTCCTGTAAGAGTAATCCATAGTATCATTAAATACTGTGTTTTAGTTCTAACCATAAATGGAAGCTTCAGTTCAGTAGCACTTACAACACAAATATCTGTCTTCTCGTCAAATAACTCCATAGCGTGCTGACATATTTTTTTCAAAAGGCTTTCTTGAAACAGAATAAGGTGAAACTAGTACTGTTTCCAAATGAAGGCCATGACTCGGCACTATGGCGTCCCATCTATGCTTCAACACGCTTTCCTTGAGAGGAATAGTGTCAATGTAAGTTAGGGTAACAATACTGAAAATCAGGGCTAGAAAATATGAGAAACTGTACTTAATTTATAATCTAGTTTTACATGCAAAATACTGAGAGCTACCTCAGCTCAGTTTTTAAGGAGATAGTCAATAACTGGAATAAGTGATGCTTAAGTGGAAAGAAGCATTATTCACTTGCATAAGAATATTTTTTAATTTTGGGAAACAAGAAATACTGTTGCCATCTTATAAGTGACAAATACCTAGAAATTTTCTTCTTTAATAACTGAAAATAATTGGAGTTTATGGGTCCAATCCGGTATCCCTCAATCCTGCAGCCGTCCCCCAGGAAAACACTTTAAGAATTGCAGGATATAAATTCTTCAGTGTTATCAAAATTCAGTAATATAAGTAAGAGGATGAAGTTTGGCATATGGCACCTGTGTTTTTAGGTAGTGTAACTGATGATAGGAAATCATATTTGCTTCCTGCGTACTAAACATCACTGATGTTCACAGAGCCATGTGCTCTGTTCTAAAGGTCATATGCAGCAGAAGACTACATACCAGACACTGTACAAATTAAGAAAGCATCTAAAGACGTATGGTCTACCTATTTTCAAGCCAGGTTTGGAAATAGGGGTTATTAATACTCAGGAAAACTCAAATACCTATCATAATACCATGGCAGATTGATTCAAACAACTTTGTACAATGATTACTATATGATGCACATCACGTAATATTTAACCTTTAAACCAAATTCCCTGTTGTAACGATCTGATAAACAAGAGTGGTATTTTTTTCAGAAAAGCCTAGCCAACTTCATAGATGAAGGGACCTCATTACAGATTAAGGATGGTTATCCACTGCCATCTGCATGGCAGCAGTTTGCTAAAAATACACTACTGGAGTTGTCTGAAAATACTCCTGAATAACTGCTTATGTGAATTGATGACTAGTAAGGCTGTTTCACCAGCTAGGATGATGACTTACTCTTTAATATCTTAATATTTAATACAGCTTTGTTGATTTTTTTTTTAACAGAACTCAGTTTTAAATCAAAACAGTAAACAGAAATATGTCATTTTCTAGCATAGTATGCTGATATGAGCTTTTGATCATCAGGATAATTGCACAATTAGCATTTTCACAAGAATCTTCCTATTGCTGTAAGACAATGCCCACCTAGTTCTTAAAGTGGTTTTTTTTCACTGGGCTGTTGTTCTCTCCATCATTAGGGATGCTTTGCTGACGAGTACCATTAATTGTGTCACAAGCTTCATCTCAGGATTTGCAATTTTCTCCATATTGGGCTACATGGCTCATGAGCACAAAGTTAAAATTGAGGATGTAGCCACTGAAGGTATGAAGTGAATTTTATACTAGTTTTATACCTTTTTGTCCACCATTTCTTTGTAACAGTGTTTATATTTGTTTCAAACAAGTATGTGAAAATCTCACAGAAGTGACCCGAGTTATATTAGTAAAACTAACACTGTATGTGTAAACACCTCGCTGAAATGTGAGCTCTAAATGGTATCGATTCATCTCACCCTCTACTGAATTGTGGTTCCCCAACATCCTGCTCATTAGAAGTTCAGCCTGTGCAACAAATAGGCATTTACCACTGCACAGTATCTTCAGAAAGTATTGCTGTTCAGTGCCATAGGTTACTGGTTTGGATGGTTCTGATAAGCTTAGCTGTAGAGTCCTTTCACTGATAACAGGTCACCTGTGATTTCAGTTCCTGGATCTCTTATCGCATCCCAGAGTTCTCCTGCCAAAGAGTGGAGTCCACCTGCCAAAGAGTGGAGTCCACATCCACAGGGTTCCTTCTCTACTACATAGTTGAAAAATGGCTAGTAAGGTTGTGAAGTCCATAAAAGATTATCATAAGTGGAAAAGAATGGGATAGATTTTTTTTAATACAAAACTGTCATGAGTACATTATTAAAGTGTTTTGAATTTATTTTTGGTATAACGGAAATTTAGTTTTAACAGCTACTCAGAGTGTGATGTGGACCAATGTAAAAAGCCAACTTAGTCATAATTTATCTTATTAAAATGAACACTTTTGTGAAGCTAATAAAACCTCATTTAGTAATATTTGGCTTGTGGTTTTTTTTCTTTTCTATTTCAGGAGCCGGTTTAGTTTTCATCCTGTATCCAGAGGCAATTTCAACTCTTTCAGGATCTACATTTTGGGCTGTAGTATTCTTCATCATGCTCCTTACTCTTGGCATCGACAGTTCGGTGAGTATTTTTCCTTGTAGCCATGATACTTTTACTTTACTGTTATATTCTGTAACTGGAGATGTATCAACCTTAAATAGGGGCTTTACTACATTTCAGATAAACATTCTGTACATTCCCTGAATCTGTTTTCACAGTCACAGCTAACATACCAATAGTATTACATCTTGCAGTTTATTTAGAGACTCACAAAATTTAAGAGGTTTAGGAACAGATCAAAGCTTTTACAAGCCAGCAAATAATTACTTACCGCTGATTTTTTACGATCGTACAGAGGGGCTGTTCATCAACTATTACTACTATTTAAAGGTATGACCCAACATCACTGCTATGAACTATTACCACTACAAACCTGCAAAAAGGTTTTGGAACCCTACTTGCAAAACACAAGCCACAGTAAGACATTGAATAGAGTGGTTTCTAGAAGAGACTTTTACATGTGCTGAAATTCATTAATCTGCTCAAGACAGACCGTGTCTGAAGGTAGTCTGATGTTATTCTACAAGCAATGATACCGAATTTCCTGTAAATTTAGTTACAATTTAACAGTGACACCAGAATATTTCCATAGCAGTTTCTTTTTACCATCTTACTTTAAAATATCTAGTATGACGAGTGTATTTGCTCTTTCCATTATGTCATGACATTTACTGTACCATAATATTCAGGATCACAGAAACTTCAGACCATAAAATATCCCAAGTCCCCTAACAAGATTTGTACTGCTTTGTTCTTGCCAAGGAGGCATCAAGACATCATGCTATATTTACATTTACCTAAAAACCCCTCTGGTCATGCAGTAATTTTTTTATGGTAGTCTCCTCAACTCTCCCCACACATTTGGCTCACCAAGTCCTCAAAGGGAAAATTAAAATTTTTTAAGCTAAAAATAAAAAAATCCCAGAGCTAAAGAGGAATAATTATATATTAATACTTTTACTCATGCATATAACCCTGCACTGGCACAGAAATAGAGACATCTCTACAAAAATGAACTGTCCAAATGTTTAAGCAAAGAGAAATCTGATCATGCAAGTTTAAGCAAGCAACAATGAAAAGGACAGAAAATGGAACAAAGGTTTGCAAATATTTTTTGGACTAGGTATCTATCTTGGCACAGGGAAATAACAAGGGGAATAAATCATTAAGAATATATTAAGAAGTGGTCCTTCGCCAAAATAATCCAAGCTATCTCTTCCCATTTTCAACTTCTCCAAGACCATTGAAGTGCCAACATGGTAACAACTTCTGACAACATCAAGTATTAACCCATCTTAACTGCAGGGCACTCACTGATGCCCCCCTAGACATTAGTAAATCCAGGCCTACACTAGGTTTTGGGACATTTTACTTATAAGCATTCATTAACTTTAAAAAAAAAAAAAATAGGTCCACTGCCCCCAGCAATTTGGCTCTAGACAGGAATCATTCACATTCTAGATAGTTCTCTGCTACTGATTTCAACCGGAGATGTTAGTTTCATCAAATACTTATAGGAAAGGGACAGGCTATGTCAGCACCTGCTAACCAACTACTGTATTGCACCAAACACTCCAGGTCTTGCCACGATCTTTCAGCATCAGAAAAAGCATTAAATCCAGCCTCCCTAAAATATTAAATAAATTTATTTATTATGACAGAAGACATGAATTCATTTTCACAACTTCTTGGTGGAGAAGGGACAGAACGCTTCATTGGTGGAAAGAAATTAAAATTCATAACCACCTACATAACCCAGCAATTTCAATGAAAACTTGGAAAATACCTTTCCTATATTGTACAACAATGGCTAATGTTCAGCATTAAGTTCTAGAAAACAAAGTAAAATTCTTTTATGCTGTCAACAAAAAATTTACGTCAAGCTTCCTATGTAGTGATTCTTCCAGGTATGTAAAGACTTTTGTCAAACCGGATTTGGTTAATCAACAGCTAAACTGAGCCTTTGTTCAGTGCATGTCCCCTAGGTGCTTGATTTGTCTATCTCAATATTAGAAATATCTTCAGGAGTTTGGTTACTTATGCTACCAGGTTTTTTTCCAAAATATATTAAAACGTGTATTATTTTTCCTGAAGTACTGTCTACATACCATCCTCATGAGTCAGCAAAGGGTCTGCAGAGGATATGGCTATCAAGCTAACAACCATGGCACTTGATGTCCAGTTCCCTGACGCAGTTCTCTACCACCAGAAAATAAATTATACCTCAGAACACCAGTGATTTACAGCTGAAATGTCAGAAGTCATACAGTGGTTGGGAATTAATTATACAAACTGCTTTACATTCTTTGATCTGTATTTACAACAGTCAGTAGCATTTAACCAGAGCTCTTGCCTTCCCTTCTTCAGATGGGCGGAATGGAGGCTGTCATCACTGGCTTGGCAGATGATTTCCAAATTCTGAAGCAGCACAGAAAACTCTTCACCTTTGGTGTTTCTTTTGGCACCTTCCTAGTTGCTCTTTTTTGCATCACCAATGTAAGTACAACAAAAGTTTCCATTAACAAGCTACCTTAAAAATGCAGTTAACCTCCTCAGACAGAAATATGAATAGGCTCAGGTGACTATTTTTGTTACAAATTAATTCTTAAACAACGTTATGGGCAGAACATTACTTTTAGTCTTACCTACATGAAGCTTGTCTGCTTTTTTGCACAAGATCGTTAGCTATCAACTGAACCTACGAGTCTTTGTTCCAAGGAACTGCCTGTGCTACTGTTGTTTTTGTTTGGTTTTGTGTGTTTGTTTTTTTTTAAATCATATTAAAATGGAACTGTGTTGAGTGTTTATTCCTGTGTGAGGAACTAAGAATTTCGGGTGACCAGACCCTTAGTCATCTGGGCAGCAAGTAAGCAGCATTCACTTCTTAAGAGGAGTTTATAATAATCATCTCCTCTCCCCCATGTGTTTCTTAATGTTCTTTCATGTACCTAGATCTTATCTCTTACTCTTAACACCATAAAAAGCACACAGAGAACTTATCCTGAACATCTAGTAACCTGTATTTATCACTACCATCATCCTGAATGATTTGGCTTTTGACAACTAATTAAAGGATGAGAATCACAGTGTTCTAGCCTGGAGAGAACTTTCCACGTTTTTTTTGACGAAAAAGTAAAAAGACCTGTAAGCAAAGATGCCAAAAGCGTCATAAAACAACTGAAACTTGAGGTAGCTACCACGAAAGTATATAGGCTGAACCCCTCTCCTTCCCTAGAAATGGTGTCCAGATCTATTATTAAGACTACTGAAATGGCATAAGTTTATGAATCACAGAGCTCTTTTTACACTAAAAAAAAAAACACCCAGTATTTTTACTCTAGTTTCCTCAAATCAGAAAACATTTGACACACTAAATATACATGCATCATTTTAAATACCTATTGTTTTAATACTGCGTGCTCTCAGTTGTTACCTAAAGAATTGAACATGCTCCTTCCTTATTCAAAGTTTCAACTGCAGTAAAGTTTCCTGAAATACAATATCAGAACAAACTCGGTAGTTAAGAATCTGAACAGGTGCCAATGGGTGCAATTCCACTGCCTTCAAGTGAGCTACCGCAGATCAAGATAATGCCTAGCTCTAGCTTTCAAATAATTGCACCTGTTCGGACTTCAGTTCATCCCAGCAGTTGGAATGCACAAAACTGCCCAAACTTGTCCAAATGTGTTGGTTCACAAAACTGAAGAACATTTCTAATGTGTACAAAATACAAAGAAAAAACCTTGTGATACTATCACATTAAATTAATCTGATTTTGTCCTCTGAAATTTTAAGGCTGTGTTTTCAAAACATGTTTCTTACAAAACCATATTTGTCATTTGCTTTACTAAGTTTGATAGCAAAGGCATTCATTTAGAGCAGGTGTAGAGCAAAAACAAGAGGTCAAACTCAAATGTCATTCAATAAGTAACATTTTCTTTCTAACACAACCACCAAAGTTCATTCAGTTTCCGGACAAGTCCCCACAGAATTAAAAACCTAGACAAGGCCTAAGTACTGTTCTCTCTTTTTTTGTAAATATGCACAGCTGTTTCAGAAAACCATCTTTTCATAAGAAAAAAGAAAACTGATTGCAGAGATTAAAATCACCTAGAGTTCTAAATGGTACAAGTGCTATTTAAATCATTGGTAAAAACATGGAAAATAATTTCTTTGCTCCTCCTCTTCTGAACAGGCAGATTAGGTTTGGTTATAAAAAAAAAGATTTTAACAAATACCTACTGCAACTGCAAAATTATTCGTTGTTTACATATGATGAAGAATGTCCTGAAACACTTTATTCAGGGTCATTTTGAAACAAGTAAACATACCATGGTCTGCCATTCCTCATTAGCCCAAACTTGATAAAATGAGATGTAATTTACACAAATTTATACCATATTGGATAAGGCAAACAGTAGTCAAATTGCAGCTCAAAAAACCAACAAAAAATAGT
>Ga0181612_102135_pt1 | contig 12476 bp, 6 predicted proteins | sample HoacroProtozoa21_FD_119630 | JGI IMG/M metagenome (GOLD analysis project Ga0181612, IMG submission 119630) | Hoatzin crop microbial communities from Cojedes, Venezuel. Combined Assembly of Gp0051906, Gp0051904, Gp0051908 | reverse complement strand
GGGGACCGGGGCCGGGGCCGGAGCGGGCGGCTGGCTGTAGGCCGGGAACGGCTGCGCTTGCTGCGAGGGGGGCTGCTGCGGGCTGTAGCCTGCTGGGAAGGCAGAGAGCAAGGCGGGGTGAGAGGGAGCGAGCACCCGGTTTCTGCTCGGTTCCCGACAGCGACGGACACGGAACCATGCGGTAAGCGCAGGCAAGGCAGGCCACGGGGGGACGGCGGGCTTCCCTGCCCCGCACACACACAGGCGCTGCCCGGCTTTGGGGCGCTACCGCGGCAGCGCGGCAACACTGAACACCCTGTAAAATAGTTCTCCCACCACTGACGAGAAAGAAAAAGGAAAAAAAAAAAAAGGAAAAAAGACAGATAGTGCTTTACCATCACAATAAAAAGTCTTCACTGGCAAACGAGGCAAAAGGCAGCATTCGTCCCGAACACAAACTCAAAACTAAACTGCCATGGAAATACTGCTCGGGGGCAGTACAAGGCACACCTCTGGCTAAAGCACAGGGTTTGCTGTTCTTTTGGGTCAAATACGAAAAAGTGGTGCAGAACAGAACCCTTTACTACAAAGCTTCCATTTAAACATGTCCCAAACTTGACTGTGCTGTACCAAACCAGCCTCCCAAGAGGAATTTCTCTTACTGAAGACTTTAAAGTGACACAAAGTCCTTTCATGAAGAAACAGCTACTTTTCCCACCATGAAACACACCTGCAGCTACTCGCAATGAAACCTCTCCAGTGACTGGAATCCTGTCAGCATTAAACACCAGACACACAAATTATTACACGTGCACAGCCCTAAATGGAAAGAGTAAGGATTGGAGAACGCACTGGAGGAAAGTCTGAAACTCACCTTGAAACTGGGGTCAAAATTTACCCAAGAGACAAACCTCTGAAGGGCCCATTTGTCCTACCGTGGGTGAGTAACCACACTGTTGCCTAGGAGATCTGCTAGCGTGGGCAGGGATCCTGCTCTTGGGGGACATGGGTTTGAAGGAGACAATACTCATGGGAACAGCAAACAAAAAAATCCCACGAGTCAAGATCTGCACAGGCTGCTGTCAATAGCTCCTCAAAAATAGACTGTTTCTGAAAGATTAGGTTAGTCATGAAATAAATTATGAGAAGCAGAGGAGCCCCAGATCAGTCTTAGGGGTGTTTCATTCCTACTTGAAGCTGCTGTTGATTAGAATGCAGAACTCGCATTGAACTACAGCTTTCTCAGGAACTCCTCCGGTAAAATAATGGCTTGGATGATGGCAGGATACAACTAGAAAGCAGCCGAAAACTCCTTCCCCCCCCACTCGGTTTCTAAGCCCAAAGAAAGTCAGACAGGCCCTTCTACTTCCAACAGGCTTGTTACTTCTTCAGAAAGTCTGACACTGTCTTCTACTTACAAATGTGGGGGTGAGAAATCTGCAGAGAACAAGATACCATTTAGCAACCCAAATCAGCCAGCTCTCGCATAGTGCACAGGAACAAGGGCTGAGGCACAAACCTTCAGTTCCAAGTTTTCCGGGGTTCTTATCCAAGATAAACATGGAATTTCTTCATAAGCTCTGCAAATGTTCTCATCTGCATAAGAACTGCTGCACTCCCACTGTACATACTGCACACCAAAAGAAAGGCCATACAGGCTCCATTCTGAGTCACTTAATGACACGGGAGCCTTTTCTTTAGTTTGAGGAAGATTGTTCAAAACAAGGAATGATAAATTGCTTTGTATCATCTTCTAAAAGTGTTCAGCAACTTACAATTTGTTATGGAATCTGCTGTTACAGGTTCATCCCCGTACTTCAGCTGGATTACGATTCCTAGCACATACTATGCATTACTGGATGCCAGTTGCTTCTAAAGTAAATAATTGAAAGTTCTGAAGTCAAGTTTATTTTGGGTATACGCAAAAGCCAGCTTTTCGTATTTGACTCCAGATAAACCGCTAGTGCACTCAAATGCTCTTCTGCTAGAAGTCTCCTGGCACCGTTACGTGAGGTAGCAGCAAAATCAACAACTAAAAAAGCCCTATCGCTTCAAAGTTTCTTGGAAATTAAAGTATTTATAATAGCTAAGGATATACTAAATAACAACAATAATCGGTGTTCGCACCACTAAATTTTGTATGTGGAGACCATTCTAGATGCAAGAACTAGGGGCCATCTTTACATGCCTCCAATAATTAAGGAACCTACACTGGGATGTTTTAGTCACTCAGTTGCTAGAATCCCACGACTGCAGAAGTTAACCCTGACGACTGCTCGCACTTCGGGTGCTTCATTTTGCCTACCTTTCTAACAACGCATTCTGCTCATCAGTAAGGAGGTCTGCTTTTGGTCACGAGAAGTAGGATTCAGATACCAGAACTCCAACTATGTATCAAAAATACAGAGAGCTACACTGTTTTCCTACTGGTAATTTCTGAATCGTGCCAGACCCAGCAGGGCCACAGGCACTGGGGCTGCTCAGCACCCTGACCTGCCCCAGAGGCACAGGAACCGAAGCTCGCCGGGTTGGGCGCTGAGGGAGAGGTTCTACCGCGAGACCGCCGCCTGAGCGAGGGGCTTACCTGGGTACTGCATACCGTACTGCTGCTGCGGCTGAGCCGGTGGCTGCTGAGCAGGGTAACCGGGCTGCTGGTACTGCTGATACAGCTGACCTATGGATTAAAAACTTCTTCAGTTGAAGCCCAGTACCCTACCTACATTATAAACACAGAGTGAACAACATCATAACCGTTTAAAATCACAGCAAGAAACCCTCTCACAACATGTAAAAATCTTTTTAAAAAAAATTGAACCCAGTGAAGTTTGAGTATGCTCTACCCAACTGCCGAACGAAATCAATCTACAGATTTTTAGTTCCTGAACCATGCCGTTCAGAAGATTAAATGCTGTTTAACTCCAACAGAATAAATAGTTCTAATTTGGTACGTGGCGCTTACTCTTTCACATTTCCAGAGGATGCCAGAAGCCAAGCACCTTAATTAGTGCCATGCTGGTGGGTAACAGAGCAGGAATCTTTAAACATCTCGGTAACTGTTCCAGAACTTACACTGTAAATTAAAGTACTTCAAAAGTTAAACATGTCTTCAGATTGTCTGTTTATATTAGGTTTTTAAGACCATTTCTGCATCAATGTACTGTAAGCAGAGTGGTACATTATTTATTCTGACCTCATTTTCCAGATAAATCACCCATCTCTTAGGATCTGACTTGCTGTAAGCCAAGTTTTCTTAAGAGACCCAGGAGTATACACCCTAAAGCAAAAACAAAGCTATACGTTCTTAAGCTTGGGTATTCCAATTCAATGCTTGTTTTTCCTAAATTTAGTTTGCAGTTTCTTGGCAAGAAGAGGCAGCATATTTGTTTAGACTTAACCTATGGGCCTTGCTTAGGCTTTATGCTTCTGCTGTTTTTCAATTTAGTAACAGGCACAGTCAAAGAACCAAGACAATTATCTGCCAAAACTAAAGCTCAGATGAACTAGAACAGACATGGAAACTTTTCTGTTACAAAGGGTTACTGTACTGTTATTCATTCTGCAAAGATCAGCAGACTGCATAAATACCCTGTGAGCTGTATCTTCTGAATTGCACACGACAACAGCAACTTGGCTCTGCTCCAAGTCCTCCCAGACCCCTGTGCACGCTGCTTTCACAGAACTCGTTCCTGCCTCTGCAGCACTTGAGGCTGAAAGCAACGGTATTTTACATTCACACCAAGGTGTGCAAAATGTTTTATATTGCTACAGTTCCTTCAAAATTTTATTTGGTATGCAATTATTGTGGGATGAACAGAGTGCTAAACAGCAAACAAGGCCTGAAAAAGAATGTAAGCCTGTTCGCCTGGTAACTAAAAATTAGAAACTCAGACTGCATGTTTTTCGTTTCTTAAACTCAGTTGTTCTAGGGAAGTTTTGGGAGAAAAACCATGCGGCTGCCTGTCTCGGGATAATTACCCGCAGGCTAACAGAGAAACCACACTGGCACCTGCTGGAGACCCCAGGCAAAGGATATGAAAGAAACACCATGGAGTTTTTCAAAAGCTGTTGGAGAAGGCTCGCTGTCTTCACCACGGCTGAAGCATTAGTGAGCAGCAGAGAGGTGTTCCAGTGTCAGTCAAGAAAACATTCTTCATTTACAGCCATGAATGCAGTCAGGGATCCTAAGGGTCCTTAAACACACAGTTTTCCCTCTCACTGGATTCTACTCTGAAAACAAGTGAGCTACAGAGTCTGGTTTTGTACTTAGTGCTTACTGCAGTCAAGGATCTGCCAGCTTTTACCATTGTTCCTGTGCACTGAAACAGCCATTTTAGCTTGATTCAGAAAAAAGACCAAATAGGTATACAGGCACACCACATTCTTTTCCCTAGCAGATCACAAAGTGCTTACATGAATGAACTTCTACATTTATTTTAGCAAGCACTAAAAAAGTATCCACATCTGTACATAATGTTCCTCTGTGTGTTCAGCGACTGGATTTAGTGGTACAAAAGCACAGGCATGCCACAAGAGATGGCACGATACTGAAACTTCTTTGCTATACTGATTTAATTCAAACTAGTGGATGCTTAAAACTTCATCAACAGAGACAAGCCTTTCATTAGTATCTGCACATAGAGGTGAAGTGACTTCATATTCACAAATAATGATAACTAATGACCAATTATAATCACCATAACATCATTTATTGGCAAAGAATGCCACTAAAAATGATCCCTGATATACCAGAATGATTGACACGTGATTGACATCACCATTTTAATTATATCCTCAAAATACTGGGAAGGTGGGGGGACAGCTTGGGGTGTTTCCTTTTTTTTTTTTTATTTTAAGAATTGAATGAGTATTTTAAAACTAGTTCCTAACAAGAACACGCTCTGTGTACCAGCAGTGCCACCGGTGTGAGCCAGTCCTGTTGCAAACCTGACCACCAAAGCCTGCCCAAAGCTCTGCCTGGGCCAGGGGCCCGCGTGGGTTCTCAGCTCGGCCACACAGCTGCAGGAAGGGAAAGCAGGACAGGAGAACGCTGGTCTCCACATTGATAGCACCTCAGCGCAGTGCAGCGATAAACAGTGAAGCGCAGAAAGCTACTCCATGTTTCAAAAGAAAGTCTTTGAACACTTTGGATAAAAGTAACTTAGTTTATGAAAAAAAAAGTCAGAAGCTGGTAATCACAGATATGCCACCCAGCTTTGGTAAGAGACTGCTATTTACCATGTGCATACAATGGACAGCACAAGCACTCCCACTAGTATTTCTGATGAACAAAGTGCAATAATGCCTTCTGATCTCCTCCCAAAAATGGAACCACCCTATTTTATCCATAGAGTGAAGAAAATTAATCAATACTCAACATATTTCAGTGGAAATAACAAAAAGTGCATAAACTACAGACCAAAACCTCCATAATTAGTGCTGTTGCACTTTTACATGCAAAAAAGGGACTTGGGCAAAGATATAACACAGTTCAGTGTTTAGAAAAAAAAAAAACCAAACCAAAACCCACTATACTTTACTTGACCCACGTTTAGAAAAGTCATTACATCTACTCTGATACACAAGCCTAGACAACTTCTTTCCTAAGTAAGATGAGTTTTGCTGAAAAAAGTGCTTTCTCCCTTCCCCTGCTGTTAGCAGCCATTCAAGGATTCCAACTTACTCCTGCTAGTGCTTTCAAGAGTTTCACTTTCTTTGTGTCAAATCTACTTTAACATCAGCACTTACAACCTCATACATTACTACATTAAGTAAAAAGGCTAAATTCATAAAATACAAGTTCACTAGCTGAGAGTATGTTTTTTGAACATTAAGTTTTCTAGCTGCCGACAGAAGAACCTGAAGCGCTTTTTTCCAAAAGCAACTTCCACACACATCAAATGCCAAGTAGTTATTATATCTTTAAGCTACACAGATGTCTCTTGCTGTCTCATTTATATCACTTAGTGACTAATTCTTAGGGAAGTAAGCACACAAAAAAAAAGCTGAAAGCAGCAAAACGAGTGTTTTATAAACCCCATTGCAACCAAAAGCATTCGTGCCTGCTTAAAATCACACCTAACTACAAGGTGCTCAAATACTCTGCTCAATCAAAGCATTACTGATGCCCTTCATGCCAGATATTCCAAGTGACTGTGGATACTGTTCATCACCCTCAGTAATGCCTCTCACATGTATCTCAGCATTATGTCAGTATAGGAAGCAGCAGAGGGTTGCAACTTGTTTCTACACTAACACAGAAACAACTTTATATTGTACTTTGTACGGAGGTAGAAACACCAAACCAAGTCATTCCACAGTTTAATCCAGAACTACGTGGGTCTGGAAGCTCAGCGCTCTTAGAAAATATCAATAGAAAAATCATGCCCAAATGTAGTAAACCTCTGAACAGGTTTATTTTTAGAAGTGAAAAAACACATAAAAGGGCATAGTACAAAGGAATCTGAATGCCAGAGTTAAGATCTTAAGCTTTAAAGGGACACAGCTGAGGCTCTCAAGGGTTACACAGGAAAACTACAACACGCATGAGACAGTTACAAGGTTTAAGCTGACTACCACAGAGCTGTACATGGCGAAGAAGCAATGCAGTAATGGCTCTGTTTTGTTAGTCAGAAATGATGAGTAAACAACATTTTTAATTCACAGTAGACAAGCCAGAAAACTGCTAGCTGAGCAAAACCTTGACACAACACGCCGGGTACGACATGAACTAAGATCTCCAGATAGCTTTAAAGTGCAGCGTACATAAATCCACCTCACAGTAAAGTGAGCAGGGATGCAAGTAGAAAACAGCACCATGAACGTCCCCCTCACGTTACAGCACCTACCCTTTTAAGTAAAGCTACTGCCCCACCTGCTGTTTCTATATGGAACAGCATGCGAGGAAAAATGTTCTGCCCTAGTGGCACCGATGAATTTGCAGGTCGGCGTTAACTTCGGCTCTGCTAGTTGGAAGTGTTAGCTACCGACCACTCAAGACTCAGATACCATCATTCACGTCTTAAACAGCAGGAAAACGTGCCGCTCACCTTCCACCTGACCAGTCTGTGGCTGTGCTCCAGGGTACGGCGGCTGCTGTGCCTGAATGCCAGGGGGGTGGGCTGCAGAAGAGGAGGAAGCGATGCTGTCCGGTGTTCCCGATCGCTCTTCTGCAGGGGCACTGGGTGGTCCTATAGGAGCAAGAACAAAATACAGTAAGTGAAATGAACAGAGAGTTTGAATTTTAAAAATCCAATACACTACCATTCCCTTGGAAAGTTTTTAACATTTTTTCCAGTCTTTCATAGGTTTACATCTGAGAGTGTCACACCCAAGTGAGAACTAAATGTATTTGCATAGCTAAACTCTCCTTTGAAAATATTTTGGGGGGGAGTTTTTCACCTGTCTCTAGGTCACTCATATATCATCCTTCCGAGGAACCCGACCCATTTGCTGAATAAAATCCTCCACGACAACATGTTTTTTCCACAGCTTCAAGCGTTAACCTGGCAAGCGTATACTGAAGACTTGCTATGTTTAGACAGAACATGCACTACGTACCTATTCTTTCTCATCTGGAGCAACGGTGAAAGGCTGCATGAAACTGTTCAACTGCACTAGTGTTTTACCATGGCCCACACAGGCCCATGCAACAAGTTGTTTTACCAACAGTCATACAGCATGCGAACAGAAAACCTCCGAGGAAGGTGTTAAAATCGCACTCCCGGACAGGATATGGCAGGCTTCAGTCTAAATGCAATTGTCTGCTTTCATAATTCTGAAAATATTCCAGCTAGCACACAAAGAAAGCATGGAAACAGAGAATTCAGATTTTCTCTACATTAGTGAGAAGTTCTGAAATATGCATGTGAACAGGTACAATATACTACAATTAAATGCAAAATATTTTGTCTGAAACAAGGGAGCTTCAACCTGGATCTTTCCAGCTCTTAGCTATACGAATGCCTCCTATGAGACACTACTTTCAAATACTTGTGCTTAAAGTTAAGCACAGGCATTAGAATTGCTGCAAATTCACGTTCAATTCTAAGGTTATATTTATACAACATAAATACATATCCAATAAGGCCTTAATTGTCTTTTCATGTTAGCCTTACTAGGGGGAAAATGAACCAAATCTGCCTACTTCTTGTTTCGCCTTTATATATGTAACCGCAGGATTATAGCTTTAGAAATGTGATTTCGCGTATCCTGCTTAAATGGTCCTCTGTGAAGTTCTTTGTACATTCACAGCATGGTCAAGTCAAACAATTCTATCGGAAGAATTATGGAGACACATAAACATTGCAGTATCACTGATGTTATCCTCAAAGCATTAACTGACACTGAGGCTTTGTACCAAAAGACAAAATCACTCCATCAAAAATTAGCTCCAATTTTCTGCTAGTTGTACTTCACACTCCATCGCTCCGTTGTTCAAAGATAGGCCATCGTAAGTTTTCAAGTACGATCAAACCTTCATCTGGTTTCTGAAATAACGATGCTGTCACAATACCCTAAATGTGCCACGGAGGAAGAGAGCACTCAATAGGCCTGATCCACCGCCTAGTATCCCAGCCTGAAGACAACCACTCTGTCTGCAGGTACAACTTTGGATTCTGCACAGTGGCAATCACGCAGTGCAGGTCTATTCCCATCACGCCACACTTTTGCCAAGGCAGCTGTACTGTAGAAACAAGCTCCAGCTGCTATTAGTTTGCCCATCTGTATAATTACTTCATGCATCATATAAAATTTACTTGCTGTAAAGTTGAGAGCACACAGCAAATCCTGTTAGCGAACAGCAGATTTATTTTCAGGTTTCAATGCTACATTAAACCTTGCCAGAGCCACGTAGATTCCATGCAAAATCACTTCTCTACATTCTGCATCACACTCCCTATTACAGTCTACGTTGCTTTTCTAACTTCAGTTATCCTGTCTTAGGTTGACTTGCATTCAGTTTAGTATAAGCAGGTTTTATGTTTAGCATTCTACTACTAGGTAGGGCCAACAGTCACGCAGCTCTTCAAGAATATATACAATTCAGACAAGTATGTTATTCCTTTCTGTTAACAGTAAAAAAGTTGACACTATTTACTTTTGCAATGAAACAGACAAAAGGCAGGGTCACACTAAACATTCTGACTGACCCAAACAGCAGAAGCACAACCCAAGAACATGAACTGCAAAATCAAACCCTAAGGCTGAGTGGTGGATACTCTTTTTTCCATCACTGGCATACACCAATTAAGTTACACTATACAATAGCTTTAAATAATTCGTATAAAAAATTAAGCCATTTTCTTCTTCAAGCTAGAACACAATGCTAAAACAAACAGCAACATTTCAACATTTTGTATACAAAAGTTAGCAAACACAACAGCTTAAAATATCAATAAAAGGTGAGTACAGAACAGAGTTTAATACATCCAAAATACAAATGCTTTGTTACAAATCAAGATTTGAGTCATCAATTATGAACAGGTTTTGCTTTCCTTTTCATAAGACATATTCTTACCTGACACCTGATCATCTGTCAAGCCAAATGCTGACATGACATTCTTGCTGACTTCATCCTGGTTCTTTAGTGGATCAAATGCAGACATGCTTGCTGCTATAACTTGAGTAGATGGCTTAACATTAGAGTCAGCAGCAGCAGGCTTTTCTTCCCTACCATCTACAGCATCTACAAAACAAAATGCCCAATTATTAATTCTTGAGAACTGAAACACCATCATACACATATACTGTACTACAGCAACTTGAAAACTGCATAGCTAGAGGGGAGGTGGCTTAAATGTTTTAACTCTTGAAATTCTTATGTTAGGATAACCGTGAAGAATCAGTGAATGTACCTGAAACTGTGATGAATCACAAAGCTTAGGCTTCATTGCACAGTTAAAGCTACACTGACACTGTGGATTATCAGTATCACGTATCACTGTCGTAAATTCAAAGGTACAAGGCTCCTGCTTCAAACAAATTGTTCTGGTATGACTTGCCTACAGAGAATTCAAATTAAGAAAACTTACAGGATAGGTTCTAGTTTATTATAGTGTTTTATGAACTGCAGGCTTGGTTTTGTTCTATCCCCTTCTCCCCGAATTCTTTCTAAACTAAGAGGTGAAGTTCATCTCTTTGCAATTATACAAGTAACACCGAATCACTCAGAAGCCCCTTATCTAGTAGAATGCTATTATTTTCTCTTAAAAACCAGCCAGTGCAGATAAGAGTTTAGACTGGCTAGTTTTGTTTACACTCCAACATCATCACCCTAACCTCCTTCCAAATGGTTTATAACCACAATTCACGGTAATCCACTGAAGTTAGTAATTGCTTATACTGTAGGAACAGGGGCTGGGATTTTTTAAGCACCAAAACCAATAAAACTTCAAAGTGTAAAATACAAAAGCAGAGTTTCCTAAAAGAAAGGCTGGAGTTCTTGGTTCACCTCTTTACTCAGAACACTGTATCCATGACTTTGTGTCACTATTTTACGTGTCTGGCTTACCCAAAATCTGTAGTTAAGCACACAGGGGTATAGTTTTTACAGTATAACGGCCCTAAACTAAGAGATCAATGCCTCAAAACTGGTAGAATAAGACTTCCTCCCCCGTTGCACCCTTCCCCGATAATCCTTTCCCCACCCCTAGCTGCACCCTTGTGCTGCTTACCCTGAGACAGCTCTGAGCTCAAAACGTGTGGATTCAATTTCCTAACCTGGCAAAAAAAGTGGATATAATTTTTGCTGAATTCACTTTTTACTGGTTTAGTGAATCAAACTTGCTTAGCAACATGACAAGATAAGCACCAGAGCTAGCCCAAAGTAAGCAGTGGGAGTGCTCAGCTGGGAGCAAGAACTCTTCAGCAACAGCAAACAAACAATTCAGCTCAAAGCCCTCTGAAAACGTTGTTGTGACTCACAAGTGTTAGTTACAGCATTTTCATACATTGCAACAAAAACTCAGACTTTGAAGTTTTATTCCTAAGTTAACTTAGTGCTTTACTCCAGAAAACTTGCACAAAATTTTGCCTCTGAAATAACGAAAGCATTAAAAATTAAGTTCTAAACCATCAAGCAACAATTAAGAATGATCACAACCAGTACTCAACCCTCTATTCTTCACTTTGTTAAAAAGCACACAACTCTGCAAATCAAACCAAACAATTCCTTGCCAGGCTGCCTACCACTTTCAGGCAGATTAGTGGAAAGCCCTGGTTCGGCTGGTGGTTCTAAACAGTCCAGTAAACGATTGACTTTATTGCGAAGTTCTATCAGCTCTCGACGCAGGTATTTCACCTGATTAGATTCTAGGGGTCTTGGTTGTCCGTTCACTGCAAAAAAGCAATGAGATAAATTTAAGACTATAGTAACACTTTGACATCCAGTTTAAAATTAAAAAAAAAAAAAAAAAAAAAAATCCCGGCTTTTACTTCCTTGTAGTATCATCATCCTCTGTGAAGTTTAAAGTGACAAAGTTTAGTCAACACAGACTGCACTCATTCTAGAGCTTACCATTCCTTTAATATAATCTCAGTTCAGCATAATCCACAGTACCAGAACTGCAGAGTCAAGTCCGCAGTAAGTTTCTGCACTGTTTACTCATTTCCACGAATATACTTTGAACAATACAGATATCATACTTGGCTGTGGAAAGCTGTACCTTTGGAAAGTGCCTTTAGAACTAATGCAGCACACACAACACTGCTGCACTTCATGCATCAGGACAGTGCCCAAGTTAAAGGCTGCTTGCTGTTCCTTGGAACTCTCTGCTTATTTACCAATAGTAGCTTGAAAATAAAGAACTATTTTATACAAAAGCCAAAGGATAAATACTCAAATCTATTCAACTTTATGCAATTAATGTTCGTATGTAGCGGTGTACTAGTAACACTGCAAGATAATCATCAGCTTAAATTTCTCATGCACCTGTAAAGAAAACCCCACATATGCTACAGAGTGGAAGATAACATGGAAAATAACAGTAAGAAAAAAAACATTGACCACATATATATGTATGCCAAATACTTTAAGCAATCTTATAAATAGTTTCAGTTTCCGTAAATTCAGATGTCACATGAAACATCGACAGAAAACACACACCCTGTATTAATCCAGTAATTTTAACTTACTGATTTCTTTCTTCTCAGGTCACAAACAAAGTTTTTAGTACCTTCTAGTGAAGCTGACTGCCCGAATTTTAATAAGCATTATTAAAAAAATAGAAAAATACAAACAATCTTCTATACTTACCAAACAATGTCAGTTTAAGTATCCTACTGCACTGAATTGCAAAGGAAAGATCTGAGCTATCAAAAATTGTTATAAGATCTCCATCTGAAAAGAACATGAAAAAGTTACATTAAAAGCAAAGCAAAACCAACAAGAAATCTTACAAATACTAACAAACTGATGACATATAAAATAATTTTCAAGTTGATCTCCATCTGAAAAGAACATGAAAAAGTTACATTAAAAGCAAAGCAAAACCAACAAG
>Ga0181612_132231_pt1 | contig 12477 bp, 9 predicted proteins | sample HoacroProtozoa21_FD_119630 | JGI IMG/M metagenome (GOLD analysis project Ga0181612, IMG submission 119630) | Hoatzin crop microbial communities from Cojedes, Venezuel. Combined Assembly of Gp0051906, Gp0051904, Gp0051908 | reverse complement strand
CGCGGCCGCGGCTATGGCAAGCGTGCGCTGCAACTGTTGACGTCCTACGCCCGCGACCACATCGGCCTGCGACAACTGTACGTGTACATCGCCGTCGACAACGCACCCTGCCTGGCCCTGTTCGACGCCGCCGGCTATCGCCGCGTAGGCATCCTGCACGACTGGGTAAAACGCGGCACCACCTATCACGACGTAGCCCTGCTGCAACACTCCCTTTCCACCCGCGGGAGGTGAACAACGAGCGGTGCGCGAGTGGCATGGGGTATCCTATAAAGAGGCAAAGAATCTGGCATTATCCTAAAATTAAGCAAATTAAATCCTGTCTGACTCACGTTAATAAGACATTGAAATATGGCACAAATAGATATTAAAAAACTCATCGGCGAGACTACTGAATATGAAAAGAAGCTGATGTTGGAAGAACGTAAGCCCAAAAGCTGGCTGAAAAGCGTGAGCGCCTTTGCTAATAGTGAAGGCGGAGTGCTCATCTTTGGAATAAGCGATGAGGATGAGATCGTTGGTTTAACTGACGCGCGGCATGATTCAGAAGTCATAAGTGAACAGCTGAAGATCAAAATGGATCCTGTTCCACCTGTGAATTTGGAATTTCATCAAACGGAAAATGGGAAAACGCTCATCTTTTTGCACGTAAAGAAAGGTAATGAAGTGCCGTATTTCTATAACGCAGATGGTAGTCGAATCGCTTATGTCCGCATAGGCAACGAGAGCGTCCAAGCGGATGCGATGACGTTGAAACGGCTTGTGCTAAGAGGATTTAAACATAGTTTTGACAGTCAACCGTCTCAGTATAAATTTGAGCGGATGTCTTTTACGAAACTCAAATCGATTTGCTATCAGCGCACGCATACCGATTTCTTGGATTCGGATTATGAATCATGGGGATTGAAAGATGCTGATGGCAACATGACGAATGCCGGAGCTTTGCTCGCTGACGAATGTCCCATCCGTTATTCTCGCGTTTTCTGTACGCGATGGAATGGCAATGGAAAGGCCGGAGGCTTGATCGATGCATTGGACGACGCCGAGTATTCTGGCAGCTTGCTGATACTCCTTCAAGAGATGATTGGCTTTATCAACCGCAATAATCATAAGGCGTGGAAAAAACTGGCAACTTCGCGCCAAGAAATGCCTGACTTTCCAGATCGAGCCGTTACCGAAGCGTGTGTGAATGCACTGATTCACCGCGACTATTTGGATTATAGCAGCGAAGTGCATGTCGATATGTATGACGATCGCTTGGAGATATACTCTCCTGGCGGTATGGTTGATGGAACATTGGTTCAAGATCAGGACCTAATGAACATCACTTCTAAACGTAGAAATCCTGTGATAGCAGATATTTTCAGCCGTTTGAAGTTGATGGAACGTCGTGGTAGCGGATTTAAGAAAATTATGGAAGATTACCGTAATTTTTCGGCAACCGAGGAGCAGATGCCGCGATTCCGTTCAGATGCGCATAATTTCTTTATCGTATTGCCCAATTTGAACTATGGCATTAATGAAAATGAGTATGTGATAGTGGGCAATTCAACCAAGGATGTCACAGAAAAGGGCTCAAATGTCACAGAAAAAGACGCGAATGTCACAAAGGATAGCGAAAATGTCACAAAGGAAGGTACTAAGTATGTCACAAAGGATTTCACGGAAGGCGTTGTTTCAGAGGGTGTTACTAATGGGACTTCAAAAAATGTCACAAAGGATGTCACAAAGGATGTCACAAAGAGTGAGGTAAATGTCACAAAGGATGTCACAAAGAGGGACGCAAATGTCACAAAGGATGTCACAGAAAGACAATCTAAGATATTATTCCTTTTAAAGTCGGATCCAACGATGAGTCAGAATAATATGGCAATTGAGTTGGGTGTCGCAAGAAGAACAGTTGCCCGTGATTTAGATGTTCTTAGAAACAACGGCCTAATTGAACGAGAAGGGGGACGATATAGAGGTCAATGGATTATAAAAGCTGATGTAAGCGACGAGACCTTATTTGATCCCGACTGATTACATCAGGATATAACAACATCTCAGGCGGCCGCCCTTGCTTGATTGCATTGGGGTGGTCGCCTGAGCGTTTATTTAAGTGTTGTCCTTTCGGACGTGTTTGTGATCTTGTTTATCGCAAGCTCTCGACGTACTTGCGCAGTTGATCGTTGTCGGGATCGTGCTCCAGCCACTTCTCGTAGTAGGTCTTGGCCGTGGCCTTGTCGCCCTTGTTGAAGTAGTAGGTGGCCATGTAGTTGTAGGCGTACTTGTAGTAGCGGTTGTAGTCGGCCTTGTTCTCCTTGGCGTCGAGGATGGTGAGCAGCTCCTTGTAAGCGGGCAGGGCAGCACCGTTGTTGTTGTCGCCCTCGCGGAACTTGGCGATCTTAGCCTTCTGGTTCACGATCTGCACGTTGCCCGGCACCAGCTTGTCGACCTCGGTGACGTACTTCTCGCTCTTGCCCAGTGCGTCGGCCTTGAGCGCGGGATCGTCGGTGTTGCTGGCGATGCCCAGGTAGTAGTTCGAGAGGGTGAACAGGTCGTTGGCCTTGTGGTTGCCGTCGTCCACCAGACGCTGATAGTACTCGGCTGCCTTGACGAAGTTGCCGGCGTCGGCATAGCTGTCGCCCATATTGCGGATCAGGTCAGCGTTCTTGGGGTTCATCTCGATGGCCTTGTTATAGGCGTCGATGGCCTCCTCGGGGTGGTTGGCGTTTTGCAGTGCCTGGCCGTAGTCGGTGTAGTCACGCACCTCGTAGGTGGAACCGGTGGGGATGGGCATGCCGAAGAATGCCTTGCCTGCCTCGACGGCCTCGGGCCACTTTTGCAGCTGCACCAGGTTGTAGAGCTGCATGCGGCGCATGTAGAACACCTTGTCGTCGGTGGGCGGCAGCGTGTTCACCAGCTTGGTAGCCAGGTCGTAAGACTCCTGATACTTCTCACCGAAGAACAGCAGCTGCACGTAGCGAACCTCGTCCTGAGCAAAGTGGTTGGGGTTCTGGATGTACTTGCCGTACTGCTCGGCGGCCTTGCTACCCAGGTTGTCGCTGTAGTACTTCTCGGCGAGCTCGCGCTGAACCAGTGCGCTGTTGGGCACCTTGTTCTGCAGCTCCTCGAGGCGCTCGATGGCCATCGACGGGTTCACGTTGAAGTAGGTGTTAGCATACTTCACATAAGCCTCGATGTTGTTAGGATCGCGCTCGAAGGCCAGCTCATAGATGCCGGCTGCGTTGCCCCAATCCTTCAGATCGGCCTTGGTGTCGGCCTCAAAGATGTAGCTGTCGGGGTGGTTAGCGTCCCACTTACGGGCGTTCTTGATGCACTTCTCGATGTCCTTGGCATAGGTCGTCGGGTTGGCGTCGTAATAGGCGCGTGCGATCTCCATCTCGAGCTTGGGATCCTTCTTGCTCAGCTTGCGGGCCGCTTCGAGCAGCTTCTTGGCATCGCCGCCGCCATTCTTCAGGGCGATAGCTGCCTGACCTACGTAGTTGTAGGGGTTGAGCGAGTTGGCCGACAGGCCCTTGTCAAAGAAGTCCTTGGCTTCGTTGATCTTGCCCTGATGCAGGGCGATCTGGCCCAGGTAATAGTAGGCCTCGGCCTTGTCGGTAGAGGCAGAGTTCAGGTTGCGCTCCAGCAGCTCCTTAGCGTTGTCGAGCTTGTCAACCTTGTAGTACTCGATTCCGTCCTTGTAGCCCTGTGCGTTGGCTACCATCGATGCACCCATGACAATGAGTGAAGCGAAAAAGAATTTAGTTTTCATTGTTGTAAGAATTGATAATAAATATTCGTTATTCTTGTATTGTTTTTAAGTTTGTTTGCAATAAACGTGCCAACCTGCTGATTAGTCCACGATCTCGACTTGCCGGACGGGCTCGGCGGCGGGCAGGATGCCGGTCTGCAGGATGATCTTCTGGCCGATGACGCCGGTCAAGAAGGTGTAGAAGCCGTGCTCAAGCATGCCGTTGAAGCTGGCGTCGATGGCCCAGATGCTGCGCACCAGGGGATATTCGCCGCTGTAGATGTAGGCCTGATAGGGCTTAACGCCCTGCACCTGGTCGTCGCCCCTGATGGGCATCACCTTGATGCGGTCGGTGAAGTCGATCTTGCTCACCTCGTTTTTGTTCTTGAGTTCCTCGTACTTTTCGGCGATGGGTTTCTCGACGGCCTTCATGTCATCGGTGATCCAGCTGACGCCGATCAGTCCGATCACGTTCTTGTTGGTCTCGACGGTCTCAAACACCTCGGTGCTCGACTGCTTGGCGTAAACGTTGCTGCCAAACTTGCCGCCGTTCAGGAACTTGTCCTTGATGTAGTGCACGACGCCGGTGCCGCTGCCGTCGAACAGCACGCGCACGCTGTCGTTCTTGAGCTTGGTGGGGAACACCTCGCCCCAACGCTTCACCTTGCCGGTGAAGATGTCGCGCAGGTCGTCCATCGACAGCTCGTCGATGTCGTTTTGCTTATTCACGATGATGGCGATGGCGTCCACCGCGATCATGCGCGAGCGGTAGCCGCGGCCCTGACGCTTGAGGCTCTCGCGCTGCTCGTCGGTGAGGTCGCGCGAGGTGATGATCAGGTCGATCTTGTTGTGCATCAGCGAGTCGAGCGCAGCGCCCTCGTTGATGTACTCGGGCATGATGCTGGCCTCGGGATAGCTGTACTCAAACACGGCAATCTCCTGCTCGAGCACGCTCTGGAACGACTCGTCGCACATCATGCGGGCGATGCCGCGGGTGCTGGTGCTCTTGGGGCGCTGGTCGCCACAGGCGGTCACCATCAGCGTCAGCGCGGCCAGGCAGCAGGCCATCACAGCCCAGCGCAACGGGTTGCGGCGGCGGGCGTTATCGTTATGGTTGTTATTTTTTCTCATCGTTGGCTCCTCCTTCCCATTGCTGTTGTTGCTTCTTGAGTTGTTCGGCATAGGTGGTGTAGGTCGATTGCTCGTCGTCCTGGTCCTGGTTGCGGTTCAGACGGTAGTAGTCGCGTCCGGTCACCTGGCGATAGCAGCGATAGATGCCATAGAGGGCAAAGATGGCCGCGAAGGTCCACCGCACGCCGTTCCACAGCGGTGTGTTGCTCCAGCCGAAGAAGTTCAGCGCCAGCAACGCCGCCATACCCAGATAGACCAGCACCATGAAGATGCCAAAAAACACCCTCACGCCGCGCATCATGCCTGTCTCGTTCATGCTCATCGATGTTGTATATACCTTTATAAATATAATATATAAGCGATCGTGCAACCACGGTCATGCTCGTTTGCCGTTTAGACCTGCTAATGGGTCAATGGTTTACACCTATCAAACGACAAAATTAACATTTTATCTGTAAATGCGGTGTTAAATTTATCAAAATTCAATAACTGCGGCCCAATTTCGGGCATCATTGACGCCGTCAGGGCTGCTCGCTGTCGCCGAACAGGTTGATCAGCAGCTCGCCCATCATCTCCTTGAGCTGGGCACGGGTGCCGTTCCAGTTGTTGGCCAGGATGGCCCAGGCGTAGCGCGGATTGCGGGCGGGATAGTAGCCCACGAAGCACTGCACATTGTTCATGCTGCCGCTCTTGAGCACGATGTCGGTGGCCAGCGGATGGGCCTTGAGCGTGGTGCCCACACGTCCCGACGCGGTCGGCATCAGGTCGCACAGACGGGTGCCGCCAGGCTGCACGCGCTGCATCATAGCCAGCATCTGCACGAAGAATCGGGCCGACGACTTGTTGGCGCGGGCCAGTCCGCTGCCGTCGCGCATGAACAGCGGTGCCGTGTCCACGCCGTTGCCCTCAAGCCAGCGTTTAACGGCCTGGATGCCAATGGCGTCGAGGTCGCTGTACATCAGGTCGCGGCCGGCCATCGAGCGGTCGTGGGCGCCGATGGTGCGCAGCAGGGCGTGGGCAAACATGTTGTCGCTGCGGTCGAGCAGCGAGGTGATGACGTCGGTGAGCGGTGCCGAGCGGTGCAGCACCAGCAGGGTGCGGTTGGGGTTCTTGACCTTGTCGTAAGCGTTGGGTTTGAGCTTGAATTTGAATCCGCCGTGCTGCAGGGCGTGCGCGATGCTGTCGGCGAGCAGGGCCGCGGGGGTGGGGTTGACCACATTGAACTGATAGTTACCGGCCTGGGCCTCGCCCACCAGCACGATGGCCGGCGTGGCATATTCCAGATAGGGCTCGACGGCGTCGCGATAGCCCAGTTGCAGGCGGTTGATCACCTGCAGGCCAGGCACGGCGGGCGTGACGGTGAACGGTGACACCTGCAGCGTCGAGTCGATGTCGAACGTCAGGCGCACCACGTTGTCGCCAAAGTTGAGCGCATGCACGGCAGCGCCGTAGCTCCAGCCCAAGTCGCCCACGTCCCACGAGCTGGGATAGTAGGGGAAGGGGTAATAGCTGTCGTCGGCCACGATGGTGCCCTCGATGCGGCGGATGCCGCGCTCGTGCAGGGCGGCGATGATCTCGGCCACGATGTCGGGTTGGCCCTTCAGGTAGCGCGAGCCCAGCGTGGGATCACCCGTTCCGCGCACCACCAGGTTGCCCTTGAAGCGGTCGCCCTTGATCTCGCCGTCGAGATAGACGGGCGTCTCGTACACAAAGTCACTGCCCAGCAGGCCCAGGGCGGCGGCGCTGGTCACGGTCTTCATGGTCGATGCCGTGATGTCGGACTGGTCGAGGTCGTGGCTGGCGATCACGCTGTCGGTGGTCAGATCCATAACGGCCACGCCCAGCGAGGCGTGAGCCAGATTTTTGTCACCGGCAAAGCGGTCCACTGCCTGTTGCGGCGTCATGGCGCGTGCGGACGTCAGGGCCAGCAGCGCCAGGGTGATGATGAGGATGAAATAGCGTTTCATGTGTTGAGTTGACGAGGCGGTCGGCGGCCACGCCAGCGGCGACGACGGGCTCTGCGCTCACGCAGGTCGGGCGTGCGCAGATAGCGTCGCCAGGCATATAGCCGGCGCTCGTTCAGGTAGTTAAGGTTGCGTTGGTTGGAATAGGCCTCGCGCTCGAACGAGATGTTGCGATAGGCGTTGCCGCGCATGGGCAGGCGCACCACCCACTCGATCACGTAGGCCAGGTAGAAGAACACGAACAGCATCTCGCGCTGCTGGGCCGTGTGGATGCGCTCGTGGTTGATGAGCTCATCGCTGAGGTATACGCCCTGGTGCACAAACAAGACTCCCAGCAGGTTGATGGCCGAGAAGCCCTTGAATGGCAGCACGTTGGTGCGGATGATCTTCATGTCCTATTAATATAATTCAGCTTGAATGATGCAGCGGGCGGTGAGGTCTGTGCCTCCCGCCCGCCGTGGTTAGATTTCTCTAGAAGTCGAGCAGCCGCAGGTGCCTGCGGGCGTGCTTGATCGAGCAGCTGGTGAAGTGCCACCACTCGTTGCTCAGCGGGTTGAAGCCCTGCTGCTTGAGCACGCGGCGCAGCAGTTCGCGGTTTTGCCGCGCCTGCTCGGTGATGATGCCCTTGCGCACCAGCGCCTTCTCGTTGGTGATGTGGGCCGCCTCGGTGAAGTTGTCGAACGGCGTGCCCATGTCTATCGGCTGGCCGTCGTAGGTGAGGCTGATGTCCACCGCGATGCCAAAGTTGTGCGCTCCGCCCTTGTGGGGCTTGGCCACATAGTCCTGCTGCGGCGTGCCCTCGACCAGGGCCCACATGGTGCGCTGCACGCTCTGGGGCCGCGCGGCGTCGTAGATGATGAAGCTGTAGCGCGGGTCGATCTTCTGCAGCTCGTGCAGGGCCGCGATCAGCATGCGTGCCGTCAAGTCGGTCAGATAGGCCTTGTGCAGGCCGCAATACATGTCCTTGCCCACAAAGTTGTCGGTCGTGGCATACTTCAGGTCCACCGTGATGGTGCTGTCGAGCGTGGCCACGTCCACCAGTCCATATTCACGCATCTTGGCGTCAAAATCCACCGACGTTGCAGCCGTTGTGGCTTGTTGCTCTTGTTGCGGTTGCACGGCCGTGTCGGTCGTGACCTCGTGTGCCGGCGCGGCCTGCTGTGCGCCCGTGCCGGTGTTGCATCCCTGCAGTGGAGTCGCTGCCGCGAGAGCCAGCAGCAGGGTGCCAATGTGATTGATCATCATGCTCATGGTGTATAGATTAAAAATCTGTGATAAGCGTTAGTCAAAGATGCCCTCAACGGCCTCCTCTTGTCCGCCGCCGCCTTCGCCGCCGGCGTCACCCTCGCCGCCACCGCCGTGACCGCCACCGTGGCCTCCGCCACCATGACCTCCTCCACCGGTATAGGCCGACAGCTCGTCGCCGCACACGTTGAAGTTTTTCGGGAAGTTAAACTTGGTGCTCTGCTTGTAGGGCAGGTTGCCGTCGTCGAAGATCCACTTCATGTAATAGCCCAGGATGGGCAGCGCCTGTTCGGAACCTTGCTTGCTGGCAAAGTGGATGTAGCGCTCCTCGCCGCCGACCCACACGCCGGTCACCAGCTCGGGCGTGAAGCCCATGAACCAACCGTCGCTGTTGTAGTTGGTGGTACCGGTCTTGCCACCGATTTCGGCGTTGATGTTGAACTGATAGCGCAGGCGTGCACCCGTACCCGAATCGACGACGCTGAGCAGCATCGACAGCATCTTCAGGTAGGTCTCCTCGCTCATGATCTGGGTCTGCATGCCGGTGAACTCGGCCAGCACGTTGCCGCGGTTGTCGCAGATGCGTGACACATAGACGGGTTCGACGCGCATACCGCCGTTGGCGAACGCCGAATAGGCCGCCACCATCTCGCGCAGGCTGATCTCGCTCGAACCCAGGCTCAATGCCGGCGTGGGATCGAGGAAGCTGGTGATGCCGAAGCTGTGCATCCACTTGGCCAGCGCGTCGGGCGTCATGGTGTAGTAGCTGCTGCGCTCGATCCAGTTCTCACGCGTACCGCGCATAAATCCGGCCGAAATCCAGTTGTTGGAGTAGGTGAGGGCCGACTTGAGCGACATCATCTGGCCGTGGCCGCTCGAACGCGGATTCCACACCTTGCCGTTCCAGATGATGTTAGGCGCGCTGGCAGGACGCGTAGAGCACGGCGTTAGACCGCCGTTCTCGATGGCCTCCGAGTAAACGAAGGGCTTCACCGTCGAACCGATCTGACGCTTACCCGTCGATACCATATCATACTTAAAGAAGCGGAAGTCCGGACCGCCCACGTAGGCCTTGACGTGGCCCGTGACGGGATCCATCGACATCATGGCGCAGCGCAGGTAGCTCTTGGTGTAGAGCATCGAGTCGAGCGGCGTCATCTCGGTGTCGAACTCGCCCTCGTAGCTGAACAGGTGCATGCCGGTCTTGGTGTTGAAGCTCTTCATGATCTCGTCGTCGCTCTTGCCCGCCTTTTTGAGCACGCGATAGCGCTCGGTGTGGCGGATGGCGGCATTGATCAGCGCCTGCTTGCCGGCCGACGACAGCTCCTCGCGGTTGTTGGTATAGGGATTCTTGGTGCCGCCGCGCTCGCGCAGGAATGCGGGCTGCAGCGTCTTGCTCATGTGGCGGCGCACGGCCTTCTCGGCATACTCCTGCATGCGCGAGTCGATGGTGGTATAGATCTTGAGGCCGTCGCTGTAGATGTCGTAGTGACTGCCGTCGGCCTTCTTGTTCTTGTTACACCAGCCGAACAGCGGGTTCACCTCCCAAGCCACCGAGTCGTCGATGAAGGCCTGTTGGTTCCACGACGGATAATCCTTGCGCTTGGGCTTCTTGGCCATCATCACGCGGCGCAGCTCCTCGCGGAAGTAGGGCGCCGGACCGTCGTTGTGGTCCACCTTGTGATAGTTCAAGATCAGGGGCAACTGCTTGAGCTGCTCGCTCTCGGCCTGGCTCAGGAAACCGGCCTTGACCATCTGCTCGAACACCACGTTGCGGCGCTGGCGCGTGCGCTCGGTGTGGCGCAGGGGGTTGTAGTACGAGGGATTCTTGCACATACCCACCAGCGTGGCCGCCTCCTGGATGTTGAGCGTGTTGGGATCCTTGCCAAAATAGACCATCGCTGCCGACTTGATGCCCACAGCGTTGTTCAAGAAGTCAAACTGGTTGAAGTACATCTTGATGATCTCGTCCTTGGTGTAGTAGCGCTCGAGCTTGATGGCGATGATCCACTCGATGGGCTTCTTGAGGGCGCGGTCAAAGATGTTGTGCGACTCGGGCGAATAGAGCTGCTTGGCCAGCTGCTGGGTGATGGTACTGCCACCGCCGGCGCTCTTCTGACCCATGATGATGCGCTTGACCAGCGTGCGACCCAATGCGCGCGCGTCGATGCCCGAGTGGTCGTCGAAGCGGATGTCCTCGGTCGCGATCAGCGCCTGCGTCAGATAGGGCGACAGCTGGTCAAAGTCCACATACACGCGGTTGCCCTTGCTGCGGTAGTAGCGGCCCATGTCCACACCGTCGGCGCTATAGATGGTCGACGCAAACTTGTCGGTGGGGTTCTTAAGCTGCTCGACGGGCGGCATATAGCCGATCACGCCATTATAAATCAGGACTGCCAGCAGGGCCATTGCGGCAATGAAAATGCCGAAGCCCAGCCACATCTTGCGAACGATGTTGCGCTTCTTTTTCCTCTTCCCAGTTGTTTGACTGCTCATGCTGTCTTGTCTAGAGTGATGATGAATTGTGAATGATGTCCGTTGTTGTCAATGGCGGCCTGAGCCGCTGTGCGTGACCTCGTTGCCGAGATCAAACTGCAAATATAACAAAAAATCTGACGCGCTTGCGCTTTTGGCCGTAAAAACGGCGTTATTTCACGCGATATTCGAGCGCAATCGACTGCTGTTGCAGTCCGGCGGGCAGTTGCACGGTCACCTTGCCGCCGCTGACGGTGGTCTTGAGCTTCTTGCCGCCACTGACCAGACGCACCTGCTGACCCTTGGCGGGCAGATTTTTGCTCCAGGTGATGGTCTGCGGCAGTTGCTCGCCCTCGGGCAGCATGTAGATGGCATACACCGTACGTCCGTCCTTGGAGCGGGTGAACCACACCTGGCCGTCGTTATAGTCGGGCGTCGTCACCGTGCCGTAGATGGCCTTGCCGTTGCGCTGCATCCAGTTGCCGATGCGCTGCAGGCGCTCGACGGCCTCGGGCTGAATCAGTCCCTGCGGCGTCGGGCCCACGCCCAGCACCAGGTTACCGCCCTTGGCCACGATCTCGATCAGCGTGTTGATGACGCGCTCAGGCGACTTCCAGTTGGGGCGCGGCACCCAGCCCCAGTCGTCGCTCAGGGGGATGCAGCTCTCCCACGGGAAGTCGAGCTGCGTCTCGGGGATGGTGCGCTCGGGCGTCTGGTAGTTCTCATAGGGGCCATGGATGGTGCGGTCCACCATGATCAGGCCTGGCTGATGGCTGCGGGCCATCTTGGCAATGGCCGGCATGTCGATGTCCTGATTGTTCTCGGGGCACACCCAGCCGCCGTCCATCCACAGGATGTCCACCGAGCCGTAGCGCGACAAGATCTCCTCGATCTGGTTGTGGGTGTACTGCTTGAAGCGCTCCCAGCGCCAGGGCCAGCGCTTGATGTCGTAGTTGACGTTGCGGCCGCGCTTGGTGGGATAGACGTCCCACCAGTAGTCCTGGCAGTGCCAGTCGGGCTTCGAGAAATAGGTGCCGATCATGAACTGGCGATCGCGGAAGGCCGCCAGCACGTGTTGCAGCACGTCGCGCTTGGGATTGTCCTTGAAGGCGTGCTGCGCGATCGTATAGTCGGTGTACTTCGAGTCAAACATGCAGAAGCCGTCGTGATGCTTGGTGGTGAAAATCATATATTTCATGCCCGCCTGCTGCAGCACGTCGGCCCACTGCGTGGGATCGAACTGGGTGGGGTTGAACTGGTCGGCCAGTCCCCAATACCAATCCTTGTATTGCTGATAGGTCATGGTGGTGTCGCGCGTCACCCAATCCTCGTCACAGATGGCCCAACTCTCGACCATGCCGGGCACCGAATAGACGCCCCAATGCATCAGCACGCCGAACTTCAGGTCCTGCCACTGCTTGAGCTTGTTGATCACCTGCTGATCCTGCGGCCACTCATACACCTGCGACCGCTCGTACACATCGCCGCCTTGCGCCCACAGCGGTGCGGACGCAACCAGCAGCCCCGCGGCCAGGGCCAATAGACGCCTCATTTTCATATCAATAAGTATTACGTTGTGAGGCGTGTGATTACATGTTCATGCCGCCGTCCACTTGGATCACCTGACCGGTCACATAGCTGGACATGTCGCTGGCCAGGAAGGTGGCCACGTTGGCGATATCGTCCACGGTGCCGCCACGGCGCAGCGGGATGTTCTGGATCCACTGCTTACGCACGTCGTCGGGCAGCGCCTGGGTCATGGCGGTATCGATAAATCCCGGAGCAATAGCGTTGGCGCGGATGCCGCGGCTGCCCATCTCCTGAGCCACGCTCTTGGCCAGCGCGATCAGACCTGCCTTGCTGGCGGCATAGTTGGCCTGGCCGGCATTGCCGTGCACGCCCACCACCGACGCCATGTTGATG
>Ga0181612_113812_pt1 | contig 12477 bp, 5 predicted proteins | sample HoacroProtozoa21_FD_119630 | JGI IMG/M metagenome (GOLD analysis project Ga0181612, IMG submission 119630) | Hoatzin crop microbial communities from Cojedes, Venezuel. Combined Assembly of Gp0051906, Gp0051904, Gp0051908 | reverse complement strand
CCTGCTGGCCATGCTTCTCTTGATGCAGCTCAGGATATGGTTGGCCTTCTGGGTTGTGAGCGTGTATTGCTGGGTAATGTTGAGCTTCTCATCAACCAACCCCTCCAAGTCCTTGTCATCAGGGCTGCTCTCAATCCATTCTCTGCCCAGACTGTATTTGTGTTCAGGACTGCCCCGACCCACGTGCAGGACCTTGTGCTTGGCCTTGCTGAACTTCATGAGGTATATTTTTGTAAGTCAGAATTACATCCTTTTCCTTTTTTTGATTTTTTTTTTTCTGTATGCTGTGTTTCAGCTTAGCAAAATATCTAAAGAAAAACTACAAGCCATAGCACGGCTGGTGGATAACAAGTCCAGTAGTGAGTACTCAATTATTGTCATGCAAGTAGTGCTTCTCTAGCAAATTTACATGTTACTAATAACAAATGTCACCTGTTAAAGCCTTATTACAGAAGAGGAGCAGAGTGCAGGTCCAAAGCTCCTGCTACACGTGGATGTAACAAGAGCAGGAGGGCTGGAGCCTCACTTTGCAGAACCTGAGATAAAATTTGAATGTTTCCCTTCGTAATTGTTAAGAGATAAGTATCTTGATCATTACAACTTATTGTCTGTGTACAATATCTTCTGCAGAGAGAAGTATGTTACAGGCTATTACACGAGACCCTTTCTCCTACTGCAGATAGTCACACACAAACAGAGATTGTTAAGTTGGGAAGACTTTCTATTTTCAACTGAATTAAAGCAATTCACCCAGAAGCATTCAGTTATTTCTTTTCTTGTTTTACGTCAATATCCTAATTCTCTGCATTCTCGTATTTTTATCAGTTTCCTTTTCTTACATGGTCCCATCATTTAATTTGATTTTTCCACAGCAGGGTACAGTGATATGTACCATACTGAGTTGTTTTTAAACCTCAGAAGAAAGTCCATGAGTTGCCACTAAAAAGGCTGCTTCAAAACATTGACTTTACCTTTTTCAATTAGTTTAAGACAACTTCTCATGCGTGTTTTCCTTTAAAACAGCTTAGGTGAGCTCACCGCAAAGTTCCTCTGATTCAGACCTACCCTCCAACTCAGGCAGCAGGCTACAGAGACAAAAATTTCTCTTTTTACCTCCCTGCCTGCTGCCCTTTGCAGGCTGCCAGCCACCCAAACTTGAACTTCTGCTCCAGAAAACTTCTAGCAAGAGAAAATTACTTCGAAAATACCCAGCCTCTAAAAAAACACTCCAAGGAGAGAAAAGAAGATGAAAAAAACTTCCTAAAATTATGAGGAAAGAACATTTTTATCATTGGTTACCTTGAGACTGAGGAGGATTCAGCTTGTTTAATGTCTACTCTCTGGTCTAGGTCAGCTGTCTGGACTCGTTTCCTCTATAGCCAGAGGCAGGTAGGCACTTGCAGAGGATGTCGGCCTATCCTGAGAAAGATGTGTAAAACAAATAAGGAGTGAATCAGTCTGCAAAGGTACCTCTTCCTCTAGGAACTACATAGTGATTGTAGGGAAAGAGTTTAAACTAGAGACCCTTTAGACAGCAAAAATTAGATTAAAGAAGTCCCATCCCTGGGCAGAGACACTAAGTGCCAGTGCTACGTCTTAGTGTCCTGTCACACAGCATTTCTCCATAACAAGCAGAACCAGGATGGTGTTCTTCTGAAGTCCAGAAGTGAGATCTGCATGGCTACGGCCTCAATTGTTTGGCTGCTTCATTACCTAGCATGTCGTGTTGGCACTATTAATTAATGACTAGCTGGCTGAGCCCAGAATCATATCTCCATAGAGGGAACTTGCTGCAGGAGAAAATTTCCCTCCTTCAGGCATCTTCCTGCTTGAGTAATTTGGGGAAAATTTGCATGTCTTCTGCAGTTTGTATGGTTCGGAAAGTCTCCTTTTCTTGAGAGAACTTGCTCTGAAGAAATATCCAGAAATTGTCACTTTTACTGTCCTGTTCCTCTTCTTTCTTTGCCAGCTACATGACCAGAGCATCAGCAACCAGAAAGCCTAATCCATCTGCCTGCAGAGTCCCAAGTGCATGTGGATTACCCTGTTCTTACTGATGACAGAATTTGGCAGTACATGGCCACACTGCCCAACAACAGTTCAAAAAACTGGCATTGGAAGACATAGCACATGCCAGGATTGTGGCAATTTGACACAAGTAGCCCTGGCTCAGAAACCCTGTAATTTCTAACAGGGAGCTATGATACTGCTTCTCCCTTGATTTGGACAGCCCCACACTGCCTGTTTTGCGATGGAAAGACTGAACAGTGTTTGAACAGTCTTGAAGGAAAATTGTTCTGTAATTACCTAGCATTTGATAATACCAGCCCCTAAACCCCAGCCTGGTCTGGGGAGTTTTGGAGACAATATCTAATCCGTATCACTCCTCAGGATGAAGTCATCTGTCTCATTCTCACTGGTCTTTCACGTTTTTCTCTGAGACTAGCAGGGACCTAACACTGTGTAATGATTTGTGTCTTCTGTCCTATTTTCTTTGGGATTTTGTTTCCTCTCTCCTTTGTGTTTTTTCCAAGTTTTGTATTTTTTAATCAGTGCAAAGCTTGTAGAGAGGGACAAATTTTTCCTTTAGAACTAATCTATGTGAAGCGACTGACATATTTTCAGGCACACAGACCATTCCTCAGGTCTGCAGCAGGAAGAGCAGACTTCACTTTAATAACAGTCTGGGAGCAATAGTACTGGTTTTAACAATTGTGTTTGCACCAGATGCAGAGAATTGAAGTAAACACGGTGCCTACTGACTGTTGAGTACAGGAGAATGTTAGCAAGAGAAGACATGATAAAGTTGTTAACATTTGTGAGACAGCAAAAGAGACAAGTAATTTTCTTCTGTAGAAGAGCAACGGTTTAGCATGAGCAGGGTTGTGGGAAAATTAATGTGCTGTACAACTTCTTCTGAGTCCACGCCTTTCAACTGTTAGAATTATCCCCTTTGATTTCAGCCTCCTGTCTTGAAAGTTCGCAGGTTTTTCCGAAAACCTGAACATAAAGATAAGCGAGGGATTGGTTGTTTTGCAAGAAATAATTTCCTTTTGGCATTCCTGGTGGTTTTGTTTATCATATATCCATGCATATTTTGGTATCATAAGAAATATCCTTTGTATGCACATCATAATAAATCAAAATTTTCAGCTCATTTCAGGATATATTAGTTACTGTACCATGTCACACCATCTCACCACCAAAAGATTCTAAGAACAGGGCAAACATACATAGTCTTCCCTCTGAGAGTCTCCAGCCTCTACACTTTTGTTGCACAGGTTCTTTTTCAAGTAGAGAAAATTTCTATGTATTTAAAAACCCTCCATGGATTTCTATTTCTTGAACTTTCTGTGGTTCCTTTCGAACTCCTGTAAACTTTTAGCTTTTACATAATCTTGTGGTAAGGACTTCCACAACTTCACTTTTTTTTGTGTAATCCTCCTTTTTTGTCAGTTCTCTGTAGGGACTACATCCAACTTATTAATAATAGACTTGACAGCTACAGAGCTTTCACTCAATTACGTCTGACTGCCATTTGTTCTTTGGGGGCTTTTGGCTGTGGCAGCATCCAGCAGTCTGCTGTAAGAGGCCATTGGTATAAAACTCTTGGCCAGGAGAATGATGCACCACCGCCTGCCCAGAACACCGTGCCAACCGGCCAAGCGGATACACATAGTCGTTTAACACCACTGGCATAACAAAATGAGGCAGAGGCATTTCAGTTAGAATGAAGAAACTACTGCAATGCAACCTCTCCTCGGCAACCTCAGAGTATATCCCCCCCTTACACACCAACACTGTGTCCCCTAATCCCAGTTCTTGGTGTACAATTTACCACTTGGCAGTGGTTTGGTTGGGACTCCTTGGGGCTGTTTGCCCAATACTTTCCCCAAAGGCAAAATGAGGAATCATTCCCAGTAGGAAATTATTAAAACCTTGCCCTGTGAGCCCCTGGGAGGGTGTGGAGAGGCTGCTGACATGGCATTATTGCCTCCTACAGTCACTTGGTATCTCTGGGTACTATTGTGACAGAGTAGCTAATGGTTTACTTGCCCAATTATTTTTCTTACCTGTATTGTGTTTTCTCCTTTTTTCACTCATGCCCTTTCACTCCCTTTTACTCTTCCCTTTGTTACCACAGAGTGCCTTGTCCCTCTGTTCTCACTGCTTCTCATTATCCTTCCATAATTCCAATGTACAATCTAACCATCATCTGTGCTTCTCATAGCCCTAACCCGAAAAAAGGGCCTGGCAGATATTAGAACGTGTTTGAAGACCAGCAATGATGATCAAAGGTTTTTAGAGAGAAGAGTGAGTAAAGAAATACAGGCTATTAACTTAAAGGAGGAACCTAAGCAAGGGGTCTGGCACATAAAAGAATATGCAAGAAGTAAATTAGATTATCCTGTTTACCTTCTCTCAAGCGAGCATCTGTGAAACTCACAGACAGAAAAAATACTTTTTAGACATAAATTTAAGCATGAAATGTATTGCCACAAATTTAACTGAGGAAAGAAAGTAGCGTCTTACAAAAACGTTAGAAAATTGGATAGTATGTAGCTACCGGGAATCCCACAACTGCATCTTGTGTGTTTAATTACAACAGTTTAAGCTAAACCCCAAACTTTCATGGGGGCTCACAGGAACTACTCTGCTAGTCAGTGGAGGGAAAAGAGTGGGTGGAAATTATACAAGCAGGTAAGCCTCTAATTCTCCACTACCACTTTCCGGCCTCTTCCATGAAATCTCAATTTTTGTGAAAAAAAATCTATTGGGCCAGTGAGGTCACTGCTCCACTCTAGTACAGCAGTTATAGCATGTCAATTTTTTGGTGCCTTGTCTTTTTATCACGCACGTCAGACCTGGAGAATCCCCTTATTCCTCTGAACCAGTGAATGTGGAAAGAGAAATCTGGGCTGCAAGGAAAGAAATGAAAGGCAGGATTTTATTTAAAACTTGCTAACACGCCAATTTTTCTGTCTCTGCCTTGTGAGAATATCCCGCATCCAGGGGTGACTATATAGCAGAAACAAATTATTTGATAATTGGAAAGGCAGGTTCTTATATTTAAACTCCAGTCAAAAACACTCTCTTGGGTGACTTAACACAGAAGTCTTCATAACAGAAGGCCTCCTACTTAGTTAAAGCTAAAAATGTCTGTTTCACTAATAATTCATTTTCAAAACATTATTAAGCAGTGAGACATTGCAAAACATTTTTTAATGTTTAATAATGCATGGCACAAGGCAGAAGAATTTTGGTGCAAATTTGTTCTTGATAACCTTTGTAATTCTGCAGCCTGTCTTGAATATGGTTTGTTTTTCAGATTGCCTTTAAAAAATGCAGACTTCAGTGCAACATGTGAATCATTTAAACCCAAGACCACGATTAGGTTGTAAAGCACTGAGTATATGCATATGTTTTATGAAAAGGACATGCTCGTGATTCAGCTGTGAAAACATGAGGCTAGTTTTTCTCAGAATAAAACCTAACCCAGCAAGCTTTAATTGGAACTCTGTGGGAAGACAGTTCATGGTTGAACTTCTGTCTCTCCCTGGTTTATTTACATGGGTGTATATATGAACAGAGAAAAGGAGTTTCTGATAACAACATATTAATGAAATGCTTCTAAAAACATAAAAGGGAAATAAAACCATCAAGAGTTCTGTTCTGATTACTCATGTATAAATTTCTGAAAGCTGTGAACAGGAAAAGGTAGTGTTGCCAGTTGTTAAATGGGAGATCACACAGAGAATCACAGAATGGTAAGGGTTGGAAGGGACCTCTGGAGATCATCTAGAAAGCCAGAGCCAACACCATGGGAGAAGGGTGTATTGGTGGGGTTCTGGAGGATGTTTTTTGTATTTCAGACACAGCTGGGAGGCAGGTGAAGCCTCTGGTGATGCTGTTTCTTATATAAAACTCTCAGTATGGCAAGTTTCCCAGTTGTCTGTCTTTGCAGAGATAGTCATTAAGTGGTCATTTCTCATCTCTCAGAGACTTGAAGGCTGCAGATCAATACTTCAAGTAGGTGATTAGTGGATATCAAGCATCAGGTTTTGCAATTATCTAATTCAAATGTGAGGGAAGAAATTGGAAGAAAGTGCCTGCATGGGCTAAAATAATTAGATCAGATAATTCTTATAGGGTGAAGTATATATATTGCCAAAGAACGCTAAAAGACAGAACGGAAAGAATTAAGTACTTATTTCAAAAATTGCAGCCAACTAGTTTCATAGGATCAAATGTGACTCTGATTGAAACTATTGTCAAAAGCGGGAAGAGGAAAGTACTGGTTTTACAAGCCTCCATGTTAAACATTTTTATTTTGTCACCATGACTAGCATCTGAATATAGGTGTCACGGTAGGTTAACTACCTTTACCAGGCCTTACAGGCTTCTTCAATACAAATATCATTTGAGATCAGTCACTACCCTCCCCCACATATGAAGATCATTGGATGATTTTGCCATGGATGAATGTGCCAGGATTGTGCCAGGTGCACTGATTCTAACAGCAGGTAAAGCTGGAGAGAAAGCAAGAAACATATTTAAGTTCTCAGTTGACTTGCTATAGGACAAAAAGAGCATTTTGGAAATTGAGTATTCTGCACTACATGTCATCTTGCAGTTTTCCTGCAACAGGAATAGTGTGTAAAAGTAAGGAACTAAAGTGGTAAGCATTAATGTAAAAGAAAGGCAGCTACCCAAACACCTGAAATAATAACTCCAAAACAGCTATTATCTTTTTGAGGGGGGAAAAAAAAAATTCTCTCAATTAATGTTATTGATTCCTCATATGAAAAAAGAACCATGGAACACGGACCCAAATTTATAATTGCATATCGTTAATCTAAAACAGAAAGGATAAACCGATAGGCACTCAAGCCCTTTACACTGAGGCACTGCACCCCTGAGCACTGTGAACGCTCCGCTGGCAGCTGCAGAAGGGACCCAAGCTACCAGTGTTTCTACACAGTGTAATCGAGAAAGACCACTGCAGGCGCCAGAGCCGAGGAGACACGATGTGTCACTAGGGCAAGATAAATACTACCTGGATAAATACATTCCTGAAGACCTTACAGCTAAATTCTGAGCTGATCCATTGCATTAGTAGTATCCACAAAAACCTTTATACTGCTACTAGATGTGTAACCATAACAACTCTGTGGAGCTGTAAAGTAAGAAGAAAGATAGGGTTGATGAATGAATTAAGAAGTAGCCAGCATGGTGAGAAAGAGAACTTTTTTTTTTTCAAACGGGCCATACAGTATTGAAGAGTATACAGTCTTCCACCACTTAAAAAAACTAAAAGCATGCTTGACATAACACAAAAATGCTAGGTCTGGACACCAGGATCACTCTAATGTATGAGTGCAAACTCACGGGAAGAGAAGGAAATAACATATTTTTTAGTAAAGGAGAGTGTTGGTAGAGGAGAACAGTAAGAAGTCAAATGAAATGAAATGAAATGAAATGAACATGAATCCAGAGAAGGCAACCAAAGATTTTCTACAAAACAGGAAGACATCATACATCCAATTTTTTCACATTTTCTGCTGGAAATAGTTTGAGATAGTCAGTTTGACTTTCACATCAGTTAGTCCTTACAGAGGTGCTGCTATGCAGTCCCAGACCTTTCATCACAAGGGCAAGTTACATGACAGATCAGCCACACTTACTCTAACACGCGGTTAGAATCCATTTTAACATCACAGGGGAAAAAAACACCTAAGAAATACAGTTATCTTCTGTGCCCAGTAGGTTAAACTGCTCTTTCAAAACACATCTCGCACTGTAATAGGTGTTGGGAGTTGCAGCAGCTCACAACAGGTTTTGCTGTTGAGGTCTAAGACTTGCATCTATGTTTACAGAGGTTGTCAGCTTACACAAACTACAACTGGACATAACTTCTCAGGCCTGCAAAGGGAGTCATGGTGCACATTCATCCCTGCAATGTGAGAGGATTCTGACTAGTGCCAGGTTAAAATCGTGTCCTGAAGATGTGCACCCGCAGCTCTGTGGGTTACTGCAACGTGGTGCAGTGCGAATGGTGCCGGCTGTGCCTCCACGCGCTCCAGCACTTCACTTCTGGGCCTCAAGTGCTCTTCTGCCCCAAAATGGTGAACCTTGCCTTTCACCAGCGCTGCTTTCCTAGGGCACATTACAGACTTGACAGGCTGACAGAGCTTGTGATTTTTTTCAGATATTTGAGTTGTAGTTTTCTGGGAAGCTCCACACTGTTATACAGTTTTAACATATGGCTCCAAATATTAAATAAAAATACAGTACAGTTGATGGGGACTTTTTTCTTTTACTTCCAGTGTATTTAATGGTTCATTAAGCTGCTACTATATAGTTAATTTTCTGTATTTGAAAACACAGTAGAATCTCCCTGCTGCAACTGGCCATAGCTTTAGAGGTCTAAAGTTAAATTTAAGGGCACTGGAAGGCCACTGGAGAGGGAATTAAAATAATTGATCTCCATAAATCTCAATGGGATGCAAGGATGTAAATTGTGCATGTAGCTAAGAAGAGTCTGAAATTCTCAATAGAAGAGCCTGTGTCCATGCATTTATTGTAGTTACCCAACATCTTCCCCCTCGCATGATCTAGAGCTTCCCTGCTTGTAATGATGGACACTAAGTCTGGTGTGACTTGGGGTGACATTGACAAAATTATTTGTAAGTAGGAACCACTTGAGCAAGACTGTGAAAATATCCTGTTCACTAGGGTATTGGGAAGGTCTTCCACTGTGTAGAGTGTTGTTAAGTGGGTATAACATTTGTATAGGTTTAAATTTGCTATTCGTCTCATCTTTTCTCCATATTTCTCATCTGGTTATATACATCTTTTATTTACTGGATTGACTATAATGAGAATGGAGGAATTAAAAGATTGTGCTGCACAGAAATAAACTGCAGTGGATCTGCACTTTGTGCTGCCACCCTGAACATGCTCTAAAGGTGAAGGCTGAAGCTTCTATGCCTTTGCATCTTTGCAAGTTAAAAAAGGTCACGGCCCAGATTTTTTTAAACATCTAACTGCAGTGATTTCAGGAAAGGAGCATGACAGACAGAATCCAACAAACCTGCTGCAGCAGTGATTGTGCTCTTCAGTATAAGACATCTAATTTGTTGGTAGATGCTCCTTAACAGGTTTTGGCCTGTAAAATATACCTTTATTCAGCTTATCTCAGTTTACCATATAAATAACTGTGGCAAGTCCTTTCCAGGTTCCCAGTAGGCTTCTGCTATAGAAGGAAATTAATAATATCAATTGCATTATCTTTTGCTAGAGCATAAATTCAGTTTGTCTCTAAAGTGCTTTGTGGAGTTACCTTGGATACAGAATCTGGCCCATTGTCTCTAGTGGAAAGTAACATCTTAATTGGAGGTTTTTAGTGGATATAATTACTTCAAGATCTCCACTGACATTTCACATGGCATTTCAGTTATTTAGTAGTAGTAAACTCATAGTTAGGTCTTTGTGCCACCCTCTGTGCAACTCCATATTAAAGAAATACCCTGGCACAAAAGCCTCTCAGTTAGAAAATACCTTGTCAGCTAGTCTAGTTTTGTACTTTGTTACCAGCAGTAGGGGTGTGTGGATTTTGCCTGGTTGTGGAGAGGAGCTGACAGTAGTTCAGATAAACAACAAAACCAGACTAGCAAGTGGCAATCTGCAAATGAAGGTGAATCAGTGTTGTTGTGTTGCATTCACCCACAGCTGCTTATTATTAGAGTCTGAGACTTTCTTCGCCTTCACGGAAACAAAAGACTGATTTTACAGCAGAGACTACCGTGCCATGTGGCAAGTCTGATAAGAGCTGAGAAGCAACTGACCCTGCACAGTCCCAGTGATGGCAGGCTTTGAGGCTACAGGGAGAGAAGCCTAGGGGCAGAAGCTGTCCTCCACAACCTCAGCTATGAATTAATGGAAAGATTATAGCTGCCAGTACTGTTGCTTTTGGCAGCAAGCTGCTCTTTCAGGACACTGAGCAGAAATCAATAGAAATTTTGTTCTCCAGGAGGCACGGCTCTGTGGCACCCATCAGTCCCAGGAGAGTCACTGCTCAGGCCAGCCGCACAGGTCTGAGCTGCCCTGTGTGACGGGGATACAGAATTGATCAGAGCATGCCCACAGGCTGCTTTTAGACTTCGCAATGCTGGCAGGTCTGGATTTCACAGTTTTCAGCAGTAGACTGCAGCCCACAATTTGTGTCTTTTGGGTGTGTCCTGACTAACTAGTTCAGGTACAGGTAGCGCAGCTGAAGCCACAGACTCGGCACTGTCTGAGTACTGACTTTGCCTCTCAGGAAGGTTTCCGTCCCCGGCTGGTTTCTCTGATGATGAGAGCAGCAGGTATCTACGGTGCCCAAGCTCTTCACTGCAAAGGCACTGCACTGGTGGTAGTCTCATAGCCAGGAGTTGGGCTGCAAAGCTCCCCCAGGCAGCAGTCTGCCATCGAGTCTGTTTGCTTGCTCTAACAGATCCCAGTTATGCCTTTTAATTTTCATGCTGAGTTAATTACCTGTCCTTCCACACAGACGGCTTCAGGATAAAAATACAGTGCATGTCCTCAGCTTTCATGGAAAGCTCCTTTCATACTGACACACTGGCTGGCAAGACCCCATATAACAAACCTTGACAGTCAAGCAGTATCAGCTACGGCTCCAGTTAGAGAAGCCAAATTGGAAAAATTGATCTGGAAACCGTCCTCCAAACTCTGCATCTCAAGGTTACAGCTAGTCTGTGTACATGGAAGAGAACAGAGGGCACAAAACCCAGCTCCCTCGGGTACTGCTCTTCTGTCGTGCTCGTATACAGCTACAAAGATGAATGAATAAGCAACACTGTGTTACATTCGAATGCCTGCTAAAACACTTTTTTGCTTAAGACGTTTTAGCTCATTCTTCATTTCATCAGCTTCTAGTTTCATGATACAGAAAGGATCACTTTTTTTTGTTAAGCATCTGTGATATTTCATTAAAATATTGGCGATGTGAGACCCTGACTTTCTTATAAAAATAAATGGATTTTATATAATCTACCAAGCATACTGACTTTGCTGCTTTAGCCCTCACCACTAACCTTAGCAAATAAAGGCTGTAAAGTGTTTTAAGTGTACAGCAGGCATTCTCTGGCTTCAGAGAAGGGCTGCCTTTTCTTGCAGAAATCACAAGAGATCCATTCAGACATGTTCCCGTTCAATATTAATGGCACCTTCCCTCTTTCTAAGTGATAAAAAAATCAATTTGGTCACTAGAGGGATAGGAAATCATTTCTATTCACTCAGGTTATTTACGGATTTAAATCTCTCACACCCTAATGGAAGAACATTCCTACCATTATTAGCATTACAGAGACACAGGCACTAGAAGAGAGTACTTGGCACTTTATTCCTATTTTTCTTACAATGAAGGAACATGAGTGAACCCTTGATTTGAGCCTTTGTACCTACAAAGGCAATCAGATCTGACAGGTGGAGAAGGGGTATCACTTTAATCTTATTAGTGACAAATCTTCATATGCTTTTAAATGAGAAGAAATTTCATCTTGCTTTTCATCTAATTAGTAATGTTTGCAATTCACCCCCAGTTGCACAATGTCCAGTAGTGGTGACTTTTATTATCAGATAATTCTATAAAGGCTTCTGAAAAAGCTGTCTTCACTGAAGGGAAAAATGTATTTCTTCTAAAACAAACTCCTGAACCGTACAACAAACACTTGGAAGCATTTCAACTGGTCTTATATTTTATTAAAACATTTGTAAATTTGTCTCTTTTAACATACTTTCAGAAACCACCTAACAGAACTTTGTTCAGGTTTGACATCTTCTGAATCCAAAGTATACTGAGGAAGGACAGAAGCCCAGGCTTCTGAATATTAGACTCAGGGTTTAGGCTTCAAAAACTAAGTTAAAAAACAGTTAAAGCATGAAAAGCTACAGTGTCTTGGAGGGAGAGATGAACAAAGAGAAAGAGATGAGGGAAGGGATTTGTTTTCATATGACAAAAAAAAAAGAATCTATGAGTCAATGAGGTAGAGATTTACAAGAATACTGTTCCAGATGGCAGAAACTGTAAAGAAGAAAGCTTGTGCCTTGACAGTTACAAGCTAGTTTGGTGGGACCGAAGAGAAGCCAGTGAAAAGTTAGGAATGAACCTAGAGAGAGGAAGAGAGAAAAGACAAAAAGACATGACATAACTTGACAATGGAATACTGAGAAATATAACAAAGTTTTTTTGACTGCATGTGATTCTGCACATGCAGATTTGCAATAACCCAGGCAAGAAGAGGTGGAGGGAAGGATAATCGTAGAATCATAGAATCATAGGTTGGAAAAGACCTCTAAGATCATCACGTCCAACAGTCAACCCAACACCACTGTGTCTACTAAATCATATCCCGAAGTGCCACATCTACCCATTTTTTGAACGCCTCCAGGGATGGTGACTCAACCACTTCCCTG
>Ga0181612_103277_pt1 | contig 12477 bp, 3 predicted proteins | sample HoacroProtozoa21_FD_119630 | JGI IMG/M metagenome (GOLD analysis project Ga0181612, IMG submission 119630) | Hoatzin crop microbial communities from Cojedes, Venezuel. Combined Assembly of Gp0051906, Gp0051904, Gp0051908 | reverse complement strand
CCCCCAGCCTACTGGCCTTGGGGGAATGGGGAGGAGGTGAGAGATGAGAGACGGCCTTGATGCTGTGGGAGCACTGCTCAGCAATAGCCAACACAACAGTGCGTTATCAACGCTGTTTTAGCCACAGATGCAAAGCACAGTGCCACACGGGCTGCTATGAAGAAAGTTAACTCCATCCCAGCCAGACCCACTACAGTGAGCTTCTGCCTGACCTCTGTGGACATGAAATCTCTTTCAGTACCTCCTAAAAGATTTGATGTTGCCTTCCCCCAGTTACAAGTTTACTAAGGCTGGCAAACATTAAATGTCTGCATCTGGATATTCTTACTCACTGTGCCACGAGGTGTAAATTGCTTCACTTTAAAAAGAGTGGCATATATTTTAAGTAATTTCATCTAAAGACAAATATTTAAAAGTTTTCCCCAAGACAGGATTGTTTGCAAATATCATAAAAAGATACTTTGGATCTAGAGCTCTTCATGCATTTTAGGAATTCAGTTTTTACAATCACCTGTCAAAGATGACCATTAAAAACTGTAACACAGTCCAAAAAAAAATTTGGAGACAAATTTCTTTGATATGGCAAATAGTTCTTGGCAGTGAAAGAAAGAAGCTATGATGTGAGCAGTTCTCTTATTTTGCTTGTTATAATAAGCGCCATCCTACAGATAGAATTCAAGCAGTAATTCCAAAAATATTAAATGACCTACTTTAAAAAATGAGTCAAGTGAGTCCTCTCTTTTTAAAGGCTGTGAAAAAGAAATCGTCTTTTTTCAGACTTGCCAGTAGAGAAGGGGATAAGCGGGAAGTACAATTGATCTCATCTAAAATATAACAGCGAAGAACATTTATTATGGCGTTAGGCAGAAAGTGAGAGATGCTTATAAATGAGATCCAACTGTCTCTCCAGATGCTTTTTGCTGAAATACTATTCAGAGTGAACCTTTAAAACCTGAATTTGGAAAGCATAAGCCATGCTAAAATAAATCTAAGCTAATATATTCATTTGTAACAAAATGAATGTGACAGATCATGGCTGTGACGATATGCAATTTCACCCTGAGAATTCAGTTTTCAGAGGTGATTTAATTTTCTTTAAAACATTATTGAAAACTACAAGACACAGATTAGAATAAATATCCTTGTCTCATACGGATATTAACTTTGACAATGTTCACCCTACAACTGAAATACAATAGGCAAATTCACTATTTGCTAAGTCATCTATGATGGAAGGGGTTGATACATAATTATTTAAATGCTCAGTAGGATTATCACTCTAATGTTTAAAGACTCCGAGCAGGAGATAGGATAAAGGGTAGGAAAATTAGATGATTTATACATGCTTCATTAAATATTTTTTCAGGCACTAACACAATCCAGAAGAAGGACGCCAACTCAACCTACTGCCCTCTGTAAGATTTGTACATAAGGTATAAGACATGGTAAAGTTAAACTGCAGTAAGAGATGTGTCCATGGTATGGAGCTGTTTGACAAATGCTGTTGCAGTATTTGTCTTAGTCCCCAAACTGTGCCTATTAAACTCAATGGGAATTTCTTATTGCCTATACAGGCAATGAATCAGGCCTACATTCTTTACATTTGCTTTTATAATCCGCTTGATTTTCTCAAATATGGTGCTGTCCTCCCTACAACTGTGTGTGTGTATGCAAATGCACGCGGACAGACATGCTATTAAGACCTAGATGCGGGATTAAATTCTCTGCCTTCAGACTCTAATGTCTACCGGAGTGCGTTACTGGGCACCTTTCATATCATGGGGATGTATAATCTTCATTAACCAAGCTGCATTAAAATCACAGCTCCAATATTTTGATTTAGCAAAGCGTTTAATCCTGTGCCAACTTTAAGCATGTAAGTGCTCCTGTTGAGTTAACGGTGCTCCTCACATGATTGAACTTAAGCATGTACTTAATTGCTTGATTTGGGGCCAGAGCACTGAGAACACTGCGGGAGGGAGCCGCGGGTGGGGGAACACACTCTGCTAAGCCAGGCACCGTGCAGGTTGTGATGGCTTAGTTGAAAACTCACTCTTTCCGACAGGCCGAAACTTTGAAGAAGCCAAAAGTTTTTACGGTTGTTTGAAAGGATCATCATGGCTCAAAAATTGAGACAACAGGGGGAGAGAGGTGGTAGTATGGACTGGATATAAACCAGAAAAAATAGGATCAGAAAGAACAAGAAGATTATGAGATATAGCAAAATGTCAAAACTAATAAAAGGAGATTTCAGCTATCCAGGCACACAGGAACAGGGACACAATGAGAGAAATAAATCAAGCAACAGTCACGTACTATATCCTCAATGTATTACAAGGTGGCAAGAGAGACGAAAGTTCTGACTTTCAACGGTGCAGCTGTTAGGAGACAGAGGTGGAGGACTCACTAATGACCAATATCAAGTTGGATTCATTAGGGCAGACTGAACCTGCAAGAGGAATAAAAAAACCCCAAGGACTTGGAATGTAGAGGAATGGGGAAGTGCTGGAGAGGATCCAGTGGGTTAAGTGTCTAATGGGAGGAGTGGGAGGAGGGAAGGACACAGAGGAAATGGAAACTGTTCAGAAAGCAATTACTGCGTATCCAAGGGTGATGCATATTATCCAACAATATCTACACTAGGTGGACAAAAAGACCATAGCAAGTAAACACAGATTTGAAATAGATACAACTTGAGAGATAAATAAAAAAGATACACAAGCAGTGCAAAATTCCAGGTGCAGAGGGAGAACAGAAAACATACACAATTCAAGCTAAAAGAAAGCAAAGATACAACAAGTGCAAGCAGATAATGAAATGAAGATGGTAGAAGATGATAGAAATAGACTAACATCAGAGTATATCCCTAGTATATGTAAGAAAAACCCTGCAAAGGAAGCAGAAGGTTTTCAGGGTGAAACCAGGGCAGCATAATACTATGAGTTGGCTCAAGCCCCATTCCTCATGGCTGTTTTTACTATTACTGAAAGGTTTAAAACAATAAAGCAATTGGCAACATCTGATTTTAGACAAAGTTTTCTCCATTTACAACATACTGGGAAAAAGACAATCCTGAAATGTAGGAAGCAGTGGGTTTGAAGAGGTATTTACAGTTCTAGACAGGATACATTTGCACTTTCAGGCCAGTTCAGGCATTACAATCATCAGTAAGATAGAAAAAGCACTTTGGGTATAATCATGCTTGGTTTGTTGTGGGTCTCAAGTCATTGCATTGGTGCCATTGAAATTGTGTTTCCATTGGGTTTGTGTGTTTCCATTGGGTTTGTTTCTTTACTACGGCTGACATCTCACTGTCTTACTTCAGTTTGTGGATCTGTCCTATCAACTTACAGCCTTCATCAGTCCTAAAATTCAAATTGTTGGCTTCTACTTCTCAAACTACTTGACAGAAACCCTGGGATGAAGATGACTCTAAAGGTTTATTCTTGCCCTGTCTGCCATCACCACAGCTAAGTAGTATCACTTAAGTGATTTAACACTTCAGCTTTCAGACGCCTTTTGTTTCGCCCAGGAGGCAACTTCAGCTACACCTATGTGAATATATAATTCGTCCTGGGAACATTTTTTGACACTGAGATCTAGTGCAGAAGTGCCCATCTCCATGCTGTTAAAGCCTTCGACCCTCAAAAACAGGACAGCTGCATGCAAACTCTATGGAAAATGGTCCTGTACCTTCTGAACTGTGCCTGGGAATTTCTGGACAGACAGTTAGCTTGCATAGGCCAAAAATATTCCAAGAAGCACCCTGAAAAATGATAAATATCTACAGTTAAGCTGCCATGACAGGGAATGATCCTTAATATTACGTGAGACTGTTGACATGGGCTCTTGTGAAGAACTTCCTCCTAAAGGTGCTTCTCTTTCTGTCTTTCCACTAACAACTGAGGAAATCTTTTCCCAAGGCCAGTCTTTGGCCTCTTCCCTTCTCCACTCCCCCAGCTAACAATCTAAGCTCATACTACCAAAATAAGGCAAGGCAGGATGGTTCAGGTCAGAGGACTTTTCATCTCTTGGAAGTATTATAGCTTACAGGATTAGGATCTACAGTCTTTCACGTCTACTTGGCAGACTCATATAGGACTTGATTAACTCACTTCCTACAAGCAGAGCAATTGGCTTTTGAGCTGCCCAAAGTGATGTTCCTAGAACAACCACCTTCTGTGTAAACATGTTTTCTTCGTGGCAACATACTTCTGCCCCAAAACTACGGTTGTAATTTAAAAACTATTGGAAGAAGCATCACAACAACAGAAAAATAACCAGCAAAATCACACTACCCCTACATTAATCAGTGAAGTCAACAACAGAAAATCTTTGGCTAAGAGCAGAAGGCTACATCTCCTAATTTACTCCTATATTTGAACGACAGTAATGAACTGCGCAGGACAGTGTTGTTACTTTAATGCCTTCTGTTTAGATGTCTCATTTTCTCAAGCAGATTTTCTCTGATATTTTTCATTCAAGATTCTGTACTAGTTTGGAAAGCAAAATACAACATAGTCTAAGCCATAGCAACAACAATGCTAAATGACAGGTGGCAATAGGATCAAGGTTGTACAATTTGAGAAATTGTTCCACTCAATCAAATGGTGCATTTGGAAATAACAGATAGGAAGACAGGTACTTGCTTATCACCATTCATAATGGAAGTACAACTGCAGCTCCAGTTCTGTTTGAGATGGTACAGCACACAGTGTGATATAGAAAAATAATAGTCAGAGATGCCGCTTAAAGCCACAAGAGAAATCACAGGTTGGTTTAACAAAGAAAGACACAAAAAGCCCTTGATGTTCATGAGATTCAGTAAGTGCTGATAAAACACTTCTTCTGATGCTGAACCCTTTATAACTTAGGGTGTTTTTTATTCTCGCTCTAGTATATGCACACACTCTTGTGTGGAACAGAGCTAGTGGAAACATCCACTGGGGATAAAGATGAGAACCATAAACAACAGAATGTGTCACTTCCCCTCTACAGTACAGGGCAACTAAATCCCTCATAACAGCTTCTGAGATGAGGAAATATGTAAAATATGTATAAAATATTTGGTTGTATTTTATTAGCTTTATTTGTCACACTGGTCGAACTTGCAACAAGACAATTCCTGTGCTCAGACATCTCCAAGTTCACCCTGTTCTTTCAGGAAAATAAGTGTTTGTCTCAGACTGGAGTTTTCTTTCAGACAAAACCTGAAAACAACCCAAATTTCTTAATTTTAAATTGCAATGTTAAGAAGAAATCCAAACTTGTACTTTATTGATGGTTATACTAAATGACTTTGTTAATTTGCTTACACATACAACATGTTCACTGCAGTTTAACACATCAGGGCTATCTAATGTACAGAGAAGCTGTTGTCCTTTATAAATGTAGATTTAATAGTACAACTCAAATCTATTGATCTCACTTAATCAGCAGAAAATACACTTGACTGAAGACATCTCTGTCCGTTCTGATGTGAGGCTATAAACCAATGTATGTATATACAGTCCTTTATAATTCCAGTCAGTAGCACACATACTGTATATAAATGTGTCTTGACTTTATTTGCTGTTCTTTCAAGTTCTGCCTCAGTGAGAATCTTCAATAACAGCAGTAAAGCACTTAAAGCCTTCTGCTCCCCTCTGCACCTTTCAGTAATAAATAAATAAATAAGACCCCAATCCTGAAAATAAGGCTAAACTCTTGTTCTTGCAAGGAGACCCTCTGATTTCAGTAGTGTTTCGGATAGATCAAATTAAAAGGTATAAATCACCAATTGCAATTAGTCCATTTTATCTGCATAACTCTCTTTTTTTGTACCAAGTGTGCTAAATTTCAGGACATGGAAAACCAGGACATTTGGCATAAAATTTTCATTTGAGATTTTTGTTAAACAGTTGAACATGTATTTTATATCTTCAGAAAAAAGGGAAAGCATTTGGAAAAAAAAAAAAGGAAGCAACTTGGCTAAAACTAATTAAAAAAATCTTTCTGCTGAAAGCTTTTTTAGGTGAACTAAATTATGCTGGACATATATAAATAAAAAAGAACAGAGCAAAGAAGAACATGAACATATATTACCAGTGTAATTCATCAAAAACAGTTGACACTTCAATCTAATCCAGAAAATGAAAACACAGAACTTTATAGAGTTATAGGAAGTAAGCAATTTAAACGTACCATGGCACAAGGTCATCTAACAATGAAGCTAGGAAGATATTCTCTTTTTATTCGCTCTCCTTCACTCCTTTAATCCTTCTGAATCTATCAAATAGAGATTAATATAAATCTTTTTAACAGCCAGAGGTGATCTTCAAATCAGATAATTAATAGTAGTGGTCTGAGTGTTCTGTAACAGGTCTACCTTCCATTTTAATATAAATTGAAAGGGCACTTTATGTAACTAAGCTATCACTCTGGGAAAGGTTTCTTTTTACATAAAAAAGTAATATATGTCTTAACTAATTAGTTCATTATTTTAAAATGTATTTTTTTTAAAACTCACTGAGATAATTCATCTTCCTTAAAAGGGTGCTGAGGTGGAAAACAACAACTCTTGGAATACGCTCACCGCTGCTCGTTCAAAACACTCACGTGCCGAATCATTCCCCAAGCAGTCAGAGCCAAATGTATGAGGCAGAGGATATATACTCAATTTGCTTTGAAAGTAAACCTCCTAGGCCATTTCATAAGCAAAAACCATATTCAGGTCATACAGACACTGTGGTTAAGTTTATGATTCCAATTAGGCCTGGAGAGCTTTCAATACTCTAGAAAAAATTACTTCACTAATCTATATGTAAATACTTCAGTAAAACCACTGAACAGTGATCAAGTTCAGTATTAATATCACAAATCAAAGATGGCAACTGAAAATGTACTGTCTAGAAGAATGATCAAAGTTCATGCAGAAGAACAATCTGTTATTTCAACAGCGTATAAGCACCACGGAAACAACCATGGTGGTGTATTAATTAAATCTCAGTGTTATATATAAGAAAAACACTAAATATTGAAATACAGCTAGTGGTCTGGTGGCAGCAGGGTGGTAGACAATCACCTGGAAATGGCAGCCTGAAGAAAATCATGGTAGGACTAGCAGACACTATGTTATACAGCTCAAAGTGGCAATTAAAGATACTATCTTTGCTTGCACTGTTAAACAAGAAAAAAGCAACAACAACCCAAATAACCCCTCTATTTCTAATTATTTGGATGTATTACTGAAAGTATGTTTGTTTAAGTAGATGCAGCAGTACATTTACTTGCTCCCGTGGAGAGCTGGAAGAATCAGCCAAATATCCTGTTGAAGTCCTATCAAGAGGCAAAAATAGTTGTGTTGAAGGAATCATAGAATCACTAAAGTTGGAAAAGACCTCTAAGAGAATCAAGTCCAACCATCAACCCATCACCACCATGCCTGCTAAGCCATGTCCTGAAGTGCCATGTCTACACACTTCTTAAACACCTCCAGGGATGGGGACTCCACCACCTCCCCGGGCAGCCTGTTCCAATGCCTGACCACTCTTTCAGTAAAGAAATTTTTCCTGACAGCAAATCTAAATCTCCCCAATGCAACTTGAGGCCATAGATACCTAAATACAGGTAACTACCTGTGCACTAGACACACACGGTCTCACTTAAGTCAATAAAGGTTAATTTGGTGCCCACACATAGCCGCTTAATTTATAATTTTAGATGGATGCCCTAAGGTCTCAAAGACACCAGCCAAAGGATAGTAGATGTAATACAGGACTTACAGGAGATCTTCACTTGCAACTGATATTAGGAATGGCAACTGGTATTAGAGCAGTGCCCTACAGCGTGTCAAGTGACACTCACTGTATGCCTGTGTGTAAGCAAATCAATCAATCAATCCAGTCAGTGATGGCTGATATATTTAAGTCATCCTGTGGCAGGCACCTAAGCTTGACATCTTCCCTTCTACCTGCCTCAACTGCAAAATAATTATGATACATTTTTTATGTTGTCTTCTGTGCAGCTAACGTGGGAATATTACTCCCTCTTCCACTTTCTGATTTCCAGGTGGTGAACATTGTTTAAAGCCTCCTCAGCTTAAAATGAAGTTAATTCTGGTAACAGGTCCATAGTAAAGTCACATTTCCCTGCTACTTATAAACCTTGTCACTGTACAACCTATTACCTAAATTCTACTGCAGAAACAGCATAAACACAAGAAGAAATGGCTCATCCATCCACAATTCATGACTGTTGGACCTTGTTGGACCACACATATCATAGAGAGCAGGAAGCACCTAAGTTCAGTAAGTGTACTGCCTGATGAGGCAATTTTCACTTAGGGACCTAGATGGGAAAGGAGGCTGCTCCACTGTTGAGTGCAAGCCAATTCTGAAGTGGTTTTGAATTGCAAGTCAGTGATACTCTCCTCAAGAGCTGAGCTGCCACATCTCTCACTGCGGTGTAAGTGTGGAGGTAGGCACACAGGGAAGAGCTCTGGGCAGCTCTGCAATATGGATGGTCACAAGAGACATCAACGTGCAGTAGGCACCAAACAGAGGCCAGGACATATTTCTGCAGTAAAGATGAACAACCAAAAACTGTCACACAAAAGTGAGCATTGGAAAAAACTATTTCCTGTCACTTTTCTTCGCTTAAATTAACGATTAAGATATTTCTCTAACTGCTGTTGTTTCTAGACATTAGATATCTGGTAATTTTTGGTATGACCCATGAGAGAACTGAGCAGGAGGAAGAGAAGGTCATTATAGCTTTCTGATCCATTTCAAAAAAGGGTTAATCTGTATGCTGTGAATGACATGGGATTTGGCATGAAGTTAGGCTGAGAAGGACGTAGGAAAATGGATACTACAAATAGCAAAGCCAGAGGGAAAAAAATAACATAAGAGCCAATAAATATATGCATAGAAAGGTGTGAAGGTCCCCGAATGTGTAGAAAGAAAATCTAAACTTGATGTCAAAGTCTAGTGCAGTCAAGTGTCAGGTATCATGGTAATTAAGCAAACCCTAAGAGACCCTAAGAGACTAGAAATCAGCAGGAGCAATCAACAGGGCTCTGAACAACCTGGTCTAGTTGAAGATGTCCCTGCTCACTGCAGGGGGTTGGGCTGGATGAGCTCTAAAGGCCCCTTCCAACCCAAAGCATTCTATGATTCTATGATTCTGTGAAGTTGCCTTGCTTAAATACTAACAGTATAGATGAACCTGTTTGGAGGAGGACCAGTGAGCTGCAGTCTCTCCTCTGTTTCCCATGTGGCAAAGGAAAAGTAACAAAACACAGCTCAGAAGATAAAACAATTTTCACCCACATATACCAGGAAACAGGAAGACCCATGTCATCATCCTGTGATGTGGGAGGAGAGGTCTCTGTCCTCCTGTAAATTGTATCTATATCTGATAAGCAGAGACAGGAGAGATGCCAGCTAGAGAGCACACAAAAAATATTTATCACAAAGTACCAATTCTATTTGCAATTATGTTGTAACCGCTTTCAGCTGACTTCAATCTTTTCCAACTGGAATTCACCCAAACAATATATTACAGTACAAAGTATTTTGTAGATGTCATCTAGAGCTGGAAACTGTGGCACCTACCCATGGCCAGTACACAAGGCTCTCTCTCACGTGTGTTACAGGGACAACTATTTGTCTTCATGAAAACCATTTTACCTCAGTATGTTACAACAGGCTATGAAACTGCAAGTTTTTAATACTTTACATAATTGCCCAGATTTCCCAGTGGTTCCAGATCTTCATTTCAAACTCACTATTTTATAATAACACAAGGGGAATTTAACTTGTCAAGTGGCTGGTAAAGCTGAAAATGAAATATCATAAGAAAAAATGTCTAGGGTAGACCTTTCTGACCCAAACTTCTCTTTTGCCAGCAGAACAATTTGTCTCACCAGTCACTGTATGGGTTCCATCAATTGTACAGCTGATGTTTTTTTCTGGGCTGGCATCAAACAACCTCAGCGCATCGATTAGGACGTTCTTAAACCTCTGTCCTTTGACGCTAAATCCAAAAGTTCCCTTTTCATGTGCACTCAACAAATAGACATTGATAACCTCAGAACATAACAACATGATGGATTTTTTCTTGAAGGACCTAGAATAATTAAATGTGACCAACTTGTTTCTGAAAGGTTTCCTTCAGCTCTGCCTCAAGGATGTGACATATTTGCTGTTCTTTTCTCAGTTTTCGATTTCTTTTGCTTTGTCAGGGAAAGCAATGCTGTTACATATCACACAAAACAGTGATGCAGCGAGGAGTGATGAGTGACAGAATCCAGCAGAGGAAAAGAGTTCACATAAAAATGTTTCATATCTTAATCCACACAGCATTTTTCCAGTAATGTAAAAACTTTAAGACCTGGCAGATACCCTTAACCAGGATTTGCTTTCCTAAAAGACTAGAAATAAAATTTCTTTCCTCAGAAAGGCAGGAGCAGTGAACAAAAAACCTCATCATCAATAGGAATGCAAATACAGAGTAAATTTATCCAATTACCTTACTGAAGAAAAATTGTGAAAGTCAAAGTCTGGAAGTGAAAGACCCACAATACATAGTGTTGTCTATTACCCATTTTTTACATTCATTTAATTTCATGTTATGTGTCTGTAAAATTATATGGCTTCTGCCATCACTGTATCCAGCAACTTCCAAAACAATTTTTTTTTTTATTTCCCAACTTGTAGAAATAGCTTATCTGTTTTGTGCACTTACACATACGAAGGATTATAACAGAAAAATTATGTCAAGGACTTCTTTTTAAACGTTCTGCCCTAAATCTCCATGGTTAGTCTTAGCCTAGGTGTGAATCCCATTGATCACACATAGATACTTTACCTCCTCATGTATGTTCAAGTCTTGTTGCAGCAGACACAAGTTGTCATGGAAAGCATTGTTCCAAGGAAAGAAATAATTCCTTAGGTATCTACCTAAGGCTTGCAGGGAGAGGACCAGCCCAGGGCACGGCTGTGGGAAAGGCACGACTGGGCAGTGGCATTGGGCACAGCTGAAGACCATAGCTGAAGGGCTGAGGAGGGATGGCAGAAGCTCGCAGAGCAAGGTGAGGTTGGCTGAGAGCAGCTGGTGAGGGAAAAGTGGCAAGTACAGGACGCTTGCAGCTAGCCTTGGCAGCACCAGGCAAGCACGGCCAGCAAGTGCCCGGCAGCATGAGGCACAGGTAGCAGAGAGGAAGTTAGCTGACAGAAACAACACGTGCCACCATATTGGCTCATTCTGAATCAGTGCTACCCAGTAATCCCCAATAATTTCAAACTGTGAATGCAAATTAATTGCAGGAGGGGGAACATTTTATCCCCTCTCATCCTCAGGGAAAAAGACTACAAATTGTTATTGTTGTTCTTCGGGAATTGATTACGTCTACCCTGTTTTTCTTATCTCCTTCAAATGGGAATATTATTTCTTATGTCATTTGATTCATGTTTGTGCTTGTCAAGTCTAGGCAGATGCCAAAGCTAGTAAGAAGTCTGAACAGCAAGTAGAATATATGCAAGATCAGTTTCTAAAAGATAGACCCACTTCCTTCATAATAATTGCTCTATTCATGATCTCATTTTGATACACTATAATAGCCGAATAAACAAAATTAACTAGATTAAAATCTGATCGTGCTGACACCACTAGATCATAAGTACATTGTTTTGCAAATGAAGGATTATTTTAAAGAAAAATATGATGACTTACCAGATACAAAACCCTAATGTCCATACTAACCAAATGCTATCTGTAAATACAAAGTAAATATTTTTACAAAACAGCAAAGAGATCCATTTAATTATTGGCATATAATAACCTCTGTAAATCCTGAGTAAATTAAGATCATAAAATCAATTAAATTACATTACTATTAATCTCTGAATTCCCATAGTTATTTCTGATATTCCAAATTGTGGCACCCACACTTGGTTCTTATTGTTGAACGGCGGCATTTGAAGCCAGGTCTTTTTACTTTTTACTTTTCTACTATAGCACTCATACATGTGCAACAAGCTCTCCTTGACCAGGAGGCCAATGAAGTATCCCCTGCCCTAGTAGAAGACACCAGAATTCAGAGACACCATCATGACTCCAGCTCAAGAACTGGGCCCATGCGAACTTCATGCGGTTCAACATGGCCAGGTGCAAGGCCCTGCACATGGGTCGGGGCAACCCCTGCCAGCAATACAGGCTGGGGGATGAGGGGATTGAGGGCAGCCCTGCCAAGAAGGACTTGAGGGGAATGGGGGATGAAAAGCTGGACATGAGCTGACAATGGGCACTCACAGCCCAGAAAGCCAACCACATCCTGGGCTGCATCAAAAGCACCATGGCCAGCAGGGCGAGGGAGGCAATTCTGCCCCTCTACTCCGCTCTGGTGAGACCCCACCTGGAGTCCTGCATCCAGCTGTGGAGCCCTCAGCACAGGACATAGTTGTTGGAGCGGGGCCAGAGGAGGGCCACAAAAAT
>Ga0181612_179154_pt1 | contig 12478 bp, 7 predicted proteins | sample HoacroProtozoa21_FD_119630 | JGI IMG/M metagenome (GOLD analysis project Ga0181612, IMG submission 119630) | Hoatzin crop microbial communities from Cojedes, Venezuel. Combined Assembly of Gp0051906, Gp0051904, Gp0051908 | reverse complement strand
AGATGACCCACAGAGGTCCCTTCCAACCCCTACTATTCTGTGATTCTGTGATTCTATTAGCCATCAGGCTATATTCAGTAGTTGTTTGCAGTTAAAACTTCTTCATCCCTCTCTATATCAATGTCACATCAATACAACAGAGAAAACTCATTTTATTTGCATTGTCTGTGTGGCCTGTAAGCTTTTCTTTTGTAATAGATGTACACCACAGTGGGAACAAGTGTAGGAACTATCATCATCACAAAAATAATAAAAACAGATGGCGTACTTTAGGCAGATCATTTCTTTCTCTGTGCTAAAATTTCCTCTAGATATATAAAAGAAAAAGATCTTAACTTTCAAAGAAGTGGATTTTGGATGAAAGTAATGCAAAATCTTGTATAATAACTGGTTTCTGATGTACTACAGTAACTTGTATATTATCCTTAAGTAAAATGAACACTGAATATCAACAGGGGACCAATGCATGTTCTTTAGACTAGAAGTATATCTATTCTTGGCCTTTCTCTTTACTTCCTGCCTTTGCTGGGAAGAGTGGCCAATTTTTTTCTTTTTGTCTCACTGAAGTGAACGATATTCCATGGCATAAGTAGAGTCACATTTGCCCCAGAGTCATGTTTCTATTGAGTGCTCTCATGCCATAAATAATTTAGTTTTGTGGGTTCCCACCCACTGTAATGTAAATGGTGGTTTCTTCCATTGCCATATCTTCTCCCACAAGAGCTTTCTAAAAACTATTTTGATATATTCTTGAAAGATTTCCTTGCTTAAGTGCTGCTGTGAGCCCCCTTTTTTTTCCCCAGAATGTACCAGCTTCATTTAACTTATTGTGTGCCATTTGTTTCAATAGGCAAGTGTGAAAACAATTTTTTATTTACTCAAATTAAACAAATGAGGAAAAATATAATTGAATTCTGGATCTTCCAGCAATACATAATGGAAGTGAAATTTAAAAGTAAAATACAGCTTGAATTTGCAGACAATCAAACTAGATTAACACATTTAGTACAAGAACTATTATGTCCTATGAAAAGCGAGGCTCAAGAATAATTCTTGAATTTTCATCTGGCTGTGTGAAAGATTAGGAAACACAGAATGTCTGTTTGCAGGTTTTGCATACACTAACAAGATAAATCCAGATTATTAACATCACTTTTGTGATTTTGATGTAATTATCGTGTCACTGGTATGAAAAATAGGCTTACTGATGCTAAGTGATGAATTACTTTACTGATCTTGATAAATGTGGGGACATATATTTTCGTATTTCCTTAAACTGATCAGACAACATCAGACCACCAAAGCAAGTGTAAGTGGTCAGCACCTAACAATACAGGGAAAAATTCACTCGTGTGAAAGCAAGTACAAAGAAGCTGTCTCAAGGAGAAAATACTGTTCTTACACTCAAAAATAAGCATTTAAATCCTCCACCTGTGTATTCCCATAGGTACATACCACATGTATAGAGCCAAAGAATTTTTTTCTAATGTGATGTTACTTGTCTTTATTTACTGAATAGCTCAAGAAAGTAAATGTTTTTGTCTGTATTTAATAAATCCAGATTTTTTAAAAGATTGTTTGAATGCAAAAGATGTCCATCTCTAAGATCTGGTCTATATGCTGTTCTCACATATCTAAGCCAAGGCCTCTGAAAACAAAGATAAAAAAAAAAAAAAATTCTTTTAAACTGCTGTGGTCTGGAATGGATTAGTGAATAAACTACCTACCTTATAAGGCAGATCGTCTAAACTAGACTCCCCCCTTCCCAACACACACACACTCCGGGAGCTGCCAGGGTGCTTTCTATATATTCTACTTCATCACCTTTCAAAATGACAGCAGCTTTCACTGCAACTTTTTCGTTGACTTTCTGTGCAGGCCTTCTGTCCTCTCCAACGTTATCAGAGGGCTTTTTCTGAATCAACTGGACACAGCACAGTTGCACCAGGGCATCCCACTGGCTTATATCCTGACAAAGTTAACACATTGTTTGTATGGTTGAAAATTGGTTCCTAGACTCGCCAAGACCTGTAGGTTAGACATTGAACATGGTTAACCTTTAGGAAAATTAAGTTTCACTGGGTTTGATGGGGGAGAGTGTGTGTTCGTTTTTAATTTAATTATCTTCTAGATAATGTCTTCTAATTGTCTTAATTTAATTGTCTTCTAGATAATGACTCCAAAGAGTCATTGTCCAAAGGATAATATTTGTATTTTTCCATGTTAACAGCATTTGTTTCTTCGCAGCTTCATTCTGTTCCCCAAATGCCTTGTTTCCCCAAATCGAAGGCTAGAATTGTAAAAAACACACATACATATGTGTATGTGCATGTATATATATATGTATATGTATATATATGATGCTTCTAGTCAATGGTGATTTATTTTTATTGTGAGTATTGTAGTTCCCATGACTGCTTCATGTGTCTAGGTCAGTCATGTTTTCAAACATACAGGAATTTCAGACATGTAGGAAATGTATAGGAATTTCAAATGTATAGGAAAAGTATACAGTAAACTTACTGTAAAAAAGAGCCAATCATTACATCGTGCCCATAACATTTTACTGGAAAGTGTTATAAACAAATGTTATATAGCAATTTCAGTCAACCTTTACAGATTGTTGGGTAAATTGGTGCAGAGACAGATGCCTTTTTTTTTTCTTTAATATTTCAGGTCAGCAATACTCATTAAAGACAACTAGTAGAAATATTTTCATTTTAACTCTGTCTTCACAATGTCTATTTAAAAAAAATAAGAAAATATCTTTACCAAGCACTCAGCAAAGTTATTTCTTCATGGTATTTTTCAATTAGAAACTGATGTCACAAGTTAAAAAGAGAGAACAGAGTGATCTCACAACTGTTAAAATAGTAAAATCTAAATATCTTTGTAGTTGGTTTCAATCTATTTCAAGATTTTCTGATGAGTTTTCTCACACTTTTTTTTTAATTTAAATGAGCTATAATAAATATGAATGTAACAATACAAATGAAAAATTCTGGCCACATTGCTATCAAAGGCCATAAGAGCAGCTTTTCCCATGCTGCTTAAGGATTTCTTCCATTTGGAACGAGCCAGTGCAGGAATCTCCAATCTATGTGAAGTTTTTGCTTTTGTTTATCTGGAGCTTTGACCAAAGGTTTCTCATTGAATCTTAGTAAAACACAATGAATGTTCTGGATTTCTCCCAGGAATACAGGGAGTGGTCCTATCCTCAGGACTTATCTGTTGTAGATTTATGGATATGGAAAGATCATTGCATGAATGCGTATGCATTCCTTAAAATAGCTTAGTTTTGCAGTTTATAATAAGAAAACTTTTAATCTACATAGAAAACTGTAATGGAACCAAGTGCTGTGACACTCCCATCTTTCTACCACATGTTGTTGACACACTATTCATAAATATTGGGAAGTATTGTTACTAAAGCTGTAAAACATCTGCTTGCTGTCTGTCTCTGTAGATGCCAAACTAGGAAGATCTAAATATTCTTCCTTCTTGCTTGACATGGCCAGTGTTGCTACAAATAAGACTGTCATCACCACGGGTTTGTTTACTATGGTCTTAGGCTATGGTGGGAAACCAAAAATGCAACACACAAATAGTGGCTGTCAAAGGCTCTTTCTTTTACATTAAATCATTCAGATACTGAAATCATTTAGTTGTGGACATGCAAGTAGGATGTTATGGGACTAGGAAAATGCCTTGTACTGTACTAGGATATGGACAAAGATAAAGGGAACCTTGTATGTGTTTGCTTACCATTTAACCAGAAAGCAATATTCTGGCTTCAAGAATGGCATCTTCTCTTACAATACACAACATTTTCTCTGAACTGTAAGATGTCAGACTGGGGTGTGGCCACACCTAGCACCCATTCTATCACAGACGGAGCCCAGAGCCCACCTTGTTCCTATGCAAAGTGCATTGGTATAACTTATAGTCTAACAGAAAAGTTAAAATGAGCATTTCAATAATTTCCTTGAAAAAGTGGACAGAACTGATAAAATTCGCATAGAATATTTTTTTAAATTTTGTTTAACAGTATGTTATGACTAAAACCAGTTCCACCAGAACATTTTCAACCACTTCTGCCTAACTAAATTGATTAGTCTGACTTTCTGCATAACAAAGCTCAAAGACTTCCAAGTAGACTCAAAAAAAATCCATAGGAGTCTAGAGCATAAAGGCATTGTGTTTAATGTTAGAGTTCAAGTGACGAAAAAAATCAGCTACATGTCTGATAAGTTGTTAAAATAGTTTATGGTCTTTGGCTCCAAAATCTGTACTTTGTTTCAGATTGAAACTTTCTATCACCTGATTCCAGTCCACTGAATCTTGTTATGCTTTCGTTACTAATAAATGAGCTTTTTAGAATGAGATACCATGTCCCCTTTGCATTTAGGACCCCATGAAAAAGTGTTTTCCCTTTTCATCTTTTCTTTTTTTTCCCCTTTTATCCAGATCCTTCTGGTTTTCAGAGATCTAGATATGTTCATATTGCCAAGTATATTTTCTTCAGTATCTTTGTTAAGTCCCACATTTATAACATTTCAGAAAAAGAGATTTGCTGCTTGGTTTCTTTTATTTAGAAAAAAAAGAAAAAAGTTTCATATTACTGTAGCTTGTACAGAAAATCTAGGGCCTGAGTTTAATCTTTGCATTGTTATCATGTGTAACTGCTTGTATTAAGGCTCTGTGATATCCAGTAGAAACAACTCCATGTGGATTTTATTACATTCTTCAGTTAGGTTAAATGACCTGAAATTATGCAGGCATTTTGCCACTGATCTATTATCCAGAAGTAAAAACAAAGGTGGAGGGAGAGTGCAAATAAATAAAACCTGACTTGAACAGGAAGCAGTTTGTTGGCAAGTTTGTAACCAGCAGTTGGTTTATGGGCATGAGAAACACATCTTTTGGCTTATGCAATAGAATTACTGAACAGAAAGTGGCAGAGGGATTGGATTAATTTCTTTATCTAATATTAATAAAATATTTGTGCTAAACTCCCACCACAGCATCAAAGCACTGGCTTGAAAAAAGTTCTTGTTCACTGTTAACAGATATTAGCTGTCCTTTATGTCTAAAACTCCTCTGTTCCTCTAGATGTAATCTGACATGCCTTTGATCTTTGCAAAGTGTACACTTCCAACTCAAGACAGAGAGGGTACTTGAAAAAGAATATTATTCAGGAGAAAGTGTTTCCATACCTGTGTAAAATTATTTATAAAAATTTGTGTAAGCAGGTGACATAGTATGATGCCCAACAGTTTTCTCTCTGAGGAGTCTTTTGTGGAACCAGAAAAGGCAGCTGGGGGGGGAGGGGTGTGGAATATCTATGTGGACTCAAGGAAAACAAGGGAATTCTACCTTAAAACACAAACTTCTGATTTATCTTTTGGGGAAACAGCACTATTCTTAATGTGAAAGCAGATACCACTCATCTGGTGCACAGTTCCTTTCCCAGCTTCACAGACCACATCAAACGGTGCTTTTGTTGTAGGTTCCGTATCCCTTGATGGTACTCCATAGCTCCTAATGCTTATCTTCCATTCACAAACTCTTCCTTAGTTTACCCCTGATTTTTGTCTTTTATTGTACTGACTCATCTATGCTACCAATGATGTTCTCTTCAATGCCCTACTCTTCTCCCTCCTTTGCCCACCTTAGACTATGCTGCCTGAACTTCTACATACATATGTGTTACTGGCCCCATGCTTATACAGTTGGATAGGTGTAACAACTAGATATGCTGTTCCACGCACTTTATGTACTACAGCATGCAAACATCACAAAACTGAAACCTTAGAGATTAGTTACATTTGGCTGCTTGATAGAGGAAATCAGTGGGCTGAATTAGTAGAAGTGACATTTTTAGAATAAAATATTTATGTACTGAATTCTAAGGTGAAAAATAAAATAGTTCTGTTTTCTGTATTAATAAATATGTTGACATGAAATGATACCTACTAATTGTTTTATTTCATTTTAGTTTACTTGAACACAGAATTTTAGAAATGGAAGAAAGGCATAAAGAAGAGCTGGACACTTTGAAGGAGGAAAAAGAGAATCTGCAAAGCTTGGTCACACGACAAAGCTACATAATCCAGGAACTAGAGAAGCAGTTAAACAAGGCAACTAGCAATAACAGTGTCCTGCAGAAACAGCAGCTTGAATTGATGGATACAGTTCACACTCTGATCACCATCTGTTCCAAGGAAGGAGGTAAGAAAGCAGTATTATAAAACAGTAGAAGTACTAGGAAATTTCGTCTGAAGTAAATCCCGAATTTTTGGAAAGGCAGAACTTAATGAGCTTATTCCAAGAAAGAAAAGGAATTTATCATTGAGGACAAAAGAGCTGATGAGAACACACAGATCAAATAAGGTTCAGACAGTGCTGAGGCCAACCCTTGTACTAACGGCAATTTTTAATATTTTGAATTGAATATGACTGAGTTGTTATACCTTGATCATAGCTGATTTAGCCCATAATTCCGTTGATTTCACATTAGCAATACTGATTTGCATCTCTCTCCTTCTGCTGGGAGTAATCCAACCAACCTTGGATGTTAACTTTATAGATGCGTCTATCTAATTTACTCCAGACTTAGGGGATAGAACAGGATACTAAACAAAGGGAAGTAACCCAGAACTCTGCACGTATATGTGGGTTATAATGTTGATGAACTTGGATGTAGGCACTTAAAATGCTGTAGGCATCCAAAAGATGACTCTTTTCTCTCAAATGAGTTTTTATTTATAATAAGGGATCATTTTGCTTTCTTCTGCCTTGCTGGATTTTGTTTGTTTTTTTCTTGTAGCATTAGGCACACTACAAACAGAAAAGACAGAAATCACATCTTCTGAAAGAAGAGGTTGACAAAGACTCTAAGACAATTCTCAAGTCTGCCTTTCTTAGTACACAGGTTTCTCACAGAGACAGAAGGAAAATTAGGTAGGATTTCGGTTTTCAAATGCTAAAGACATTGCAGAATGTCCCTGGAAAGAAATGCTTTTCATCAGAGCTGGTCAAGGGAGATAGGTGAATGGAGACCGCTGAGAAGGAAGGAAATGGGACACTGGAAAGAACAAAATAATAATTATGAAAATCAAAGCAAAGTCTTACAGAGAGAGAGAAGAAGAAATGTAAGGGAGAATATAAGAGAAAAAGCATAAGTTAAGAATGACAGGTAAAAGGAGATTAACACCTTTGCCTGGTATGGCATGCATAGGGTTAAAATACTGGGGGAAATAAAGATGAGGAAAGAAAATGATATCCTTCTGTGAAGAAGCCATCAAAACTCTTCTGAGAAAGGGTACAGGGTAAACTTAGAGAGATGTGCTAGTTATTCAGTGATTGTGGAAGCATCAGTGAAAGAAGTCTATGCAAGGTGAAGTACCAGCAGTCAAAAAAGCCCAGCATATTTGCTCATTTTAATTCTAGAGCTCTAGGTGCCATAAATTATCTAAAAAGGAAAACCAAAAAAAACCAAACAAAGCCCCCAAACGACAACCCCATCCCCCCAGTCAAAACCTTGTCACCTGCATCGTTATTCAATACTCTGTTTAAGAGGCAGAAGGACAGATTAGATCATTCAAACTATTCGGCTCAAGGCAGTGTGGGTTTGCTTTCTGCTATATATTCCCATGCAACTTGTGTGGCTTAAATCTGAACTGCTCCAGTGACGAGGATTACATCTCTTCCTTTGGAAGAGTTGCGTGTCTGGGCCCATGTTGATAGACTACTTTTTTTCAAAAAACTTTTTCCCCCCTCATGTTCATTGTAAATGTTCCCTTCTGCTTATTCTGTTATACTGTTCCCCAGAATTTTGAATTAAATCACATCCTTCATACTAGGCTGTTCTCATATCAGTAGAGAAACATTGTGATGCAATGCAAATCCTTTATTATGTTTTATGGTCTTTTGGCAAAGAAACCTGGCAAAGCTGTGTTCAGAGTGTTCTGACAGAGCTCAGGAATACTTTAAAATTAATATCAAAATGAAAGATATTCTAATACAGAGATATACTGCAAGTTCTTTTTAAGGTTAAAACCAGATTTTCTAATAATTTTGAATTTGATTCAAAGAAAAAAAGACCCAAACAAACTGACATTTTTTCTAAATTTAATTTCCTCAGCTGATTCTTATGAAAACTTTGAGTGAGGATTACAGAAGTGAATGTTTAGGATTGGGCTCCTGGGTACAAATTCAGGTGCTTGAACACCAGATTTTTCAGCATTTTTTTTTACCTCTGAGGAACTGTAGAAACAATAGATACTCAGCACAGTTAAATGCCCACATATAATTTTAAGACCCTATCTCAAACTCTTGATTTTGGACTCTGTTACCTTTTGTGTATTAACATATTCTGCATTTTCCTTGGATACCTTTTTTATTTAGAGATAATAAATTAAAGAGAAATAATTGCAGAAAAGTTGTCACTTACTGTCTGTGTAAGTCTAGCTGACCAACATTTTTGGTAAGTACATTCACAGCTGGAAAAGGAGCCATACAGCTTAAGTTGAAATAATACTATTATCCTGGAGCACAAGACCACTCTAATGAAGGCTGAATACTGAAGCACTTGGTTGTACCAAAAAATAACACCAGCTTCAGTCTGTGCAAACATATGTTGAAGAAGGAAAAGTATGCATGCTGGGAAGTACAACTGAGGCTACTCTAAATTCACACAAAAATGTGAAGTTTAGATAGTCTTACACATGTCTTTATGTGTGCACTAATATTAAAAACATAAAATATGCTGTGAGAAATGGTGTTTATTTGGAGACAGAGAATAACAAAATGTGATACATGAATCAGTGACACCACTTCTGTCTTACACTTTGGTAAATCTCAGTTGTCTAATTTCATGAGGGGTATAGCAGAAATGGAAATGGTCCAGAAAAGAACAGGACAATGGAAATAATTAGAGACCTGGAATGATTTCCAGATGAGGAAAGAAAGCTGTAACATACAGAACTATTAGATGGGAAAGAAGGTATGTATGATGCTGTTATGGAAGTATACAAAATAACTAATGGTAGGGAGAAAAGGAACAGCCCGTAACATCGAGAGATATTTCTGTTGATAAAAGATAGTACTTGATTAAGTCAAGTAAAAGTTGCAAGATATCACTGAGATTGATAAAGATTTTTTAATTATTAGAAAGATGAAGAACTAGCAAAGGGTGGGTCCCATAAAGAACTTCAGGGTTTTACCTAGGGACAAAAAAAGATGAGTAACTTCCTAAGGATGAACACAAGAGTTGAGAGGAATTGCAAAGTCTAAACCCTGTGGTATTTTGAGAATGGCTTTAAGTACCTTTATTGGATTGTCAACCATAAACTTGAAATACAAGTGAATGTATTTTATATTATATGCATGTGCATATATTGTAAAAAAACATTATCAATATCAAGAAACCTAAAAATCTCCTGAAAGATAAGATACAGACAGCAAAACTATAGTCTTCCTTGCATAAATCATAGTGTTCAGGATTTTCCAACTTGTGAAACTGAAATTGGTAATTTTAAGACTATTTTTTACAAAATGATACAGCTAAACAACTTCTTTTGAAACCAAGCTGGTGATAACCATTGTTTTTTGATTACAAGACATGAGATAAAATTCCTCCAGTAATAACGTAATCATATCAGAAGATTTATTTTTAGGTTAATTTAAATGAGTTGGGAAACTTTCAGAAGTTTGCCTGCTAGGAGCCTGTGAGTAATATAGCTGAACAGTGTAGAGATACAGGGCTGAACAGAAACTGCTTTTGTTTAGTTTTACACTCCAAGAAGCTTAGCTAACATAGTCCCTAGTACTGGATGACAGCCCTAAGAAATCTACTTTGGTACTTCCACCAAACTTTAAGAGAATTTCTGAAGTATGTAAAGACAAATGAGGAAGAGAAACAAAAATAAAAGCCATGCAAAGGATAAATTTTTAAAATATAGATGGACATAAATACAATATCCAGATCCCAATTTCAGTGTCGTTTTTGGTACAGACTGGTTTTGGAATGGGGGCCACCTGTAAAACTTGGAATTGTTTGTGAGTTTGGTTTCCAAAATATCACCCACTTCTGTCCCAGTGTGAGTGATTCTAGGATTCCACTTGCGTATAATCGTTAAAATAGACACTCTTCTAGGTCATAAAGCCTACAGAGAGTCAAATATATGCAGAATACCATGGGGACTCATATGTGTCCATTTCAGCCCGTGTCTATGGCTAAATGGATTTGTCACATTGTTTACATATCTTTTAGGCAGGGACAACAATCTTGGCAGCACCTGCCAATAAATTTCTAAAAATGCAGCACTTTCAGACACTAGCCTTTCAATTGAAATGATTGTTCATTGTACTGAAAATTGAAAGTAACTTTTTAAAGATTAAGTAATCTCCAAATTCAGGTAGAGATAAATGCCTGAAACTTTTACTTTTCCCCAACAAAAGACAGAGAAATACAAACATTGAGGTGATTAATTAATCACCATAGAGATATTACATGACTATCTCTAAGACCGTAGAAGTCTTTCACCTGTAGAAGATGAGTTGGATAGAGATCACATCATTATTTGCAAAGGTCATCAAAGATTTTGTGATTATTGTTTTCTTTAAACTGTTCTTTCCTCGTAATACTTTGAATATTATTTGTCTGAGGACAGATAAAGCATTTTGGCACATTGCTGTCACTGTCAAACAACAAATCTGTAACACAGTAACTAGTTTAGTGACAGACTTTCTAAGCTTTCACAGCAGAAAAATTACTTAAGAAAAAGATATGCAGTGCTAAGCAGAGTCACAAAAATATTACTCAAAAAGAAAAGTACAAGGAATACACTACAAATTATGTTAAGCAGTATATGCCGTCATCAAAGAAGAGGATACAAGTTCAAACCACGTAATTCAGAAATTATATTGGTCCAGTGGGAAATAATGCTTTGAACCAAATGTTACAAAATATGTCCAGTCAAATGTCACATATTTTTTTCAAATATTGTCCCTTTTTTTTTTTCCCAGTAGAAGAAAACAGATCCAGAGTGTCTCTTGTGTTAACATTAATTTGCGTAACTTAGGATAGCTGCCCAAGTACTTCTACCCACAGGATAAGGGAATGTAAAAATTCCATGGGAAAGTATATTTAACCATAAAATTATTTTCCGTTTCTTATTTTTTTTATGTTGTCTGACAGACTACGTAATACCACACCTTGTCTAAACTTGTGTACTTCACACTAATGGAAGAGTAGAGAAAGTTTTGTCATGAATGTCTGGTTTTGTGACCTCCTAGTAGGAGAGAAATGAAGCATTAGCTTCCTTTCGAAAGCTGAGAAGAAACAAAGCTTATTTCTTAAAATAATACACATATATGCTAGGAATTTACCTCCCCAGAAGCGCCTATTGAGAGTATGAAGTAAATAACGTGGTTAGAGTGTCTGGCATTTCTGAAAAGGTACAAATTTCCTGGGTTATGGGAAGTTTTCATATTTTAAAAAATTATGCAGGAAAAGTAAGCATGTCCAAAATTTATTTTAATGCAATTCATGCTTTTAAAAGGCATAGCAATTAATTTGTTCAAAACATTAAATAATAAGTAGTCTATTCCACTTCTTAGTCCACAGTTGTTATGATGTTAAAATTTATGCTGAAGTGAAGAGAGTGAGAATAGTGTAAGAACTTGAAAGAAATGACCCAAAGGTTACAGGCACAAGGGAGACTCCATTGACATAGGTAGAATTACCCCAGCAGTGATGCTGACCTGCTTCATTAGAAAGACTTCAAAGAGACCTTATATAATACAAGCTAGTATTCAAAAAAAAAAAAAAAAAAAATCCCAGTGGGAATCCCAGGATAGAATAACAGATACAGGTGTTCTGAAAGGTAATTTTAAAGCTTAGTGTTTGGACTGTGTTCAGAAAGACAGATTTTCTACATTATATTGATTCAGCCATATACTGGAATATGATAATGAGGATATTTAAATCCTCATTAAAATCCCTTTAAATATATTTTAGACAGCAGTGTAGAAGAGTAAGTTTATATGATACAATTCCTGATTACTTTTCTTCTGTGCATGGAAAGAATAATATTGGTACTTATCCATTTTGAGGTGACAGTGTGTTTTGTTTGGTGTCATTCCCCTAAAAATACCTTTTCGTTTCTGAAGCACTTGCCTCCTCTTTGTACCTCATCCTTAATGTTGTTAAGATTTTTTCAGCATGATGAGACATAGCTAGTGAGGCAGAAATCTAGAGTATGGCATATCAGTCACTTCATTATTTTTCTTCTGAAGCATAGAAGCAAACAATAAGAGTTTTGCTAGATGCACAAAAGTTTCTGACCAACTTTGGCTGCAAGCTGGAGGTCTGAGGTCGTTCAGGAGTGTGTTTGAAACATGGTTATAAGAATAGAATGCATGAATAAAGTGTCAGACATTTTTTTCTTATACCTGTAATTGCATTTTTATT
>Ga0181612_173834_pt1 | contig 12479 bp, 14 predicted proteins | sample HoacroProtozoa21_FD_119630 | JGI IMG/M metagenome (GOLD analysis project Ga0181612, IMG submission 119630) | Hoatzin crop microbial communities from Cojedes, Venezuel. Combined Assembly of Gp0051906, Gp0051904, Gp0051908 | reverse complement strand
GCCACGCTGGTCAGTGCCGCACAGATGCGGCGGTCGCGGGCTGGGGCTGGCAGCTTGCGTCGCGGGTGGATCCCAGCGCTGCTGGAGGGAAGCACTCGCAACCTCTCGGACCATTTATCGTTCATCACAATAATTCATTGTTAATCCGCTGCCCCTTTTGCCGTGTTCTGCTGTGTTTTACTGTATCCATACTTTACTGTTCAGATGCCTCGTCATTAAGACTTCTGCATTGACTAACTCATAGTTTGCAAGCTGCACCTTCTGCAGCGCTCAGGCTGCTTACTGGGGATCAGCTGAAATGGTCCTCGGGGTTAGGAGGACCAGGATTACCCAGTCTGTATTTTGCGCATTTAAATCAAGTAATTGCCCGTACTTAGCACTGATGCTTCTCGCTGGCTTTTAGAGTGTTGATGTTGGATTGTTTGACTGCCTTCTAAGCACAGTACTGACAGGAATCTTCTGTTGTTGTTGTTTTTCCCCCTGATGCAGTGGAAGTTGATGATTTGAAAAAGATCACAAATGCTTTGACAGTACTATGCAGTGAAAAACAGAAACAAGAAAAGGTAAGACTTGTGCGTGTTTCTGCAGCGGGACGCTGCCTGCCGAAGGTGCTGGTCTGGAAGATGGGAGTCGGTCTCGGCTCCCGCGCTGCCTTGAGCGGCTGCTGACTGCGTGAGGGGTGGTAGCAGGAGAGGAAATGATAACCCGGGGTACTGGTTCGGTGTCAAATCCTCCTCGCTGGGTGAGGTCGTCGGGAGCTGACTGAGTCTAGAGATCACAGGCAAAACCGTGATTAATTCCCGTGAACGTTCCCTCCACGCTAACCTTGCTCCATTCGCTGCTCTCTGGGAGTTAAAACGCCTGACACCGACACCCTGAAGGGAGATGCCAGCCTCATGTGGGGTTAAACGTCGGTGTCGTACCCATCTGGGGAAGTCACTCAAACCTCTGCCAGACCTTTGGGACTCTGAGCAGCAGGTGACTGGGATTTGGGTGCTGTCGCGCAAGCTAAAGGAGCGGTAACGGCCCAGGCAAGGAAGAGTAAGTTTCAAACAGGGATGTCGTAGCTTAGCTGATGCTTGCGTGATGCAGAAGGTTGCGTTTTATAGCGTACGTCTGTGTTTAGACTCCAGGTGGGCTGGGGTTCGATGATCAGTTAAACCACGAGGTAGCAACCAAATGAAGCAGAGACCAGGAGCAGCGGTGCCGCTCTCTGGGTGGGACCGAGTCAGGGTGGAGGACTGCCAGGAAGCAAACGGCGGAGCGCTGCCCGTGAGCGGCAGCTTCGACTGCCGAACGGGGAACCTTGGGCGCAAACTGTTGGGCGGGAGGGGTGCTTCGGTGGAGCCCCTGCTGCCTCGCCGGGCGCGAGCAGAGCACTTCCCTGCGAGCCAGACTTTGTGTGCGGGGTTAGTGCAGCCAGGTTGGAGCCGCAGATGTGGGGATGATAAACTTATTTCCTTAATACGAAGTGCACTTTGGAGAGAAGCCCGTGACTTACTGAGCCAAACAAGTTTAAAAACAAAAAGGATGTGAAAGCAATTTCATACTCTGCGCTGCTGGCTTTTCATGTGAATTGGCTTGGCCACCCACTGAAAGCTGCAGCTGCACCAGCCCAGTAAGGAGGAGCTGTGCTGTGAAACCTGCGGTGAAGTTTGGTTAGGGCTTCCATTTTTTTGCAAGGAAGATATTCAGCCTCTATGATGATAAAAGCCACATGAATTTCCTTAACTAAATGGGTAATTCCACAAAACTGAATGCTGGACTCTGCGTTTAGTTACTCTGCGTGTTTAGAGTCGAGGTAAGATGGGGTGGAGGACAGGACGTGGGCCGGTGCGTGCTGCGGGGAGCCGTGGGACACGCGGAGCTGTCGCAGCCCGAGAGATGGCACCGCGGGGTGAGGTGCAGGGGTAGAAATCGGTGGTGACAGAGCACTCCCGGTGTGGGCATGGTGGTGCTTGGGCCTCAGAGACACGGGGCATCGCTCTAGTTAAGAGTTGTGACAAATAACTGTGGATTTTAAAGTAAACATGCTCCTCCTGTTTAAGCAGAATAAAGCCAAAAAGAAGAAAAAAGGTGTTGTGCCTGGAGGTGGTTTAAAGGCTACTATGAAAGATGACCTGGCTGATTACGGAGGATACGATGGAGAATACGTACAAGACTTTGAAGACTTCATGTGACATTTATCTCCCCTTCTGTTGTCTTTCTGTTGCCCATAATCCCTTAAACATGTAGCACAACTTTTCTTCCTTTAATTCTGCCAAATGCTACAATCAGAATTGCAGTGTCTCTGTGCTGGTGGTTGACCTCCTGACGGGTCCGTGCTGAAGCACCGGGCTTCCCCTCCCGTGGGCAGGGGTGAGAGTGAACACGTGTAAAGCTATGTAAATTGCAGTTTAAACCCCCCAAATTCTGATTATGGTAACTGTTGCTATTTGATTTTATAGTAACAGCCACTAAACTGGAAATGAGTTTCAACACGGTGAAGTATTATCACCAGCACGGGTCCGTGCCATGGCCTTACCTGTCCCTCCTCCAGCGCGCGGCTGGCTGCAGCAGCGCGGTTTGCAGCAAGGGCGTGGTGTGCACGTAGTGTTACGATTGCTTTGTCTTGAGTTAGCGCTTGAGGTTTTCAAAAAGTACATTGCGAAGGGGAACGGCGAACTTCAGAGCGAGGGCACCGCACCGGGGCCCGCGTCACGCGAGGCAGACCCCCTGCCTCGACGCTCGGCCTCTGAACACGTGTGGTGGGTCACCGCGAGGCGGGAGCTGCTTGTTTGGGAAAAAAAAAATGACTCGTGTCTTGGGTATGAAGTTTAGTTTCCATTCATCTAAATTTCTACTAATGCAGCTGTAGGGGTTGGGTATTCTTTAACAGTTAATTGCCTGGTTTAAGTGTAAAAAAAAAGCAAGACTTCTTTTGGTCTCTCATGGGCTGTGGTAGATCTTTCACAACTCAGCCATTTTCTTTCATTTAAAAAAAACCAACAACTTGCTTAGCAAACTGCAACAGTTACTACAGTTGGGCAAATTGTTATGTTAACAATTATGACATCTGCAATGTTTTATAAAGCGACTAATTTAATAAAAATCACTATTGAGGACTTCACTACGGCTGTCTGTGGACCAGTTCTTTTAGTATCTTGGAGTAAAGATACTCAATGTGGTAGAGCTGCAAACGAGGCGCGGGCTGGGGCGCGTTACCAGGTCTGGGCTTTGCGCTGCCGCGCAGCGTAACCGGCGTCGGCGGCGCAGGGTCTCGCTCCTGCAGAACAGCTCTGCCGCGCGCTCAGGCTCCTGCGGACGCGGAGGCTGCGCAGAACGCTGCCGGCGCTGCCGCCACGAGCTGCCGGCTCCTTGCTGTCGCTGGAGCTGCGGAGCTCCGCGGCTTGCGCTTCCCTTGGGGATGGTTTAGGGTGGTCTGGGCCGGCGGGCAGCTCCTGCATCTGCAGCCTCTGGGTCGATCCCAGCGTCGGTGGAGACGGGTGTGCTTCCAGGTCCTGCCCATTGTCAGTGCCTCACAGTGTCACCGGAGCAGGGACGCTAATTCTCAGGACAGCGTGAGGTTCTCCTTCCATGCCAGGAACTTTCAAAAGGTAAGAGCTGCCAGCCACCATTTAACTTGGACTAGTCACAGCCAGCTCAGTCTAATTTGGTTTTACAAGACTGACTAGAACTGGAATTTTAAACTGTGCTCTGCTCAGGCGTAATCTTCGCTACATGAAATGTTTCATTTCTCAGAGGAGCTGTGCCTTGTCCTGTGTGTCCCTGCGTGCGACTCCTCGTGCTGCTGGTGCAGACTGGAGCTGAACACTGGCCAAGTATTTGTTGTTAGCCTGAAAATGTTCGGCAACCGAAAGGACGGCGTAAGCTACACATCCAAGTCAGCACCTCTGTGCTCGTTAGCTGGGTTGCTAAGGAAATTGTATTTTTGCTAGGGCAGGGTTTAGGGCTAGGGCACTACCACTGCTTAATTTCACTGAAAAGCCATCTGTGTGCTATGGCCAGCTGTCAGCACCCCCACCCCGCTCTGTCGGACCCTGCTTTGGATGAGCTGGAAGCTCTGCAGGCTCAGTTAATTGGGGTGCGCACAGAACCCAACCTGAAATGGGGTTTCTGCCTGAAGCAGCGGCCAAGTCTTCTCCCCTCCCCAGTGACATCAGCCCCGATCTTGTGAACTTGGCAGAGGCCAGGCTTGCTCCTGACAGGCTGTCGCCACCGACTGGCTGCCCAGGAGGGCTCTCTAAGCATGGAAAGGAGTTCAGATTTAGTAACTGTTAAGAATATGTTTGTGCTTGATTACTTCTTTTACTCCAAGACAGCAGCAAATTAGGTATACGCTGTTCAGAGTTGTACAAGACTGTTCCCCTTTATCACAAAGCTAGAAAACAAAACCGGGCTGATCAGACTGGAATCAACGAAGGGATTCTCCTGGTGTGTACCTGCAGCCGCCTCCTGCTCGTTTCGTTGCCAGGGCGCTCGATACTCTGCACGCTCTCAGCCTTTTGTTGGGTCGGATGCAATTCCGATGGCGATCCATCATCCGCACCCGCCGTGTCAAGGACTGCTGGGCCTCTGCGGCTCACCACCTGTATTTGCTGGTCAGTCAGGTATTTTGTAAACAGTACGATTTATTATACAAAAGACAACTTTAGGTTTAACACAGTCTCAGCATTCTAAATATTTACAACCACCACCAGTTTTCTGGAGTGACTTTCAGACAGCAGCGTCTCACTGTAAGCAGGTAATGGATAAAATCTGCCCAAGGGTCAGTACGCCCCAGGCAGGACGCTGCGGCTCTGGTGCTGGCCAGAGCCAGGCTCTGCGTCGTGGAGCGGGGCCTCTAGTTCGCTAACATGTCGTTAAGGCAACAGCCCGTCTGCGCATCCTTCAGAAGCGTGTTTACCACATCGTAGAACTTGTTGTCGTAAGCCAGTCTGTAGTGGGTGTAGACATCTTCACAGTAAGCCAGCAGCTTCTTCAGGTTTTTCAGAGCAGCATCAGTAGCCGGGCGTTGCGCAACTCTGAAAAGAATTGTACGTGTAACTGAAATCAAAAGGCTTCACAGACACCGACTGTACGACTGTCTTGCTGCAGTTCTTGAGAAGAGGCTGTGCTCAACATGTACATTGGATTCTCTTGATTATTTTGCTCTGATTCATTTTGAACAAGGTTTGATCTGGCCAGCCCTGTGTATCCAGCTCAGTGAAAATGGTGGATCCAGCGTTACGGCCACAATATGCTTGAGAAACTGAACACAGATCTCAAGCCCCTACGTACTACCCTTTGTCACACAAAAGTTTTTAACAGTACTAAGACCTGCATGCTGTTAAATATGCAGTTGCCTCTCTAAAGCAGCCCGTAGCAAAGAAAGTTCCAAGTTAATCGCAGAACCACTTACTTCTTGGCAATCTCCTCAAACATGCTTGGCTTCAGTGGTCTCTGTTGTCTGAATTCCTCTAAGTAAGTGAAGTCTCCCCTGGTGATCACTTGTTGATACAGAACTTCAGCCCAGTCGGGAACAAACTCGTAAGCCTCAGCCACAATGGCCGCCTGCAGGGAGAGCAGATGCCGCAGTTACTGAGCAGGAAGGGTTTATTCTTGCACAGAAACATCCCTATACTTAGAATACTGAAAATATTCTTGGTCTTCTGTTTGGCCCCTCTCGATGCTGTTCGTGAGAGGAGCTGTATGACAGAGAAATACAAGGGTGACAAAATACTGCAAATAATTGTCCTTAAGCCCTAAACAAGATGGCAGAGGGGGGTTGGTTGCTCTCTTTCAAAAGCCCTTTTCCTTCTCATTTCCAAACGTACAAAATGAGGGATGCCACTTTAGGTTAGATCTCGGGGCTCCAGCGCAGCTTCGCAGCAGCCTGAGAGCCACCGCTGCCGGCTGCGTGACGGCAGCAAGGCAGCCAGGACTGCGGAAAGCATCCCCCCACACCCGCAGGACGGGTAAAAGGTCACGGGGCTCGGCGGCCACGCCAAGAGCTGAGCATTCTGCTCGCAGGAGCCCAGCGCTTCGGTACCTGCTGCTTAAAACAATCATTTTCAGAAAAAACAACGGACGAGGAAGCCCAGCTCACCTGATAGAACCTAGGCAAGGAGGTGATGGAGTCCATCAGGTTCTGCCGGTTCAGGTTGATCAGCATGGTGCTCTGACCAGTGTTGAGGAAGTGCAGCTGGAGGGTGATCAGCTTCGTTAGCCGACTGCAGCGCAAGGACTGCCGGACACAGGAGTCCTGTTCAATAAATCAAAGACAAATGCAAGCTTCTGAAGCATGTTTCTAGAGGAAAGCAATAAATACTCCTGACAGCAAGGAGTTCAGAGTTCCCCAGTATTTCATCTTTTAGATCACTGCAATTTTATCTTTGATCATATTCCACTAGTTTTAAATGAAGCTTCACTCACCACAAATACTACTTTCATCATACCACGCCAGTTTTTGAACACTAATGTTCTATCCTTGCTAGTTCAGCTCCTGGTCACTCCTCTAAAGCTCGGGAACCTAACCGTGACGCTCGCTGCTAACGCCTGAAGAGGGACCAGCGGCTGCTGTTGGCTGGAGCACGGGAGGAGTGAGCTGAACTGGGGGAACAAACAAAGCTGCTGTGGGGAGGGCGTGCGGAATCCTGTCCCAGTGGAAAAGGAGCCGGGGAGTCTCCTGCTCCGCCAGCTCAGCGGTGTCCCGCCGTCTCGGCAACGCCGCTCCACAATTTGTCCCACAATTTGTCTCATTTTACCTTAGAATAACTTTCTGCTGCATCAATAAAGAGAGTCAGAGCTTTCATCAGCAGCCTCTTTAAATTTGCAACATCCTGAAGAGACTCCTCTGAAACGGGGAAAAAAAAAAGAATAACTATTATTTATAAAGGTGACAAAACAAGTTACAAAAAATCCTCCTGGTACCAAGGCTGTCCCTAGTGGTGTTTCAGAAAGAACAAAAGACTGAAAAATTTTGGTATTAAAACAGTGCAAAGAAACAAAGATGCCTGTTCAGTGAACGGCCCAAAGGTATTGCTGGAACCTAGTCAGGTGACTGAGGAACTGAAAAGAAACCCAAACCATCCACCCGCGGTAGCTACAAGCACTGACTGTCACCAGATCAATTCAGGAAACCATTTGGCAGAGCTTCTGGGTTAGTGTCGTTACTGGCTAACGGCTCGGCAGCCAGTGCTCTGCGTGCTCCCCAGCGTGCTCCCAGCCATACAGAACTCACTAGGTTTAGATGTTCACGAGTTACCTTGCACAAACATAACCCCCATACAAAAAACCACTGTGTCACATCCTGTCAAAGCGAGGAAAACACGCACGTGTCCTTACCTCCTCCCGTGCATGGCACCACAGGAACGTGGCACTACGGCAAGAGCCAAAAGTCCCAACGCTTTGAAAAATACCAGAGCAGCCAGATAAGCTGTTCAGCACAAGAATGGCACATGGGACCCCCCTTCCAGACAGCGGAAGTTTCACGGATGGTACCAGGACAACACAGGGGATCAAAACTCCATCTACCCACCACGGCTTCCTTCTTAAACAAACTTGCTTATATCTCCTGGTTTTGCCGTCTCCACTCACCCCAAGGCTGAGATTCAATCAGTTTAAGCTGTATGCAGGCAGCAGCCTCGTGATTCTCCCCGATTTCTCGGCACATACTGAAGCAGAGGGCTATCATGTTGTGCTTTTCACTGTCCCCTGGGCGACAGCGCTTGATGTAATCCAGCAGAGCTGTCTTCAGCGTCCCGCTCTGGTCAGATGGAGGGAAATCAGATCAAGATATGAAAAACTTTTTTTTTTCATTCACATCTTGGTACCCATAAGCTAACCTGTTCTGGTACAGTTTTCCCAGAAGTGACCATTATGCTCTTTGAGGTTTCTCCACACTATTTTAAAACCTAATGGCAATGTTATACTTGGGCTGAACTACACTACGTCAGGTAAGAAAATCCAGCATCTATGGATTTATTTATTTACATACCAATGTCAAAACTGACACTTTTTATGACTTTATTTATGTTACATGAAAGCTGTAAAATTTATGATTTTTAAAAACCCATGAAACGTTAACTGGAAGTGAAACCAAAGCAGGACATGAAAACTCCAAGTGATATTCCCAAGCCTGAAGTTTCAGTGCTGCTCTTGCTGCAGCACTGAACTAATTAGAACAAACTTGTTAAAGTAAAAACAATAAAACCCAGAATTAATTTGTTACTATGACACTTGAATAACACTCCAGTAAGTAAAATCCCCAGATAATTCCACCTTGTTGTGTGAATATCAGTTTCTGGCGTAGCCACACAGTTCCCTGAAAGTTTTCTCCCCTTTACCCCCTCCACCTACTGGGTCTAACTTCTTTCTCATGAGCACTTCAAAGTAGTGTTTCTCATGCAGCAGCTCAAATATGTAGGTCATCTCGTTGTATCTGCCGATTCCCGTGAGCAGACGGACCTGTGGGAGCAACAGTGTAAGCGTGAAGCCCAAAGCAGAGCAGCAACTCCCCCTCTGTGGGCCGCCCGTGCCCCGGCGGGGAGGCGGCTGCGTGGGGCCAGAGCGCTGTGCTACGCGGCACGGAGCCGCACCGGGCAGGCAGACGCTCCCTTGGAGCCATGGAGGTTCTGTTTCTCACCCAACCTACTGCACCGTTTGAGGTGAAAGGACACGATTTTACCAAATAACAGTGAACCTTTCAGCGATGACACCGCTAAACCGGGCAGGTCTCCGACTCCAGGAGTCCTTTCAAGACGCACGACAGCCCGGTAATACACGTCACCACGCATCGCCCGTGCCTGGATGACTCTGACGTTCCCGTTCTGCTTTACCACACTGCTGCCACCTCACCACGCCGCCATCTCCACCCGTATTTTTCCAGAGAACTCTTCTAAGAGCTTCTGGGACATAAAAATCATCACCTGCGCACACCAGGCCAAACGCCCGCAGCAGGACAGGACCCACTCCACCCCCCCCGCTCCCCCCGCTCCCGAGCAGAGCTGTTTGCTAAGGTGTACGCGGGAACCTCCACGCAGCACCTGCAGAAACACCCACGGCACCAACGAGGCATACCACGAGGCCGTACTCCTCACTGGGTGCCAGATGTTCATCTGTGAGCAGCCGTGCTGCTTGGAGGACTCTGGTGATCCCTTCCATGTGGCAAGTCAAACTAAAGCAACTGTGAGCCAAAATCAGCAATTCTGTAACTGAAGAACAGAATGACTCAGGTTGATAAGCTGTGGAAGTTAATTATTACATCGCTCTGCAGAAGGGACACCCTCTCTGCAGAGGACACACAGCCTCTCCAGCTGCACGCAGCAGAACTGGGTTAGAAAGCTGAGCTATGACGGTGCTGTCCTCTGCAATTTTATGCAGTAACAGTTTCTATAACAGTACGCATTCAGTCTGGCTTCTCAATCTGTGGGCAAATCTGGGTTTTTTGGATCCTTTTCTGAAACGTTATTTTATTGCACACACAAAACTTCCAACCTCCTCCACCAAAAGCTGACTGACAAACGTGTAATAGTGCAGCAGCACCCCACTGCTACCAGTCAGCGCCGCGCCTCAAAGAGGAAGGCCACAGGTGTTGCGTCTGCGTTTGGAGACTCGTTCAGTAAATTCCATACGCTGCGTACGTGTGTTACTCCAGCACATCTTAGCATATGCTGGTTAGCAGTGGCGAAGCGGTACCACAGTACCTTGGCTATGTTTTATAAACTCAGCGACAACATCTCTGTGGTATATAAAGCTGCAAAGCGTAAAATAGACTTTAATAACCACAGATCTAGAAAGTTAGTGTGACAAATGGATAAAGAAAGCAATTTCTAGTCGTGATTAACACAAAGAAAGTCACAATACCCTCTTCCTACAACACGTAACTACAGAAGTTCAGGTAACTCACTGACTGCATTTCCCAGCTGGTGGCACAAAAATGTCTGTATTTTGTCTGGACACTAAACTGCAGCAACACTTGAGCAACACGCTTATTTCCTGTGCATATACTCACATCTATTAACTGAATATCAAATTTGACATCAGTAATAGATGCTTCCATCAGCACTGCTTTTCTTGCAATGTGATTTTAAACCAAGTAATGCTGTGTTTAGTAACACACTATTTCCATCAGGTATTATTTGCCATTTACTTACTGCACGCCAGTTCCCCACGTGGCACGGAGGAAACTTTATCCAGTAACTTCATGCCAACCAACGTACGATCCTGGCACAGCTTAGCAAGCTGTAGGAATGCCTGGCTCTCAGCTGCAGGGTTGAAAACGTGTTTCTGCCCTGTGTCCACAGAGAGAGAGAGTTACGTCACAAGTGCCACGTGCTAATTGTTCACGAGACATTAGCTACGTTAACAGGAAAAAACCCAAATCAACCACTGTAACTTCACACAGACTGACCTAGGACTTGGAACTACAATTCTAAAGACACTTCTGATCTTCCTGCTTAAATTTAAGAATCAGATACCACTTCTTTGCTGGTTCAGTCCAATGAAATCCTACCAAACAACTGTATTCCTACTGTAGTTACACCTATAATTGCACAAACCCAGGAGGCTGCTGCTGCTCCTCTTCCTGACGCAAGACAATTCTAACCCAGCCCTTGCAGCCGCTCTGATTCATACTCTTCCATGAACCAGTCCAACTCATGAACTCAACAGAAAACTCTTCTGGATTTGTTTCCTGCTGGGTTAGTAAGTTGACTCTTCTGAAGGAGGTGGACAAAATCATCTGAGCTCGCCAAGTGAACCAGCACGAGGGGAGCAGCAAGAGTGAGGGGCAGCAGAGTGGAGGACAGCAGGAGCAGAGGAGAGGACATCTGCACTCGTGAATCTCCATCTGATGGCTCGTTTCTCATGGACTTTGTTGTTAATGTTGTGGCAAAGTAGAAGTTACTCAAATAGAAAAGTCCCCCAGATAAACTCCTGCTGTTTTGAGGAACATCCCTCATTTCACAAAGTCAAAAAACGGGGAAAATCTTTCAGCCACAAAGAAATGAATCTTTCCAAGTCAGGTGATGCGGGGCTGCAAAGACCATGCTCAAAAAAACTAAACAATCCCTTTTTTAAAACTATTACATTTACATCCATAAAACCCAAAACCTTAAATACTGCAACACCACACTGGACACAAAAATAACTAAAAATAAACATTTGTATAAAAACTTACACAAGGTGTAGAAGGTTTACAAACCTTACACAAGAGCTGCCCAAACTTTACTGACTATAATTAGCACTCAAATATCTCAGGAGCGGGAACTGTTTTTCAGTTCCACAAATATCACATTTACAAACCAAAAATGCGAAAATACAAGACCAAGCCTCTTTACTACCTTTCCCTTCCAACGATGCCAGTAACTCCTGCATGATTTCTTCAGCCACCAGCTCTGCCACGGTTTCAGGCTGGAGACCCTGCGTGCTGATGAACGCCTGAGCCTTCCTGCCTCTGTCTGCCTGGCGGGACGACAGAATGGCTCGAAGAACTTTCTCAGGGTCGTGGGCTGACATTTCACTGTAGGAGCAGTTCAATTCCTAAGAAACACACATACACTTAGAAGATTCCACGCAGCAGAAATTCCAGTCCAGAACACATATTGACCTGCAGTACATCATCTTAATGACGAGCTGATGCAAGAGGGGAGTGACAAAACTCAGTTTCAAAAAACGCAGACACAATCTGTCCTTACACCGGTTCACAGTGCCTTCACCTGTGTATCTTCAGTATTAACGTTCTCCAGATCAGGATGGCATGTTAAGTACTCTGTATTTGAAGTTTAATACTCACAGAGCTGTCGCCATGGACAGAGATGCTTTCCCGAACCACATACAAACCTTAACACTTAAAATACCTAGAAGAAAGACAGGAACATTTCCTCCCAAACGAAGAACTGTGTTTTACTGCGTAAATTTTGGTTATGAGGTTCCTCTTCCTCTACACACCACAAACTCTCAGTGAAAAAGATATACTAGTTTTTACACTGGCTACATTTGGAAGAGGATTTGGTGAGGCTCTGTAAATACTCTGCTGTAACACACTACAACTTTACAAATTAATCGACAAGTGTAGCTCACAGATGATCAACTCTTAATTCCAAAGTACGGACATGCAGCTTCAGGCAAGTATACGGATGGTGTAAAAGGGAACAAGCCACCCATATGATACTTGTTAGTAGCTCAAACCTACAGCACTCACTCCAAATATTCGAGGCATGAAAAGTTCTGTAGGGAAATCTAAGAACCTCTGTGATAAAGACAATACTGATATTTTCAGCACATATGCTGCTGGTTTTATTCAGAAAAATTTACTGCCACGTTCCAAAAATACAGACCAAATACCATGGAATGGGGGTCTGTACCCTGAAAGAAGTGTTCAGCACCATCCTCTGGAGAAGAGGCAGAGCTGGGCTGCTGGCAGTCATGAAGGCCGAGGAGAAGAGAGGCAGCAACAACTATCGGCTACTTCTCCCGTTACTGTCTGGGGCAAAACT